>JAEAMG010000355.1_pt1 | contig 58691 bp, 48 predicted proteins | sample 8958741 | NCBI WGS metagenome assembly JAEAMG01 (sample SAMN16933256, study PRJNA681125) | bioreactor sludge metagenome | isolation source: anaerobic bioreactor treating anionic surfactant - SDBS | place: India: Bengaluru | collected 2019-02-28 | reverse complement strand
CAAGGCCTCCTCCCGTAGCAACTGCCGAGCGCAAGCGAGGCTGCGTCAGGCGCGCTGCCGATTCAAGCTCGAGTCGCGGCCAACGCAGCCTCGCCGGGGCTCGGCAGCTGCTACGGGGTTTTACGCGGTGCTGGATAAGACGGTATCTACGCAGGGGGCTCGGTTCAAGATGTGTAGATACCTATGCCCCGATGAGGGAGTAGTCCCTTATTTTTTTACTGACCCGGCGCTATCGGGGGCAAGTCGAATCGTCGCACCGCCCCGCCCACATTTGGATCTCCATCCAGCAGGTAGGCCTCAGCCTGCTTTTGCTCTGGCTTTTGATCTTGATCCTAGGCGCCCCGTTAAACACGCTGGCCTTCGTTCGGGTACACCGAGCCTAAGCGAGGTGCCGAGTGTTGGGGACAGGTCCATGGTTACTTTTGGGGCTCTCTTTTCCAAAAGTGACCCGCCGTAAGGGCGGAACCCATATCAGCCGTTACCGCAGCAATGGATATGTACTCGCTCAAATCCAACGACATGGCCGGCCCGAAGGCCGCCACAGTTTTGAACCCGCTCAGCCTCAGGCTTTCGCCGGGCCATTGCCGATCTGCCACACAAACGGCGGCTCGGTGCCATTGATCACCCAATCCCCCACGATCCGCGCCTTGTAGATCACCGGGTTGTGTGACGACACGGTCCGTGCATTGCGCCAATGGCGGTCGAGGGACTTGCCCTGGCGCACATCCGAGGCCCCCAGTGCGTTGAACAACTCACTGGTGGCGCGCTGGATCAGTTCCGACACCACCACCTGCGCCGTGGCTGACTCGATTTCGGCGGCCACGTTGGCTTCGCGCTCGACCCCCTCATCCCCACCGAAACGCGCCAGGTACGCCCGCTGTGCCGGTACCGCAGCCCTCAGCGCGCTGGCTTCGGCGGCGTAGACCAAGGCGGCGACTTCGCCCACCACCTGCTGGATTTGTGCATCCTGGCTGACGTGCTGGGCATTGCCATGGCTGTAGATGCGCTTGCGGCTGCGCACCTGGTGGGCCACATCGCGCAAGGCGGCACGGCCGATACCGGCGAGGCTGGCCAGCAGGACAAGTTGGTAGAACGCGGTCTGGTATTTGAAGCGGGTCGCAAAGTCGATGACGTTTTCCGCCTCCACCACCGCATCGGTAAAGCGCGAGGTGCCGCTGCCGGTCGTGCGCTGGCCAAAGCCGTCCCAGTCATCGCTGTGTTCCACGCCGGGTTGGCGCGCGCGGGTGGCGGCGATCACATCGCCGCCGGTGTCGCTGCGCTGGGCGTACACGTCGATCCAGTCAGAGAAAATGCTGCCGGTGCTGTAGAACTTTTCACCGTTGAGTTTCCACTGATCGCCGTCCGGACTGACCTTGGTGACAACGTCGCCGATGGCCACGGCGCCGATTTCGGTCCAGGCGCAGCCGACGATATCGCCGTCGACAAAGCGCTTGAACCACAGGTCGCGGCCGGCACTGGGCGGCGCATTCAGGCGGTCTTCGGCAAAGGCGAAATGCCCGCGCAGGGCCTGGGGTACGTTGGAGTCGGCTTCGGCCAGTTCGATCAGCAGTTCGAACAGTTGCGGCAGCGAAGCACCGCCACCGCCATATTCCACCGGCACCCGCACCGCACCGAAGCCGGCTTCCTTGAGCCACTGGATCGGCTCATGGGGCAGGGCGCGGGTTTGTTCGCGTTCCACCGCGCCATCGGCGATGCGCTGGAAAATCGGACGAAAGCGTGCTGCCAGCGTGGGGTAGTCGACGCCGACGGACAGCGGGTTGATAACGTGGTGTTCGGTCATGGGCAAGGCTCCGGGGCAGTGATCGGTGCAGGGAGTGATTGCACAGTCCGTGCCGGGTCCCAGGGCCAGTGTTTACGGGAGATGCATGCTGTTTACTGTTGCCCTGGCAACAGCAAATCGACAAACCGTCGCAATCCCTGACATCGGCATGCAATGCCTTGCGGCCCCGAATACGTGTCCCAACCCCTGCGGCGCGGGCGTTTGCGCCTGCCTGGCACGCTTGCTGCTCCACCCCTCGGTACATTCCTTAATGCGAGGTACCGTTCGATGAGTCAGCAAGCCGTGAAATTTGCCTATTGGGTACCCAACGTCAGCGGTGGGCTGGTGGTCAGCAAGATCGAACAACGCACCCACTGGGGCATCGACTACAACCGTAAACTGGCGCAATTGGCCGAAGAGGCCGGCTTCGAATACGGCCTGACCCAGATCCGCTTCACCGCCGGCTATGGCGCGGAAAATCAGCATGAATCCGTGGCGTTCAGCCATGCATTGCTGGCCGCGACCACCAAGCTCAAAGTCATCGCGGCGATCCTGCCCGGCCCGTGGCAGCCGGCGCTGGCGGCCAAGCAACTGGCGACCATCGACCAGCTCACCAATGGCCGCATTGCGGTGAACATCGTCAGTGGCTGGTTCAAGGGGGAGTTCCAGGCCATCGGCGAACACTGGCTGGAGCACGATGAGCGCTATCGCCGTTCCGAGGAATTTATCCGCGCCCTCAAAGGCATCTGGACCCAGGATGACTTTACCTTCAAGGGCGACTTCTATCGGTTCAACAACTACACCCTCAAGCCCAAGCCGTTGGGCCAGCCGGAAGTGTTCCAAGGCGGCAGTTCGCGGGCCGCGCGGGACATGGCAGCGCGGGTGTCGGACTGGTATTTCACCAACGGCAACACCCCGGAAGGCATCAAGGCCCAGGTCGACGACATTCGCACCAAGGCCGCGGCGAACAACCATTCGGTCAAAGTCGGCGTGAATGCATTCATCATCGCTCGCGACACCGAGGAAGAAGCCCGCGCCGTGCTCGCGGAGATCATCGACAAGGCCGATCCGGACGCCGTGAATGCCTTTGGCGACGCGGCCAAGCAGGCCGGCAAGGCTTCACCCGAAGGCGAGGGCAACTGGGCCAAGTCCAGCTTTGAAGACCTGGTGCAGTACAACGATGGCTTCAAGACCAACCTGATCGGCACCCCGCAGCAAATTGCCGAGCGCATCGTTGCACTCAAGGCCGTAGGCGTAGACCTGGTGCTGGCGGGCTTCCTGCACTTCCAGGAAGAAGTGGAGTACTTCGGCAAGCGTGTACTGCCGCTGGTGCGCGAGCTGGAAGCCAAGGCCGGGATCAAGCAGGTGGCCTGACCAAGGGGTTTTCCAGGCGCAGGGCCGGAGTGTGGTCTGGTGAGTGGCGCCGAGTAGCCGCTGCCGAGCGCAAGCGAGGCTGCGTCAGGCGCGCTGCCGATTCAGGATCGAGTCGCGGCCGACGCAGCCTCGCCGAGGCTCGGCAGCTGCTACGGATTTGCGAGGTGCTGGATAACACGGTATCTACGGTGGTGGTTGAGTCAGTGGGATGTTTGCAAGGTCAGCACTTCAAAGCCATCCGCCGTCACCGCCACCGTATGCTCCCATTGCGCCGACAGGCTGTTGTCCTTGGTCACTACCGTCCAGCCATCTTTCAGGCTGCGCACCTTGGAGCTGCCCTGGTTGAGCATCGGTTCGATGGTAAACACCATGCCTTCGCGCAGTTCCAGCCCGGTGCCGGGCCGCCCGAAGTGGAGGATTTGCGGCTCTTCATGCATCTGCTTGCCGATGCCGTGGCCGCAGTATTCACGCACTACGCTGTAGCCATTGGCCTGTGCATGGCTCTGGATCGCATGGCCGATGTCACCCAGGCGCGCGCCGGGCTTGACCTGGCGGATTCCGGCCCACATCGCCTCAAAGGTCATGTCCACCAGGCGCCGCGCCTTGGGGGCGACGTTGCCGATCATGTACATCTTGCTGGAATCGGCGATAAAGCCGCCTTTTTCCAGGGTGATGTCGATGTTGATGATGTCGCCGTCTTTGAGGATCTCCTTGGCGCTGGGCATGCCATGGCACACCACCTCGTTGATCGAGGTGTTGATGGAGAAGGGGTAGTCGTATTGTCCGAGGCTGGCGGGGCGGGCCTGCAGATCCTTACGGATATAGGCTTCGACGGCGCTGTCCAGCTCCAGGGTGGAGCGGCCGGCGGCGACAAAACCATCGAGCATGTCGAACACCTGGGCCAGCAGGCGCCCGGATTCGCGCATCACAGCCAGTTGGGCGGCGGTCTTGATCATCAGCTGCGCCCCCGGATCAGGTCGGGCTTGTCCAGCAACAGTTTGTTGATCAACTCGTGGTAGGGCAGGCTGGGGTTCAATTCGGCGAGCAGGCCGACCTTGATCCAGAATTCGGCCTGGGCGTTGATGGAGCGGTCCATGGCCGCGCTGGCCAGACGGAGTTGTTCGTGCAGTTGGTCGCTGATCTTGACGATGCCCATGGTGTTCACTGTGAAGGGGTGGATATACAAAGCGTATATGTTTCGTATATCAATCGTAAACCCCCGTGCGCTAAATGGCGCATGGCCATTGACTTGCCCGGTCGCCTCCGGTTAATTTCGTGACATGACATTTCAAACCTTGCACAGCCAGCCAAGCATTATTACCGCCATTCCTCATATGGCGGGATAGCACACGGCTGCACCCAAACCCGCCTTAGAGGCGGGTTTTGTTTTTCCGTCTCCAGGGCCCTTCAAAAACCAGGAGACACCTATGAGCACGTGCCCCGTCCCTCACGCCGCTGATACGGCATTGCTTGAACACTATGTGAAAAAGATCCTCGCCGCCCCGGTCTATGACCTGGCAGTGCGTACGCCCCTGCAAGCCGCGCCGGCGTTGTCGGCATTGCTGGGCAACCAGGTGCTGCTCAAGCGCGAAGACCTGCAACCGACCTTTTCCTTCAAGATTCGCGGCGCCTACAACAAACTGGTGCAGCTTACGGCCGAGCAGAAAGCTCGTGGTGTGGTGACGGCATCGGCGGGTAACCATGCGCAAGGCGTGGCACTGGCGGCGAAGGAGTTGGGGATCAAGGCGCGGATCGTGATGCCGTGCAGTACGCCGGAACTGAAGGTGCTGGGCGTACGCTCCCGAGGCGCCGAAGCGGTGCTGCACGGCGAGAGCTTCCCGTTTGCCCTGGCCCATGCGCTGCAACTGGCCGAGACATCCGGGTGCACGTTCGTTTCGCCCTTCGATGACCCGGATGTGATCGCCGGCCAAGGCACAGTGGCCATGGAGATCCTGCGCCAGCAACAGGGGCCGTTGGACGCGATCTTCGTGCCGGTGGGCGGCGGTGGCCTGATCGCCGGCATTGCCGCCTACGTCAAATACCTGCGGCCCGAGGTGCGCATCATCGGTGTCGAACCCGAAGGCTCCAGTTGCCTGCTCGCCGCACTACGGGTCGGGGAGCGGGTGGTGTTGCCGAGTGTCGACGGGTTTGCCGATGGCACCGCGGTCGCGCAGATCGGCGCCTATGGCTTTGAGATCTGCCGCGATTGGGTCGACGAAGTCATCACCGTCAGCAATGACGAATTGTGCAGCGCCATCAAGCTGATCTACGACGATACCCGCTCCATCACCGAGCCGTCCGGTGCGTTGGCGGTGGCGGGCATTCGCGCCTACGTCGCCCGTCACGGTCTGCGTGGGCAAACCTTGGTGGCGGTCAATTCCGGAGCGAATATCAACTTTGATAGTTTGCGACATGTTGCTGAAAGAGTCGCGGCGCAAGGCGCCGTTTAATCCGAAGTCCACGGTTAAACGTTTAATCGAAGTGGTTCGGCGATGATGCGCACGGAGCCAAATCCAGTTGAACCAAGTTATACAAAACCCTATGTCGCTTATGAGGAAAAGTTACAACGGGATCGGATTTTGCCGAGTACGCTTTGTGATTGTAAGCGTCTTCCAGGGTTGGCAAGACGTAGCAGGCACGCGCCTGCAGACCTACAACAATCGATTGGCAAGTCTCAAAAAAGGAGAGGTTGGCCATGCTTTCGGAATTAGAGCTTCGCAGCATTATCGAAGGAAGCTTCCTGCCCAAACGGTGTGAATGCACCAAAGCCGAAGATGCTTCGCTGACGATCAAGGTCTATGACGACCGCGACCGTGACCGGGTGGATTTGGAAGTCAAAGGTATAAACGCTGACAAACTCGACAGCAGTCGAGCTATTTGCAACCTGATTACCGGGTTGCGTGAAGACCTGAAACACACCCATGCACCTGCTCAGCAGAGAGCCGGAGCGCGGGGTTACTACTGATCGTTGGATATGAACGGTGGGCCTGGTAAATGCCAGGCCCAATGCGGTTCATGTTCGCCCATCAATTCTGGAAATCGCAGGCTTCGGACATTTTCCGGTAGCTCACGTCTTCCACTTTGCCCGCCTTGTCCAGGAACTTGATATCCGCCTTGATGACTTTGCAGTCGTTAGTGGGGGGTTCGTTCATGGCCAGGACCTTGGCAATGTTCATCGGCATGCCGTAATGATAAGGCACGGGTTTGGCCGCCTGTGTTTGATCGTCAGCCTGGGCCAGGCCCGACACTGCAGCCAGCGCCAGGGCGCCGCCGAGCATTAGGGTACGCAGTTTCATGGTGGTGCTCCGCAAGTGGGTACACCGTCACTCTCGACTTGCGGGATTAACCATCGATTAATGTTGCCCTGGCTGACAAAACCTTCATAAACGCGGGATTCAGCCCACTTGGTGGCGATAGGGCAGGTCCGGTCCGGTCTTGCCGCAGGTCAGGGCGGCGGCGCGGATGGCGAAGCCCAGCATGGCGTCGATCTGCGCGCGGGTGAGCTGTTGCAGGCCCGCCACCGAGTCCAGCTGTTGCTCGGTCAGCCAGGCAATCAACGCGGCCTGGAAGGTATCCCCGGCGCCGACGGTATCGGCCATCACCACCTTGAGTGCCGGAGCAGACCATGTGCCGTGCTGACGGCTGAACACACTGGCACCTTCGCCGCCACGGGTCAGGAACACCAGTTGGCAACGGTGTTGCAGCCAGCCCTGCAGCACGCTTTCCGGCGACTGGCCGGGGTAGAGCAGGTGCAGGTCTTCATCGCTGACCTTGATCAGGTCGGCATGCTTGACCAGTTCGGCGACGCGGTCACGCCACAGCTGGATGTTTGGCTGCGGGTTGAGGCGCACGTTGGGGTCGAGACTGATCAGGCGCTTGCCGCTTTCGCGCTTGACCAGCGCCAGCAGGGTGTCGCCAATCGGTTGCACCACCAGTGAGAACGAGCCGACATGCAGACCGCGCACCTCATCGCCGAGGACTGGCAAATGCGCGACTTCCAGCAGCCGGTCCGCACAGCCTTCACCGCGGAAGTTGTACTGCGGTGAGCCATCGGCGCCCACAGCGACCATCGACAGGGTGGTCGGCGCGGCGAATTCCACCAGGAACTGCTGGCTGACACCTTCATCTTTGAGCACCTGCAACAAGCGTCGGCCGAGGAAGTCGGTGGACAGGCCGCCGAACAACCCGGCCTCAATGCCCAGGCGGCGCAAACCCACCGCGACGTTGAACGGTGAGCCACCGGCAATCGCCTTGTAATTGACCTTGGAGGCCAGCCCGCTGGCATCTTCCTCGCTGAAAAAATCAAACAGCGCTTCACCACACACCAGATACATAGTCGTTCGCTCTTAAAGGGTTGCCACGTGCTGTTGATAGCGTTCGTAAGCCAGTTGATAGGCGCTGACACTGGCCGCCACCGGCAGGGTACGGCTGGCCGGGTCGACGCTCACGCATTTGTCGCACAGGCTGGCCAGGGATTCGCCGGACTGGCTCCACGCCGCCTGGATCGCCGCGCCCAGGGCGGCGGCTTCGCTTTGTTCGGTGCAGATCACTTCGGTGTTCATGATATCGGCGACCATCTGCCGCCACACCGGGCTTTTCGAGCCGCCGCCGATCAGGCGGATACTCTGGCTTTGCAGGCCGGTGTGGCGCAGCAGATCGAGGCCGTAGCGCAGGCCGAAGGTGGTGCCTTCGACCACCGCGCGGCACAGGTTGGCACGGGTCAGGTTGGTCATGGTCAGCCCATGCAGGCTACCGGTGGCGTGGGGCAGGGCAGGCACGCGTTCGCCGTTGAGGAACGGCAGCATGCTGACGCCATCGGCGCCAATCGGGGCTTGCTCGACCAGCGCGTTGAAGGCGTTGAGGTCCAGTTCGAACAACTCGCGAATCACCCCGGTGGCGTTGGTCAGGTTCATCGTGCAGATCAACGGCAACCAGCCGCCGCTGGATGAGCAGAAAGTGGCGACCGACGCCTGCGGGCTTACGTTGGGCTGGTCGGCAAAGGCATACACGGTGCCGGACGAGCCCAGGCTCATGGTGATCACGCCGGGGGCGATATTGCCGGTGCCGATGGCGCCCATCATGTTGTCGCCGCCGCCGCTGGACACGATGGCATTGGGGTTGATGCCCAGGCGCTCGGCGATGGCCGGCAGGATGCTGCCGACGGTTTGATCGGCTTCGATCAACGCCGGCAGCGCAGCTTCGAGGCGGCCGCTGGGGTCGATGTGCTTGAGCAGCGCCACATCCCAGGCGCGGGTGCGCACGTTGAAGTAACCGGTGCCCGAGGCATCGCCGTATTCGGCGACCGCGCGGCCGGTGAGCCAGTAGTTGAGGTAGTCGTGGGGCAGCAGGACATGGGCGATGCGCGCGAAGATGTCCGGGTGCTGCTCGCGGGTCCACAGCAGCTTCGACACGGTGTAGCCCGGCGCAATCGCCACGCCCAGGCGTTCCAGCGAGCCACTCTCGCCGCCCAGGTAGGCCAGCAGGCGCTCGTTCTCCGGCGCGGTTTCGGTATCGCACCACAGCTTGGCCGGGCGCAGCACCTGGCCGCTGTCATCCAGCAACACCAGCCCATGCTGCTGGCCGGACACGCCGATGCCAAGGATGTTCTGGCCGTCCACGCCGGCCTGTTGCAAGGCGCGGTGGGTGGCTTCGGTAAAGGCATCCAGCCATTCCTGGGGGTGCTGCTCGCGACGGCCATTGGCGCCGCTGATCAGGGTGTGCGCGGCGGCGCCCAGGCCCAGCACCTTGCCGCTGGAGGTGTCGAGGACGATGGCCTTGGTGCCTTGGGTGCCGCAGTCGATGCCGAGGAACAGGTTTTGCTGGGTCATGATGGTGTGCTCAGCGGTGTTATTTTTTTTGGATTGGCAACCCGGTCCAGTGTGGGAGGGGGCTTGCCCCCGTTGGCAGTGCGTCAGTGAAGGGTATTTGACTGACACACCTTCATCGGGGGCAAGCCCCCTCCCACAGTTTTAAGCCGGTTTCTTCAGGAGGTTCTGTAGGGTAGTGGTGACGCCGTTATCCTGCAGGCTCCCATAGCACCGCTCGAACGCTGCCACAAACTCAGGCGAGTTGGGAATAGCCATCCCGAAAATCTCTTCCACCCCCAGCAACCGCTGGCTGATCAGCGCATCGTCACTCACCAGCCCCTGGCAGAACGCCGCGCGCGGATCCGGGATCTTGTAGCTCACCCCATTCTCATCCACGCCCTTCAAATACAGGGCCCACGCCGCGACGACCAGTGCCGCGCGCTCGGTCTCGCGGCCATCGGCAATCAGGCGATTGATGGTCGGCACGGTGAACTTGGGAAACTTCGACGAGCCATCCGAACACACCCGTTCCAACTGGTCGGCAATCGCCTGGTTGGAGAAGCGGTCCACCAGGGTCTGCTTGTAGTCGCTCAGGTCGATGCCCGGTACCGGCGCCAGGTGTGGGGTGACGTCGAGGTCCATGTAGGCGCGCATGTAGGCCACGAACAGCGGATCGTTCATGGTCTCGTGCACAAACCGATAGCCTTTGAGAAAGCCCAGGTACGTCAAGGCCAGGTGGCTGCCGTTGAGCAAGCCGATCTTCATTTCCTCATAGGGCGTCACGTCGTCGGTGAACTGCACGCCGACCTTTTCCCACGCCGGGCGGCCGTTGACGAATTTGTCTTCCAGCACCCACTGCACAAAGGGTTCGCAAACCACTGGCCAGGCATCGTCGATGCCGTGTTCGTCGTGCAGTTGCAGGCGGTGGGCGGTGCTGGTCATCGGTGTGATGCGGTCGACCATGGCGTTCGGGAAGCTCACATTGGCCTTGATCCAGTCATGCAGCTCGGCATTGTGCAGGGCGGCGAAGGCCAGCAGTGCCTTGCGCGTGACGGCGCCGTTGTGCGGCAGGTTATCGCAGGACATCACGGTAAACGCCGGGATGCCGGCCGCGCGGCGCTGGGTCAAGGCCGCACAGATAAAGCCGAACACGGTTTTCGGCGCGCTCGGGTGCGCCAGGTCATGCTGGATCTGCGGCAGGTGGGCCATGAACTCGCCGTTGCTGTCATCGATGCAGTAGCCGCCTTCGGTGATGGTCAGCGAGACGATGCGAATCTCGGGGCTGGCCAGTTTATCGATCAGCGCCTGGGCGCCGTCTTCGGCCAGCAGCATGTCGCTGATCGAGCCGATCACGCGTACTTCGGTGTCGTCGGTGTCGCCCAGCTCATAGAGGGTGAACAGGTAGTCCTGGCCGGCCAGGTCGTCGCGGGCCTTGCGGTCTTCGGCACGCAGGCCGACGCCGCAGATGCTCCAGTCCAGGCCCTCGCCGGTATTCATCAGCGCATCGGTGTAGTACGCCTGGTGCGCACGGTGGAAGCCGCCGACGCCGATATGGGCGATACCCTGGGAGGTACTTGCAATGGCGTAGGCCGGCAGTTTGATTTCCGGCGCCAACTGGGTGAGGTTGTGTTTATTCAGTTTCATAACGTAATACTCGCGAAATCAGGCGGCAGCGCGCAGTGGGCGGGCCACGGCAACACCGTCGGTGTCGAACAGATGGCAGTGTGCCGGGTCCAGGTGCAGGTGCAGCGTCTCGCCATACTGGCTGGCCATGTCGCCGCGAATCCGCATGGTCAGCGGCTCGCCGTTCGAGGTGATGACGTGGCAGAAAGTGTCGCTGCCCAGGCGCTCGCCGACGTCGGCGGTGACGGTCAGGGTGGTTTGCCCAGGCGATGCGATTTCCAGGTGCTCCGGACGAATGCCCAGGGTCACCGCGCTGCCCACGCTCAAGCTGGCGCCGCTCAACGGCAGGCTGATCAGGGTGCCGGCGTCCAGTTGTACCTCACAGCCCTGGCCTTCGACACGGGTGACCTTGCCCTTGAGGAAGCCCATTTTCGGTGTACCGAGAAAGCCCGCCACAAACAGGTTGGCCGGCTGGTGGTAGAGCTCCAGCGGCGAGCCGACCTGCTCGATACGCCCGCTGTTCAACACGACCACCTTGTCGGCCAGGGTCATGGCTTCGACCTGGTCATGGGTCACGTAGATCATGGTTGCTTGCAGCTCTTTATGCAGGCGCGCCAGTTCCAGGCGCATCTGGACGCGCAGGGCGGCGTCGAGGTTGGACAGCGGTTCGTCAAACAGGAAGATCTTCGGGTTGCGCACAATGGCGCGGCCAATCGCCACGCGCTGGCGCTGGCCACCGGAGAGTTGCTTGGGCTTGCGCTCCAGCAACGGCCCCAGTTCGAGGATGCGCGCCGCTTCGTTGACCTTGCTCTCCACCAGCTTCTTGTCGACGCCGGCCAGGTCCAGGGCAAACGACATGTTCTTGCGCACGCTCATGTGCGGGTACAGGGCGTAGGTCTGGAACACCATCGCCAGGTCGCGCTTGGCCGGGGTGACTTCGGTGATGTCGCGGCCATCCAGTTCGATGGTGCCTTCGCTCACCTCTTCGAGGCCGGCGATCAGGCGCAGCAGGGTGGATTTACCACAGCCCGAGGGGCCGACGAAGACCACGAATTCCTTGTCGTTCACTTCCAGGTCGATGCCCTTGATGATCGAGAAACCTTCGAAGCCTTTTTGCAGATTCTTGATTTTCAGGTTGGCCATGGGATGGGCCTCCACTTTGAAATTTTTATTGAAAGGCCGTTATTTCACGGCGCCGAAGGACAAACCGCGCACCAGCTGTTTCTGGCTGATCCAGCCAAAGATCAGGATCGGCGCGCAGGCCAGGGTCGAGACGGCAGACAATTTGGCCCAGAACAAGCCTTCGGGGCTGGAGTAAGAGGCGATCAGCGCGGTCAAGGGCGCGGCGTTGGATGAGGTCAGGTTCAACGACCAGAAGGCCTCGTTCCAGCACAGGATCAGCGACAGCAGCACCGTGGAGGCGAGGCCGCCCTTGGCGATCGGCAGCAGCACCCGGACCATTTCCTGCCACAGCGTGGCACCGTCCAGGCGCGCGGCCTCGAGGATGTCCTTGGGGATGTCCTTGAAGTAGGTGTAAACCATCCAGACCACGATCGGCAGGTTGATCAGGGTGTAGATGATGATCAGCGCGATGCGCGTGTCCAGCAGGCCAAAGCTCTTGGCCAGCAGGTAGATCGGCATCAGCACGCCCACCGGCGGCAGCATCTTGGTGGAGAGCATCCACAGCAACGTGCCCTTGGTGCGTTTGGTTTCATAGAACGCCATGGAGTAGGCCGCCGGCACCGAGATCAGCAGGCACAGGGCGGTGGCGCTGAATGAAATCAGCACCGAGTTCCACGCATAGCTGAAGTAGTTGCTGCGCTCGTTGATGTGCAGGTAGTTCTCCAGCGTCGGCGTGAAGATGAACTGCGGCGGCGTGGCGAACGCGTCGATTTCGGTCTTGAAGCTGGTCAGCACCATCCAGAAGATCGGGAAGAAGATCAGGATCGCAATGGCCCAGGCCAGGGTGCCGAGCAACAGGCTTTGCAGGCGGCGGGATTGTTGAAGCGTCATGGCGCGGCCCTCAAGGCTTGTCAGTCAGGTTTTTGCCGATCATCCGCACCAGGATGATCGCCGCGATATTGGCGATGACCACGGCAATCAAGCCGCCGGCCGAGGCCATGCCCACGTCGAACTGCACCAGCGCCTGGTTGTAGATCAGGTAGGCGAGGTTGGTCGACGCGTAGCCGGGGCCACCGTTGGTGGTGGTGAAGATTTCGGCGAACACCGAGAGCAGGAAGATCGTTTCGATCATCACCACCACGGCAATCGGGCGGGCCAGGTGGGGCAGGGTCAGGTGCCAGAAAATCGCGATGGCACCGGCACCGTCCAGGCGCGCGGCTTCCTTTTGTTCCTGGTCGAGGGACTGCATGGCGGTCATCAGCAGCAGGATCGCGAACGGCAGCCATTGCCACGACACAATGATGATGATCGACAGCAACGGATAGTGCGCCAGCCAGTCCACGGGCTCGGCGCCGAAGAACTTCCACACGGCCGCGAGAATCCCCGACACCGGGTGGAAAATCAGGTTCTTCCAGATCAGCGCACCGACGGTGGGCATGATGAAGAACGGCGAAATCAACAGCACCCGGACGATGCCACGCCCCAGGAACTCACTGGCCTCCAGCAGGGCACTGATCAACACGCCGAACACCACGCTGATCAGCAGCACACTGCCCACCAGCAACAAGGTATTGGTGGCGCCGGGCAGGAAGCCCGAGTCGGTGATGAAGTAGGTGAAGTTCTCCAGCCCCACGAATTGGTTCTCGCCGGGGTAGAGCAGGTTGTAGCGGATCAGCGAAAAGTACAGGGTCATGCCCAGCGGCACGATCATCCACAGCAGCAGCATGGCGACCGAAGGCGTGACGAGGAACCAGCCGGGGTTGGCCAGGCGGTTTTTGCGTGGTGTATTCATGATAATCAAGGCCATTGCGCAGCGAGGATCGGAGTGCGGTCAGTGTGGGAGGGGGCAAGCCCCTCCCACATTTGACTGTGGTGAGACCCGGGTTACTTGGGGTAACCCGCCCGCTTCATTTCACGCTCGGTGGTGGTCTGCGCGGCGGTCAGTGCAGCATCGACCGTTTGCTGGCCGGTCAGCGCCCCGGAGAAGAACTTGCCGACCTGGGTGCCAATTGCCTGGAACTCAGGAATGGTCACCAGCTGGATACCGATATACGGCACCGGCTTGAGGGTCGGTTTGGTCGGGTCGGCGACTTTCAGCGATTCCAGGGTCACCTTGGCGAACGGTGCAGCCTTCATGTACTCGTCGCTGTAGGTCGACTTGCGCGTACCTGGCGGGACGTTGGCTACGCCGTCGGTCTTGGCGACCAATGCGCCATATTCCTTGGAGGTGGCCCAACTGGTGAACACCTTGGCGGCGTCCTTGGCCTTGGAGCTGGTCGGGATCGCCAGGCTCCAGGAGTACAGCCACGACGTGCCTTTGTCGGTTTTTTCGTGCGGGGCAAAGGTGAAACCGACATGGTCAGCCACTTTGCTTTGGGTCTTGTCGGTGACGAACGAGCCAGCGACGCTGGCATCCACCCAGATCGCGCACTTGCCACTGTTGAACAGCGCCAGGTTCTCATTGAAACCGTTGCTGGAAGCACCCGGCGGGCCGGATTTCTTCATGTTGTCGACGTAGAAGTTCAGCGCGTCCTTCCACTCGGGGCCGTTGAATTCAGGCTGCCATTTTTCATCGAACCAGCGTGCGCCGTAGCCGTTGGCCAGGGTGGTGATCAGCGCCATGTTCTCGCCCCAGCCGGCTTTGCCACGCAGGCACAGGCCGTATTGCTCTTTGCTCTTGTCGGTGAGTTTGGCCGCGAATTCGCCGATCTGGCTCCAGGTCGGGTGCTCGGGCATGCTCAGCCCGGCGTTCTTGAACAGGTCGGTGCGGTAATAGGTGATCGAGCTTTCAGCGTAGAACGGCAGGGCGTACAGCGAGCCTTTGACGGACAGACCGTCACGCACGGAAGGGAATACATCGTCGAGGTCGTAGGACGCCGGCAGGTCCTTCATCGGCTCCAGCCAACCCTTGGCGCCCCAGAGTGCAGCTTCGTACATGCCGATGGTCAACACATCGAACTGCCCGCCTTGGGTGGCGATGTCGGTGGTCAGGCGTTGGCGCAGCACGTTTTCTTCGAGCACCACCCAGTTCAGCTTGATCTCCGGATGCTCGGCCTCGAAGGTTTTCGAGAGCTTCTGCATGCGGATCATGTCGCTGTTGTTGACGGTGGCAATGGTCAGGGTTTGCGCGCCAAAGCTGACGGCGCTGAGGGTCATGCATGCAGTCATGCAAGAACAGGCAAGCAGGGTTTTTGCTGTGAACTTCATCGCGCACTCCATTTCCGCGCCCAGGGGGCTACAGAAGGACAGTTATTGTTGTTGTGTCTTCCTACGAGCAGCCAGGAAGAGTGTGCGTTGATTACAGCCTTCAAACGGGGCCGTGACAAATCCTTGGGAACACTTGGACTGATACTTTTTTGCACTCGATGATTTTTCCCACGCTCTGCGTGGGAAAGATCACCAAAAGCGCATGACGTGACGGTGTGAGCACCGTCGTCATGGCGTCAATCTGTATTCAGGAGACCACTTCGCCCAGTATTTCCATCCCTAGTGACTCGGGCGTGTACGTCGCGGTGACTGGGCCCATGACTTCAATCTGATGGATTCGCAGAGACTGGCCATTATCTGTTTCGAAGTCTATCCAGAACTTTCCAGCGGCATCAGCTTTCGCATTTCTTACCCAATACGTACTCATTTGCGTGGTGACCATCTCGCTGGTGGAGTAATACGTGCCTCCAGAATGCGTGGCTTTTAGCGTGCTGCCAGGTAATCGGACACGACAATAGAGGATTACGGTCAGATTGCTGTGAGGGGGCAACGTCTCCGTGAACGCTCTGCTTGCCTTCTGGACAAACCAGGCTGTCCTTCCACTCACGTCGTCATCAATGATGGAACCTCCCCCTGTCCAGCCATATTTATCTCCGTCATGACCAAATGCGACGCGATGGTTGATGATGAATCTGTGTTCACGTGCTTGTTCTGTGGTTTGGCTCATTTTTCGATCCTCGATTTAAATGAACACCACTCTCCAGGAATGATGTGCTCGCTCATTTAAGGAGGGGAAAATCCATGGCGATACTGTCAGAAATACCAGTTCCGACCGCCGGGCTTCACACCAGTGCTCGGTTGCACCGTCAGGTTCAAGCCAGGTTCTGTTCGGTCAGCCGCTGTACCGCCAGGCGGCGGTAGTGGGAAGGGGTCATGCCTTTAAGCTGCTGAAAGCGCCGGTTGAAGTTGGAGATATTGTTGAAACCCGACTCGAAGCACACATCCGTCACGGCCTTGTCGCCATCGGCCAGCAGTTCACAGGATTTGCTGATCCGCAGCCGATTGACGAACTCGATAAACGTGCGGCCGGTGGCCTGCTTGAATACCCGGGAAAAATACGTTGGCTTCATGCCCAGGTGTTCCGCCACTTCTTCCAACGGCAACTCCCGCGCGTAGTGGGCGAAGATGTAATCCACCGCGCGGTTGGTGCGGTCGATGCTGTGTTCATCGGCCAGTTGTGGCGTGGTCACGCCGGACAGCAGTTGGTAGTCCTCACAGGTACTCAATACTTCCAGCAAGATAAAGAAGTGACCCAGGCGCGCCATGCCCTGGGCGTCTTCGATGCGTTGCATCAGGGTCATGGCCTGGGCGATGGTCTTTTTGCAGCGGAACTCGATGCCGTACTGCGCCCGTTCCAGCAGCGGTGCCAGGCTCTTGAGTTCAGCGAAAATATGGCTGCCGCCGTCAAACAGCTCATCGGTGAAATTCACCAGCATGTCGCGCTTGGGCACCACTTCGTCTTCCTCCACCTGGCTGATCCAGTTGTGGGGGAGGTTGGGGCCGGTGAGGAACAGGCTTTCCGGGTAGAAATTACCGATGTAGTCGCCGATAAACACCTTGCCCGAGCTGGCGACGATCAGGTGCAGCTCGTATTCCTTGTGGAAATGCCAGCGCACCAGCGGGCAGGGGAAGCCATGCTGGCGATAGATGATGGACAGACCGTTGTGATCGTCCATCAGCTCGTAGGAAGGGTCGGTGATGCGCGTTGCTCGGGTCATGCTGCCGTCGCTTTATTATTGGTTGCCCGCCGAATAATGCCCCCTTGTGCGCGGCGCTGCCAGCCTCGGTGTTTATACGCTGCGGTTTTTCGCCTCGATCCACTGGGACATGTACTGCGTACTTTTATGCGCATGGTGGCGCAGCATGCTGCCGGTGAAGTTGCTGCGGCGATGGGCGGCGAGGTGGCTGCGGCAGTGTTGCAGGCACTCCAGCAACGCGGGCCCGTGGATATTGCGGTCATAGCGACGCGCAATCAGTTGGCGCCCATCTTCCTGCGCCTGGGTCCAGCGTTCGCGATCCTGATAGAGCGCCACGGCCGCCGCGGCCAGGGTTTCGGCGCATTGCTCGATGGCGCCGGGCCATGGCCGCTCATCGCCCATGGCCTCCGCGCCGATGGGGGTGGTGATATTGGGGGTGCCGCACAGCATCCCATCCGCCAGCTTACCCTTGATGCCCGCACCGAAGCGCAGCGGCGCCAGGCAGATACGCGCCGCCGTCATCACTTGCAGCGCGTCTTCGGCCCAGTTCATCACATGGAAACCCTGGGCAGGGTTGTGCAGGGCGGTGGCCTTGGGCGGGGTATAGGCGCCATAGATATGCAGCTGGGCGCCCGGTAATTGCCGGCGAATCAACGGCCAGAGGCTGTTCTTCATCCACAGCACGGCGTCCCAGTTCGGCGCGTGGCGGAAGTTGCCGATGCTGAGGAAGTGCGCACGCTCCTCGAACGGTACGAAGGCGTCGGTTGGCGGCGTCATCATCAACGGGCACCAGTGGAGCAGGGCGGCCGGCACCTTGAACTGTTCGGTGAGCAGACGGATTTCCACGTCGGAGATCATCAAGCTGATGTCGCAGCGGTAAATCGCGGCGATTTCACGCTTGGCCAGGTCGGTGTCGGCCATCAGTTGGAATTCTTCCTCCAGGGCCGGGGCGAACAGCGCAGTGAAGTCGTCGCTGCCCGGATGGGCCTTGAGGTGCTCCTTGAGGCGCTGATGGCGGGCGTCGCGCAGGCTTTGCAGGTCGGAGGTTTCCAGGACGCGCAGGGCGTCGGGGCAGCACTTCTCCACGCGCCAGCCAAACTGTTCTTCCATCATGAAACGGTCGAACAGCACGATGTCCGGGGCCAGGTCGCGAATAAAATCGTCGAAACTGCTGTTATTGAGCTCAATCGCGCATTCGGCGATGCCCAGCGCAAGCAGGTCGGCCTTGTGCTCGCCCAGCGCTGCGGGGCTGCTGAAGGTAATGTCCCAATCTTGCGTAAGAAAAGTTTCCAGGATCTGCATCATATGCCCGCCCGCGGCCGAGGAACGGGGCTCCGGCCAGACATAACCAATGACCAGGACTTTGGTGGCGGGCTGATTCATCAACAACGGGTTCCTTGGAGGGCAGGCGCAAAGCGCGCAATTAAACCACAACCGCGTGGCATGACAATTTGTGTCTGGCGGTAGGTAGCCACGGCACTTTGTGGTTAACTTCGGCCTCTCGAATGCGTTTAACCAAAACCCAGCATAAGGATTCTGTTCATGGCTCAAGTCACCCTTCGTGGTAACCCTGTCCAGGTTGAAGGCGAATTGCCGCAAGTCGGCTCTGAAGCTGCAGACTTCACCCTGACCGCCGGCGATCTGTCGGATGCAACCCTGGCTACCTTTGCCGGCAAGCGCAAAGTGCTGAATATCTTCCCAAGCGTCGACACCCCGACCTGCGCGACGTCGGTACGCAAGTTCAACGCCCAGGCCAACGAGCTGAACAACACTGTCGTGTTGTGCATTTCCTCGGACCTGCCGTTTGCCCAAGCGCGCTTCTGCGGTTCTGAAGGCCTGGAAAACGTGAAGAGCCTGTCGGATTTTCGCAGCGCCGCGTTCTCCCAGGACTATGGCGTGGACATCGTTGATGGCCCGCTGCGCAGCCTCACCGCCCGCGCCGTCGTGGTACTGGATGAAAACAACAAAGTGCTGCACAGCGAACTGGTTCCGGAAATCGGCCAAGAGCCGAACTACGAAGCTGCCCTGGCAGTTTTGAAGTAACTGTTGCGGCGCATTACTGTCATTTGGCAGTAGCGCGCTTGATACATGATTGCGGCCTGGCCTAGTCCAGGCCGTTTTCATTTGCGCTTCAGATGCTTAGGGAAATATCCGACAGACTAAGCCGCAGAAGTTAAAAGTTGTAAGCCCAAGGTAAATAGCCGGTAAAGGCGCTTTTCTTAACGCGCTCCAGTGCTTATCTTTCAGCCTCCCGAAGAAGAAGCTCTCGCGCCCAATGGTTGATCACTCCATGCAATCCTCCCCCCGCAACTCCCGCCGCTGGCTGTTCGGCCTGCTCGTGCTGCTGGTTATCGCCGGCCTGTGCTGGAAATTCTGGCCAAGCGGCGCTGCCCACAAAGACGCGCCGGCCGGGCACACCGGCAAAACCGGCATGGCGCGCCCGGGCTTCGGCGGGTCCACCGGCCCGGTGCCGGTGCGCGTGGCACCGGCGGTGCAGGGGGAGTTCCCGGTGTACTACAAGGCCCTGGGCACGGTCACCGCGCTCAATACCATCAATGTGCGCAGCCGGGTGGGCGGCGAGCTGGTCAAGATCGCCTTTGAAGAAGGGCAGATGGTCAAGGCCGGTGACCTGCTGGCCGAGATCGACCCGCGCAGCTACCAGAACGCCTTGCTCCAGGCCCAGGGCACGTTGATGCAGAACCAGGCCCAGCTGAAAAACGCCCAGGTCGACGTTGAGCGTTATCGTGGCCTCTACGCCCAGGACAGTATCGCCAAGCAGACCCTGGACACCGCCGAAGCGCTGGTCTTGCAATACCAGGGCACAGTCAAGACCAACCAGGGCGCGGTGGACGACGCCAAGCTCAACCTCGAGTTCACCAAGATCCGCGCGCCTATCAGCGGTCGCGTCGGCTTGCGCCAGGTCGACGTGGGCAACCTGGTCGCCGCCAACGACACCACCTTCCTCGCGGTGATCACCCAGACCCAGCCGATCAGCGTGGCCTTCACCCTGCCGGAAAACACCCTCGAAACCGTGCTCGCGCGTTATCGCGCCGGCAACAAGCTGCCCGTGGAAGCCTGGGACCGTGGCGACGCGAAACAGCAGGCCACCGGCGTGCTGCAAAGCCTGGATAACCAGATCGACGTCACCACTGGCACCCTGAAATTCAAGGCACGTTTCGATAACAAGGACCAGGCGCTGTTCCCCAACCAGTTCGTCAACGTGCATTTGCTTGCCGACACCTTGCACAACGTGGTGCTGGCGCCGTCCGCCGCGATTCAGTTCGGCAACACCGGCACCTTTGTCTACAAGCTCGATGGCGACAAGAAGGTCAAGGTCCAGCCTCTGGTGGTGGGTGACACCGATGGCGAGAACACCGTGATCAAGGAAGGCCTGGTCGCCGGCGACCGCGTGGTATTGGAAGGCACTGACCGCCTGAAGGAAGGCAGCGAGATCGAAGTCGTCAACGACAGCAGCGAAGTCCCGACTACGCCAACTGAACACCTGCAGGGCAAGCCTGCGGCTAAAGGGGAGACCGGCGCCAACGCCGGCAAGGCGCAAAAGGTCGGTTCATGAACCTGTCGCGGCTGTTTATCCTTCGCCCGGTCGCCACCACGCTGAGCATGCTGGCCATTGTCCTGGCCGGCATCATCGCGTATCGCTTGCTGCCGGTATCGGCCTTGCCCCAGGTGGACTACCCGACGATTCGGGTCATGACCCTGTACCCCGGCGCCAGCCCCGACGTGATGACCAGCGCGGTCACCGCGCCGCTTGAACGCCAGTTCGGGCAAATGCCCGGCCTGACCCAGATGGCGTCCACCAGCTCCGGCGGCGCCTCGGTGCTCACCCTGCGTTTCAACCTCGACATCAATATGGATGTCGCCGAGCAACAGGTGCAGGCCGCGATCAACGCCGCCACCAACCTGCTGCCCAAGGATTTGCCGGCGCCGCCGGTGTACAACAAGGTCAACCCGGCGGATACCCCGGTGCTGACCCTGGCCATTACCTCCAAGACCATGCTGCTGCCCAAGCTCAACGACCTGGTCGACACGCGCATGGCGCAGAAGATCGCGCAGATCAGCGGCGTCGGCATGGTCAGCATCGCCGGTGGCCAGCGCCAGGCCGTGCGCATCAAGGTCAACCCCGAAGCCCTGGCGGCCAACGGCTTGAACCTGTCCGACGTGCGCACCCTGATCGCCGCGTCCAACGTCAACCAGCCCAAGGGCAACTTCGACGGCCCCACGCGGGTGTCGATGCTCGATGCCAACGACCAGTTGGTGTCGCCCCAGCAATACGCCGAGCTGATCCTGGCCTACAACAATGGCGCGCCTTTGCGCCTTAAAGATGTGGCACAGATCGTCGATGGCGCCGAAAACGAGCGCCTTGCCGCCTGGGCCAATGAAAACCAGGCCGTGCTCCTTAATATCCAGCGCCAACCGGGCGCCAACGTGATCGAGGTGGTCGACCGCATCAAGGCGCTGCTGCCGAGCATCACCGACAACCTGCCGGCAGGCCTCGACGTGACGGTCCTCACCGACCGCACCCAGACCATCCGCGCCTCGGTCACCGATGTGCAGCATGAATTGCTGATCGCCATCGCCCTGGTGGTGATGGTGACGTTCCTGTTCCTGCGTCGGGTCAGCGCCACGATCATTCCGTCGATTGCCGTGCCGCTGTCGCTGGTGGGCACCTTTGGCGTGATGTACCTGGCCGGGTTCTCCATCAACAACCTGACGCTGATGGCCCTGACCATCGCCACGGGGTTTGTGGTGGACGATGCCATCGTGATGCTGGAGAACATCTCCCGTTATATCGAGGAAGGCGAGACGCCGTTGGCCGCGGCGCTCAAGGGCGCCAAGCAGATCGGCTTCACCCTGATTTCCCTGACGCTGTCGCTGATCGCGGTATTGATCCCGCTGCTGTTCATGGCCGATGTGGTCGGGCGGTTGTTCCGCGAATTTGCCATCACCCTGGCGGTGGCGATCCTGATTTCACTGGTGGTGTCCCTGACGCTCACGCCAATGATGTGCGCGCGTTTGCTCAAGCGCGAACCCAAGGAAGAAGAGCAGAGCCGTTTCTACAAGGCCAGCGGCGCCTGGATCGACTGGCTGATCGAAGCCTACGGGCGCAAGTTGCAGTGGGTGCTCAAGCACCAGCCGTTGACCCTGCTGGTGGCCATCGCCACCCTGGGCCTTACGGTGGTGCTGTACCTGGTGGTGCCCAAGGGCTTTTTCCCGGTGCAGGATACTGGGGTGATCCAGGGGATCTCCGAGGCGCCGCAGTCGATTTCGTTCGCCGCCATGAGCCAGCGCCAGCAGGAACTGGCGAAGATCATCCTGACCGACCCGGCGGTGGAAAGCCTGTCGTCCTACATCGGTGTGGATGGTGATAACGCCACCCTCAACAGTGGCCGTTTGCTGATCAACCTCAAGCCCCACGGCCAGCGCGACTTGAGCGCGGCCCAGGTGATCAATCGCCTGCAACCGCAGGTCGACAAGCTGGTGGGCATCCGCCTGTTCATGCAGCCGGTGCAGGACCTGACCATCGAAGACCGTGTCAGCCGCACCCAATACCAGTTCAGCATGTCCTCGCCGGATGCCGAGTTGTTGGCCCTGTGGAGCGGCAAGCTGGTGCACACACTGAGCCAGATGCCGGAACTCACCGATGTCGCCAGCGACCTGCAGGACAAAGGCCTGCAGGTGTACCTGGTGATCGACCGCGATGCGGCCTCGCGCCTGGGCGTCAGTGTGTCGACCATCACCGATGCCCTGTATGACGCGTTCGGCCAGCGGCAAATTTCCACCATCTACACCCAGGCCAGCCAGTACCGCGTGGTCTTGCAGGCCCAGTCGGGAGAAACCCTGGGCCCGGCGGCGCTGAACCAGATCCATGTGAAAACCACTGACGGCGGGCAGGTGCGCTTGTCCAGCCTGGCCCATGTGGAACAGCGCCAGGCGCAGTTGGCGATTGCGCATATCGGCCAGTTCCCGGCGGTGATGATGTCGTTCAACCTGGCCCCTGGCGTTGCGCTTGGCAAAGGCGTGGAGCTGATCAACCAGGCGCAGAAGGACATTGGCATGCCGGTGGGCGTGCAGACCCAGTTCCAGGGCGCGGCGCAGGCGTTCGAAGCATCGCTGTCGAGCACCTTGCTGCTGATCCTGGCGGCGGTGGTCACCATGTACATCGTGCTGGGTGTGCTCTACGAGAGCTACATCCACCCGATTACCATTCTGTCGACCTTGCCGTCGGCAGCGGTAGGGGCCTTGCTGGCCTTGCTGCTCAGTGGCAACGACCTGGGCATGATCGCGATCATCGGCATCATCCTGCTGATCGGCATCGTCAAGAAGAACGCGATCATGATGATCGATTTCGCCCTCGAAGCCGAACGCCATCAAGGCATGAGCCCCCGAGACGCCATCTACCAGGCGGCGCTGTTGCGCTTCCGGCCGATCCTGATGACCACCCTGGCCGCGCTGTTCGGTGCAGTGCCGTTGATGCTGGCCACCGGCTCCGGCGCTGAATTGCGCCAGCCCCTGGGCCTGGTGATGGTCGGCGGATTGCTGGTGAGCCAGGTGTTGACGCTGTTCACCACGCCGGTGATCTACCTGTACTTCGATCGCCTCGGCCGCCGCTGGCGCAAAGAGCCGCAAAGCCTGGAGCCGGTTGAGTCATGAACCTGTCCGGACCTTTCATCCGCCGGCCGGTAGCGACCATGCTGCTGAGCTTGGCGATCATGTTGCTGGGCGGTGTCAGCTTCAATCTGCTGCCGGTGTCGCCGCTGCCGCAGATCGACTTCCCGGTGATCGTGGTATCGGCCAGCTTGCCCGGCGCCAGCCCCGAGGTGATGGCGTCCACGGTGGCCACGCCGCTGGAGCGTTCCTTCGGCGCGATTGCCGGCATCACCACCATGAGCAGTTCGTCGAGCCAGGGCTCCACGCGGGTGATCCTGGCGTTCGACTCCGACCGTGATATCAACGGTGCCGCGCGGGAAGTGCAGGCAGCGATCAACGCTTCGCGCAACCTGCTGCCCAGCGGCATGCGCAGCATGCCCACTTACAAGAAGATCAACCCGTCCCAGGCGCCGATCATGGTGCTGTCGCTGACCTCGGACGTGTTGCAGAAGGGCCAGTTGTACGACCTTGCCTCGACTATCCTCTCCCAAAGCCTGTCCCAGGTACCGGGCGTGGGCGAGGTGCAGATCGGCGGCAGTTCCCTGCCGGCGGTGCGTATCGAGTTGGAGCCCAAGGCTCTCGACCAGTACGGCGTGGCTCTGGACGACGTGCGCAACACCATTGCCAATGCCAACCAGCGCCGGCCCAAAGGCTCGCTGGAAGACAGTGAGCGCAACTGGCAGATCCAGGCCAACGACCAGTTGGAAAAAGCCAAGGACTACGAACCGCTGCTGATTCGCTACCAGGATGGCGCTGCCCTGCGCCTGAAAGACGTGGCGAAGATCAGCGACGGCGTCGAAGACCGCTACAACAGTGGCTTCTTCAACAATGATTCGGCGGTGCTGCTGGTGATCAATCGCCAGTCCGGCGCCAACATCATCGAGACCGTGAGGCAGATCAAGGCACAATTGCCGGCGTTGCAGGCGGTGTTGCCGTCCAGCGTCAAGCTCAGCCTGGCCATGGACCGCTCGCCGGTAATCACCGCCACTTTGCACGAAGCCGAGATGACGTTGTTGATCGCGGTGGGGCTGGTGATCCTGGTGGTGTACCTGTTCCTGGGTAACTTCCGTGCCTCGCTGATCCCCACATTGGCCGTGCCGGTGTCGTTGGTGGGCACCTTCGCGGTCATGTACCTGTACGGTTTCTCGCTGAACAACTTTTCGTTGATGGCGCTGATCCTGGCCACCGGCCTGGTGGTGGACGACGCCATCGTGGTGCTGGAGAACATTTCCCGGCATATCGACGAAGGCGTGCCGCCGATGAAGGCGGCTTACCTGGGGGCCGAGGAAGTCGGCTTTACCTTGCTCTCGATGAACGTGTCGCTGGTGGCGGTGTTCCTCTCCATCCTGTTCATGGGCGGGATCGTCACCAACCTGTTCCGTGAGTTTTCCATCACCTTGTCGGCGGCGATCATCGTGTCGCTGATCGTGTCGCTGACGTTGACGCCGATGCTCTGCGCTCGATGGCTCAAGCCCCACGTCAAAGGCCGGATGACCGGCCTGCAACGCTGGAGCCAGAAGATCAACGACCGCATGGTCGCCGGCTACGCCACCAGCCTGGATTGGGTGCTGCGCCACCGCCGCCTGACCTTGCTCAGCCTGTTGCTGACCATTGGTATGAATGTGGCGCTGTACGTAGTGGTACCGAAAACCTTTATGCCGCAACAGGACACCGGCCAATTGATCGGCTTTGTTCGCGGGGATGACGGCCTGTCGTTCAGCGTCATGCAGCCGAAGATGGAAATCTTCCGCAAGGCCGTGCTCAACGACCCGGCGGTGCTCAGCGTGGCCGGCTTTATCGGTGGCAACAACGGTACCAACAACGCGGTGATGCTGGTCCGCCTCAAGCCCATCAGTGAACGCAAGGTTTCCGCCCAGGCGGTGATCGAGCGCCTGCGCAAGGATGTACCGCTGGTGCCGGGCGGGCGCCTGTTCCTGATGGCTGACCAGGACCTGCAATTCGGCGGCAGTCGTGACCAGACCAGCGCGCAGTATTCCTACATCCTGCAAAGCGGTGACCTGGCCGCGCTCCGCCTGTGGTACCCGAAAGTCGTGGCTGCCTTGCGCGAGCTGCCGGAACTGACCGCCATCGACGCCCGCGAAGGCCGGGGCGCGGCCCAGGTCACGCTGATTGTCGACCGTGACCAGGCCAAGCGCCTGGGCATCGATATGGACATGGTCACTGCAGTACTCAACAACGCCTACAGCCAGCGGCAGATTTCCACCATCTACGACAGCCTCAACCAGTACCAGGTGGTGATGGAGGTCAACCCCAAATACGCCCAGGACCCCATCACCCTCAACCAGATGCAGGTGATCACTTCCGACGGCGCGCGGGTGCCGTTGTCGACCATTGCCCATTACGAGAACAGCCTGGAAGACGACCGTGTCAGCCATGAAGGCCAGTTCGCTTCGGAAAACATCGCGTTTGACATGGCGCCCGGGGTCACGGTGGAGCAGGGCACGGTCGCCATCGAGCGGGCGATTGCCAAGGTCGGCCTGCCGGAAGATGTGATCGCCAAGATGGCCGGCACCGCCGATGCCTTCGCGGCCACGCAGAAGGGCCAGCCGTTCATGATCCTCGGCGCGCTGGTGGCGGTGTACCTGGTGTTGGGCATTCTGTATGAGAGCTATATTCATCCGTTGACGATTCTTTCGACCCTGCCGTCGGCCGGTGTCGGCGCCATGCTCGCGATCTATTTGACGGGGGGCGAGTTCAGCCTGATCTCCTTGCTGGGGCTGTTCCTGCTGATCGGCGTGGTGAAGAAGAACGCGATCCTGATGATCGACCTGGCCCTGCAACTGGAACGCAACGCCGGCATGGCCCCGCTGGAATCGATTCGCAGCGCCTGCCTGTTGCGTCTGCGGCCGATCCTGATGACGACGCTGGCGGCGATCCTTGGCGCCTTGCCGTTGCTGCTCGGCGCCGGCGATGGCGCGGAAATGCGCCGTCCCCTGGGCCTGACCATCATTGGTGGCCTGATCTTCAGCCAGGTCCTGACCCTCTACACCACCCCGGTGGTTTACCTCTATCTCGACCGCGCGCGCCACCGCTTCAACGCCTGGCGCGGCGTGCGTACCGACGCTGCCCTGGACACTGCGCTATGACCGATTCAACCTTTGCCAAATTGGCCATGACCCGTGGTTCCCGTGTTGCGAGCCTGGTGCTTTGCGGCGCACTGCTCAGCGCCTGCGCCGTCGGGCCCGACTACCACCGCCCCGACGTCATCGAACCCGCGCAATTCAAGGAAGCCCAGGGCTGGCGCCAGGCCACCCCCAGCGACTCGCTGGCTCGTGGCGCCTGGTGGGAGTTGTACGGCGACCGCCAGCTCAATGACCTGGTGCTGCGCCTGAACAGCTCCAACCAGACCGTGGCCCAGGCCGAAGCGCGCTTTCGCCAGGCCCAGGCCCTGGTGCGCAGTTCGCGCGGGGCGTTTTACCCCACCGTCGACCTGAGCGCCGGGAAAACCCGCGCCAGCCAGGGTACCGGCAGCAGCAACGCGAGCCTCAGCAGTTCCAGCAGCGGGATCCGCGACACCCTCAATGCGCAGCTCGGCGTGAGTTGGGAGGCGGACATCTGGGGTAAGTTGCGCCGTGGCCTGGAGGCCAACGAGGCCAGCGCCGAAGCCAGCTCGGCGGACTTGGCCGCAATGCGCCTGAGCCAACAGTCGGAACTGGTGCAAAGCTACCTGCAACTGCGGGTCATGGACGAGCAGACCCGCTTACTGCAAGCGACCCTGGAGACCTACCAGCGCTCCCTGCAAATGACCGAGAACCAATACCGTGCCGGTGTCTCCGGCAAGGACGCGGTGGCCCAGGCGCAAACCCAGCTCAAGACCACCCAGGCCAGCCTGATCGACCTGATCTGGCAGCGCGCCCAGCTGGAAAACGCCATCGCCGTGTTGATCGGTGAAGCGCCGGCCAACTTCAACCTGGCGGTGAGCAAGGACATCCCGGCACTGCCGCAGATTCCGGTGAGCCTGCCGTCGCAACTGCTCGAGCGTCGCCCCGACATCGCTTCGGCCGAACGTTCGGTGATCGCCGCCAACGCCAATATCGGCGTGGCGAAGGCCGCCTACTACCCAGACCTGAGCCTGAGCCTCGCCGGCGGCTATTCCAGCAGCACCTATGCGGACTGGATCAGCTTGCCGAACCGCTTCTGGTCGGTAGGGCCGAAACTCGCCATGACCCTGTTCGACGGCGGCCAGCGCTCGGCGGAAGTCGACCGCACCGTGGCGTCCTACGACGAAACCGTGGCCAAGTACCGCCAGACTGTGCTCGACGGCTTCCGTGAAGTGGAAAACTACATGGTGCAGCTCAAGGTGCTGGAAGACGAGGCGGTGGTCAGCAATGAAGCGCTGGACGCGGCGCGTGAATCGCTGCGCCTGACTCAGAACCAGTACAAGGCCGGGCTCATTGCCTATCTGGACGTGGTCACCGTACAAGCGACCGCCCTGAGTAATGAGCGCACCGTGCTGACCTTGCTGCAAACGCGGTTGGTGGCCAGCGTGCAACTGATCGCCGCACTGGGCGGTGGCTGGGATGGGCAGACGCCGATTGCCGAGAAGGATTGAGGGTTAATACGAACGCCAGTTGGACGCGGGCCGGTGCGCGCAGTGGGCGCCATCCGGGTACTCACGCTGCTGTAGCGGATCAAGTACGTATTGGCGTATCAAGGATCGATGAACCAATGCATGATGGCCGAACGAAGCAGCTCTTTGTTCGGCTTGCCAACCATCTTTATTTTGCGAAGCTGACTTAGACGATTCTAAGGGATATTAAATTATCAAATGTATATGACTTTAATTGGCAGCCATCAAACAGTTCTAAATGTTCTTGGTCATATCCGCGGAGCTCCCCTGTAGCCATTGTTGACTGATCTTTACACATCAAAATCAGTGGGCTGCCCAGCGGCAAAAGGTTTAAAATCTCGTCAACTTTGCAGGCGACTTTAAATTTTAATATTCGAGTGTCTCCGTCTATCACTTGGTATTCATGTCCAGCGGGAGAGCGGTAGGTGATTACGCGGTCCTCAAACCCATCGATTCTGCCCCATACTTCATATGCTTTCCTTTCATAACATAAGTGAGTGCCTGCTACGTATTCACCTTCTTCAATGAAAAAAGTACCGTGCTCAGCGACCAATTTATCCACATAGGGGATTATTTCTGTCACTGCCTGGGCATCTCCTATTTTTTCAATTCTATATGACTTGATTTCACCGCATTTTTCTCGAATGGATTGCGTGCCTTTAAGTGGGCCAATATTTTCATGGTTCATAGGGTATAAAATCGCGATGTGGGCCATCTCTTAAACTCCGAATCAATGTTCGCTTGAGCTTCATCGCATTCGATATGAAGTGCACCTGTAAAATATGACAGTTTTCTAGATTTTTACGGAATAAAAAAATGTTTTTATCGGTTATCCAAAAGGCTGGAAAGGGCGTCTAAACTGCGTTATTCGAAACTCGGAATTCATCTAAATGAAGAGGGAATAGGATCTATAAAGCTTTTATTCTTTTAGGGCTCCTTGAGGTGCCAAGTGTGAAGTGGCACATCGTCTTTAACACCCAGGTGACACTGCGCCCAAGCTACCGCACCGTCTGTACTACAAGTCAGCAGATTGACGTCAAATTGCCATTAGTAGCCCTCTGATAATTAATCAACTATCCAATAATTATTCTCGCTACAATCGCGCGCTTTGCCACTTGGTACGGGCGTTCAGGCCCGTTGCCCACGAGATACTTCATGCTCATTGGTAGCTATTCACCCTCGCTGGTCGTGATTTCCCTGTTTGTCGCAATCCTCGCTTCCTACACCGCGCTGGACCTCAGTGGCCGCATTGCGACTGCCAAGGGGCGCGCTGTGTATTTATGGATTGCCGGCGGGGCCATGGCGATGGGCGTGGGGGTGTGGTCCATGCACTTCATTGGCATGCTGGCGTTGCGCTTGCCGTTCGCGCTGGGCTTTGACCTGGGTATCACCGCGCTCTCGTTGTTGATCGCGGTACTCTCCAGCGGCTTCGCGTTATGGCTGGTCAGCCAACGCCGTTTACCAGCCTGGCAACTGGCGTTTGGCGCGCTGGTCATGGGCAGCGGTATTGCCAGCATGCACTACACCGGCATGGCCGCGATGCGCATGACACCGGGCATCGACTATGACCCCACGCTATTTGGCCTGTCGTTGCTGATCGCGGTGGTGGCGTCCGGAGTCGCGCTGTTGATTGCGTTCAACCTGCGCCGCAACACGCCTTACGTACGCCTGGCCCGTGGTGGTGCGGCGGTGGTGATGGGCTTTGCAATCGTCGGCATGCATTACACCGGCATGGCGGCCGCACGCTTTGCCGATGAAAGCTACTGCGCCGCCGTGCTGGACGGCTTGAGCGGCAAGGGCCTGGATAACCTGGTACTGGTCACGACACTGGCGGTCCTGGCGATTGCATTGCTCACTTCGTTGCTTGACGCTCGCCTGGAAGCGCGCACCGCTGTGCTCGCCGACTCGCTGACCCTGGCCAACCAGGAACTGACCCACCTGGCCCTGCACGACATGCTCACCGGGCTGCCCAACCGCACGTTGCTGGCGGATCGCATTCAACAGGCCATCGAGGCGGTAAAAGAGCAGGGTGGTTGCTTTGCCCTGATGTTCATCGACCTGGACGGCTTCAAGCCGGTCAACGATGCCTTTGGCCATCACCTGGGCGACCAGTTATTGCGTGAAGTCGGCCTGCGCCTGCGCGAGGACTTGCGCAGTCACGACACCCTGGCGCGTATTGGTGGTGATGAGTTTGTATTGCTGGTGCAGTTGACGCAGCCCGATGATGCACTCGGCCTTGCCGAGCGCCAGGTGGTGCTGATCAACCGTGCGTTCCAGGTGGCCGAGCATGAGCTGAAGATTTCCGCCAGCGTCGGCATCGCGATGTTCCCGGGCAACGGGAGCGACCCCCAGGAACTGTTGATGAACGCCGACGCCGCCATGTACCACGCCAAGGGCATGGGCAAGAACGGCTACAGCTTCTTTGATGTGTCGATGAACACCAATGCGCGCAAGCAATTGCAGTTGTTGCAGGACCTGCGCAATGCCCTTGAGCAGGAGCAATTTCGTCTCTATTACCAGCCCAAGTTTGATGCGCTCAGTGGCATCCCGGTAGGGGCCGAAGCGTTGGTGCGCTGGGAGCATCCGCAACAAGGCTTGTTGTTGCCGGCGACCTTTATCGAACTGGCGGAAAAAACCGGCTTGATCATTCCCATCGGTGAATGGGTGCTCAATGAAGCCTGTCGTCAAATGAGCGTGTGGTACGCCCAGGGTTATGAACACTGGCGCATCGCGGTGAATTTGTCGGCGTTGCAGTTCTGCCACGCCGGGCTGGTCAACAGCGTGGCCGGCGCACTTGCGCGGCACCGGTTGCCGGCCAACAGCCTGACCCTGGAGATTACCGAGACCACCGCGATGAGCGATGCGGATGCGAGCATGACGGTATTGCAGCAGCTGTCGGACATGGGGGTAGACCTGTCCATCGACGATTTCGGCACCGGCTATTCCAGCCTGATGTACCTCAAGCGCCTGCCGGCCAACGAGTTGAAGATCGACCGCGGTTTTGTGCGCGACCTGGAGCACGACAGCGACGACGCCGCCATCGTCTCGGCCATCGTGGCCCTCGGCCAGGCCCTGGGGCTGCGGATTGTCGCCGAAGGGGTAGAGACGGATGTGCAGCAGACCTTCCTCACGCGACTGGGCTGTAACGCCCTGCAGGGTTACCTGCTTGGCCACCCGCTGCCGGCTGACGGTTTCATGGCGGATATTCAACGTGTCGAAGACGCACTGATGCCTGACAAAAGCCGTGCGTGACGGTTAGTATTGGATCCAACTGTAAGCATCAGCATCACGTTGGATCAGGAGACCGCACGCATGGACAAAGTCGTCATCATCACCGGGGGCAGCCGTGGCATCGGCGCCGAGACGGCATTGCTGGCTGCCCGAGAGGGCTATCGCATCTGCATCAACTACCACTCCGATGAAAAAGCCGCCCACAGCGTGCTGGAACAGGTTCGCGCCCTCGGCGCCCAGGCGATTGCGGTGCGCGCTGATGTAAGCAGCGAAGATGAAGTGATCGCGCTGTTCCATCACGTCGACGCCGAACTGGGCCGCGTCACCGCATTGGTGAACAACGCCGGCACGGTGGCGCACAAGTCGCGGGTGGATGAGATGTCCGAGTTCCGCATCCTGAATATCCTCAAGACCAACGTGCTCGGCCCGATCCTGTGTGCCAAGCACGCGGTGCTGCGCATGTCGCCCAAGCATGGCGGGCAGGGCGGCAGTATCGTCAACGTGTCGTCGGTCGCATCGCGCCTGGGCTCGCCGGGTGAGTACGTCGACTATGCGGCGTCCAAGGGCGCGCTCGACACCTTCACCCTCGGCTTGTCCAAAGAAGTGGCGGGCGAGGGCATCCGCGTCAACGCGGTGCGCCCCGGCTACATCTTCACCGACTTCCATGCCCTGAGCGGCGACCCGGACCGGGTCAGCAAGCTGGAGTCCGGGATTCCCATGGCGCGTGGCGGTCGGCCGGATGAAGTGGCGGAAGCGATTATCTGGTTGTTGTCGGATAAGGCGTCGTATGCCACCGGCACGTTTTTGGATTTGGGCGGGGGCCGTTGAGGTCGCGTACCCTCAGGTCTGCAAATAACGCAGCGTGGAATGTCCCGCGTAGGAGAACCTTTCGAGCAGGCCGGCTTCCGAATTGTCCTGGATTCTGTAGCCGTAATTGGAGAAACCATCGACTTTCCCATTGAGCCTGTCGCTGCCTTTCAAGGTGCTATCGTCCACGTTATCGATAAACCGCAGTACCTGGTCCAGATCATAAGCCGCGTCGGCCCTGGCCTCTGGGTCGGGGTTGGCTTCGGTCCAGTCACCGATTTGCTTTTTAAGGTTATCGCCGACCTGGTAGTGATCGTAGCCCTCCAGGAAATGACGCATCACCGCGCTTCCCTCGATGATCCTTTCTGCCGATCGATGATCGCCCGCGGGACGGCCCATGGGGCCCTGCCTCTCGCGTACGTCTTGGCGCTCATCGCTGCACATATAGTGGGATGGCACGAGGAGAGGGATTAGGTGGACAGGTGCATCGGCAGGAAGCGGGCAGGTCTTCATGGAAACTTCTCACAGTGTGTGTTGAGTCTTCTCTGTGGCTGCCCGTCTCAATACGTTCCCGCCTTCAATTCAAGATAACGTTAGAACGACCGCACAATCCGTCCCAACGTCTCCATCGCCTTCTCCGAGGCCTCGGTCCATGGGCTGCCGTAGTTCAGGCGAATACAGTTTCTGAAACGCCGAGTCGCCGAAAAGATCGGCCCCGGCGCAATGCTGATGCCTTGCGCCAGTGCCATCTGGAACAACTTCAACGAATCGGTTTGCTCGGGTAATTCCAGCCACAGGAAATACCCGCCGGCCGGCTGGCTGACTCGTGTCTGTGCCGGGAAGTAGCGGACGATGGCGGCCAGCATGGCGCTTTGCTGTTCCTCCAGGGCATACCGCAGTTTGCGTAAATGCCGGTCATAGCCGCCGTGTTGCAGGTAGTCGGCAATCGCCGCCTGGGCCGGCATCGAGGGGCACAGCGAGGTCATCAGCTTCAAACGCTCGACTTTCTGCGCATAGCGCCCGGCCGCCACCCAGCCGACGCGATAGCCGGGGGCCAGGCTCTTGGCGAAGGACCCGCAGTGCATCACCAGGCCTTCGGTGTCGAAGGCCTTGGCCGGCTTGGGGGCCTGCTGCCCGTAGTACAACTCTGCGTACACATCGTCCTCGATCAACGGCACCTGATGGCTGCGCAGCAGTTCCACCAGCGCCTGTTTTTTCGCTTCTGGCAGCGTCGCGCCCATGGGATTCTGGAAGCTGGTCATGGTCCAGCAGGCCTTGATCGGGTAGCGCTCCAGGGTTTGCGCCAGGGCGTTGAGGTCGATGCCGTCGCGCGGGTGCACCGGGATTTCCACCGCCTTGAGCTTCAGGCGTTCCAGCACTTGCAGGCAGGCGTAAAACGCCGGGGCCTCGATGGCCACCAGGTCGCCCGGTTCGGTGACGGCTTGCAGGCACAGGTTCAACGCTTCCAGGGCGCCGTTGGTGATCAGCAACTCCTCCATGGGCAGCATCAGGCCGCCGACCATATAGCGCAGGGCAATCTGCCGGCGCAGTTGCGGGTTGCCCGGCGACATGTCGGTGACCACCATGCGCGGGTCCATCTCGCGGCTGGCACTGGCCAGGGAACGGGCCAGGCGTGGCAGCGGGAACAGCATGGGGCTGGGGAAGGCCGAGCCGAAAGGTACGGTGTTGGGGTCTTTGATCGAATCGAGCACCGAGAACACCAATTCGCTGACATCGACTTCGGTGGACTCATGCACTTGCTCGCTCACCACCGGCTCGGAAAACGGGCTGGGCGCATGGGCGTTGACGAAGTAGCCGGAACGCGGCCGTGCACGGATCAACCCGCGCCGCTCCAACAGGTAGTAGGCCTGGAACACTGTGGACGGGCTGACGCCATACGTCTGGCTGGCATAGCGCACCGAGGGGACCCGCTGGCCGGGGCCCAGGACGCCGGAGCGGATCAGTTCGGCGATGTCGTCGGCGAATTTTTCGTAGCGTTTCATGTTGGCCTTAAACAAGTGTTTTAGATGAGCGGCGCCACGAATCGGCTATCGGCAACGCTGTAAATGCTCGGTGCATCCACATCCGTCACCTTGAACCGTATGGTCTGCGAACTGCTCGCCGGTTTATCCGCCAGCAACGCCACCGACACCGGCATGTCGACGATTTCCCCCGGCGCCAGGCTGATCTCGGTCTTGCCCTGCAGTTGAAAACCCTCGGCATCCAGCAGCTCCACCCGGTAATCCTGGCGTTGCTGGGTCTTGTTGATGACCTTGAGGCTGTAGATGTTTTCGATCAGGCCCTGGGCGTTCTCGCGGAACATGCCGCGGTCCTTGGTCACATCCAGCGACACCAGCGGCCGCTCCACCAGTGCCACCACCAACGCGGCAATCATCACCAGCAGCACGGCACTGTAGCCGATCAGGCGTGGCCTGAGCAGGTGAGCCTTGCCGCCTTGCAATTGATGCTCGGAGGTATAGCTCACCAGGCCACGGGCATAGCCCATCTTGTCCATGATCGAATCACAGGCGTCGATGCACGCCGCGCAGCCGATGCACTCCATTTGCAGGCCGTCGCGGATGTCGATGCCGGTGGGGCAGACCTGCACGCACAGCTGGCAGTCAATACAGTCGCCCAGGCCGACATCGGCCGGCTTGACCTCGCGTTTGCGCGGGCCACGGTTTTCGCCGCGCGCTGTATCGTAGGAAATGGTCAGGGTGTCTTTATCGAACATCACACTCTGGAACCGCGCATACGGGCACATGTGCATGCACACCGCTTCACGCAGCCAACCGGCGTTGATGTAGGTGGCGCCGGTAAAAAACAGCACCCAGAACAGGCTCACGCCGCCCATCTGCCAGGTCAGCAGTTCGGCGGCCAATGGACGAATCGGCGTGAAGTAGCCGACGAACGTCAGCCCTGTCAGCACACTGATGCCCAGCCACAAGGTGTGTTTGGCCGAGCGCCGCGCGAGTTTGTCCGGGCTCCAGGGGGCCGCTTGCAGCTTGATACGTTGGTTGCGCTCGCCCTCGGTGATCTTTTCGCACCACATGAACAGCCAGGTAAACGAACTTTGCGGGCAAGTGTATCCGCACCACACACGGCCGGCGAACACCGTGATCGCAAACAGGCCGAAGGCGCAGATGATCAGCAGCGCCGACAACAGGATGAAATCCTGGGGCCAGAAAGTCGCGCCAAAAATATGGAATTTGCTTTCGGCCAAGTCCCACAGCACGGCTTGCCGTCCGCCCCAGTTCAGCCACACGGTGCCGAAAAATGCCAGGAACAGAAAGCCCGCACCGGCCACGCGCAAGGTGCGGAACAGGCCGGTGAAACTGCGGGTATGGATCAGGTTGTCGCTGGATTTGGCCTTCACCTTCTTTGGGTGTATAGGCTCAAAGGTTTCCACGGTTGGGATTCGTTCGCTCATCGTCGTTCGCTCATCAGCCTCCATCAGGCCGATGAACTATGCGCGTGGGTCTGTTTGCATAACAGGCTCAGGTATGGCGATAAAAAGCGGATCAGATGAAGGTTGTCGATCTACCTGCGTCAATGTGCTGCACCCCATGGCGTGTGGGGTACAGGCAGATCCGGCGGGTGCTGATACAGATCAATCAAATCAGCGAACCAGGTTCGTCGGCCTTTACATGTTGGCGCCCATCATGGGCACCCGCCACCGTCAGGGCGTCGGCCTCGGCTTCGGTGATATAGATTCGCTCGGCCGCCAGTTCCACGTAAGACATGGATTTATCGGTGTCGGTCACGATATTGACCCGGGTCGCCGGCACACTCTGTTCCTGGCCGTTCTCATCGAGCATGAAGTAGCACAACTGGTTTTCGATACGTATGGTCATGTCGATCTCCTTTTCATGGGCTATGTAGGGTTAGGGTTCAGCGATGTAGGCGGGTTCAAGGCAACTGACTGGCGGTCGCGGCTGTCCATCCTTTATCAATAAAGACAAAGGACAGTGTTCATGGACGCTTGGTGGCATGAAGTGTGGCAAACCCTGCAGGCCGAATTCGCCGATATCGGCGACGCCAGGCAGCTCACCCAGATGACTGTGCGCCTGGTGATTGCCGCGATCCTGGGCGGCATTCTAGGGTTCGAACGCGAGAGCAAGGGTAAGGCCGCCGGGGTGCGCACCCACATGCTGGTGGCCTTGGGAGCGGCGCTGTTTGTGATGGTGCCGCAGATGTCCGGCAATCAGGCGGATGCCATGAGCCGCGTGGTGCAGGGGGTGATTGCCGGGATCGGGTTCCTGGGGGCCGGCACCATCATCAAGGGCAAGGATGATGAAGAAGGGCATGTCAAAGGCCTGACCACGGCGGCCGGTTTGTGGATGACCGCTGCGATTGGGGTCTCGGCCGGGTTGGGTCGGGAATCGACAGCGGTGCTGAGTACCTTGCTTGCGTTGGCGGTGTTCAGTGTGATGCCAAAAATCGTCAAGCGGTTCGAGAAGGACTGACGATCACCGGTGGCATGGTCGTCGGCGGTTCCTCCACCGGCGGCGGCTCATTTTCAGGCGGTTCCTTTTCGGGAATCGGTGTCGGCTCGGTGGGTGGCAGCGTTGGTGTGTCGATATTCGGGTCCGGGGTTTCAGCCGGGATCGGGATATTCATCGGTGTGGCCTCCTTTGTGCTTTGCTCTACCGGTGGACATCCGCCGATGCGAATTGATTCCCCGCCCAATGGCGGCATATCCACCTGAACTTTTAACCTCGGCGCAAGCTCGGACCTATAGCGGCCCTGCTCAGGGGAGAGCGCTGCCGTATCAGAATTCGGATCAAGCAAAGAGCGTCCACAGGGCGTAAGGGGAAGATGCTCGATGACTGCTGAAACACTGGCTACAGAAGATTCCATATTGCCGCTGTCCCAGGCGCTGTTGCTGCCCAGGATCGCAATCGAAAGCACCTCACCCGTGATCGACGGCGGCGAATTTGCCGTCAAGGCCGTGGTTGGCCAGCGGGTCAATGTCACCAGTAAGGTATTCGCCGACGGCCACGACAAGCTCGCCGTCCTGATCCGCTGGCGCTCGATGCATGAAGAAAGCTGGCACAGCGTGATCATGAATGACGTGGGCAACAATGGCTGGGAAGGCGCGTTTACCGTCACCGTGCAAGGTCCTCACGAATACTGCATCGAAGCCTGGATCGATACCTTCGCCAGCTTCTGCTACGAATTGCGCAAAAAGCATGAGGCCGGTGTGCCGGTCAGCCTTGAGTTGCAGGAAGGCCGCAGCCTGGTGCTGCAGGCCGCCGAACGCAGTGACAACGAATTGCGCGACCGCCTGATGTTGCTGCACCACGAGCTCTCCGGCCTGCTGGAAACCGAGCAGGTCGCGCTGTTTCTGCACGAAGACAGTGCACACTTGATGACCCAGGCCGACCACCGCGCCTACTTGAGCATCAGTACCGTCTATCCGCTGGATGTGGAGCGCGAAGCGGCGCAGTTTGCCAGCTGGTACGAGCTGTTTCCCCGCTCGATTACCGATGATCCTGCACGCCACGGTACGTTCAACGATGTGCACTCACGCCTGTCGATGATCCATGACATGGGATTCGACGTGCTGTACTTCCCGCCGATCCACCCGATCGGGCGCAGCCACCGCAAGGGCAAGAATAACTCCCTCACCGCCGGCCCCGATGATCCGGGCAGCCCGTATGCCATCGGCAGCGAGGAGGGCGGTCACGAGGCGATCCACCCGCAGTTGGGCAGCCGCGATGACTTCCGGCGCCTGGTCAAGGCCGCCGCCGAGCATGGCCTGGAGATTGCGCTGGATTTCGCCATCCAGTGCTCCCAGGACCATCCATGGCTCAAGCAACATCCGGGCTGGTTCAACTGGCGCCCGGACGGCACGATCAAATACGCCGAGAACCCACCGAAGAAGTACCAGGACATTGTCAACGTCGACTTCTATGCGGCGGATGCGATCCCGGGCCTGTGGACCGAGCTGCGCGACATCGTGGTGGGCTGGGTGGAAGAGGGCGTGAAGACCTTTCGCGTCGACAACCCCCACACCAAGCCGCTGCCCTTCTGGCAGTGGCTGATCGCCGATGTGCGGGCAAGGCATCCCGAGGTGATCTTCCTCGCCGAGGCGTTCACCACCCCGGCGATGATGGCGCGCCTGGGCAAGGTCGGTTATTCCCAGAGCTATACCTATTTCACCTGGCGCAACACCAAGGCCGAGTTGGGTGAATACCTGGCGCAATTGAACGAGTCGCCGTGGCGCGAATGCTACCGGCCGAACTTCTTCGTCAATACGCCGGACATCAACCCAGGCTTCCTGCACGAGTCCGGGCGCCCAGGCTTCCTGATCCGCGCCGCGTTGGCCACCATGGGCTCTGGCCTGTGGGGCATGTATTCGGGTTTTGAACTTTGCGAAGCGGCGCCGGTGCCCGGCAAAGAGGAATACCTGGACTCGGAGAAATACGAGATCCGCCCTCGGGATTTCACCGCGCCCGGCAACATCATCGCCGAGATCGCCCAACTCAACCGGATCCGCCGTCAAAACCCGGCGTTGCAGACGCACCTGGGCCTGAAGCTCTACAACGCCTGGAACGACAACATCCTGTACTTCGGCAAACGCAGCGAGGATGGCAGCAACTTCATCCTGGTGGCGGTCAACCTCGACCCATTCAATGCCCAGGAAGCCCACTTCGAGTTGCCATTGTGGGAGCTGGGCCTGCCGGACGATGCGCAAACCCAGGGCGAAGACCTGATGAACGGCCACCGCTGGACTTGGTACGGCAAGACCCAGTGGACGCGGCTGGAGCCGCAGATGCCGTTCGGGATCTGGCGCATCACTGTTTCCTAAGTCTTGCGCAGATCAACTGTGGGAGGGGGCTTGCCCCCGATAGCGATGTTTCAGCCATCGAGTATCCAACTGAACGACCGCTATCGGGGGCAAGCCCCCTCCCACATTGACCGAGTTCAGTTTGCAAGAATTTGAGTATTTCAGGAGTTTCCAATGGCGAAGAAACCCAAGGCTGCCACCTTCATCAAAGACCCGCTCTGGTACAAGGACGCGGTGATCTACCAGGTTCACGTCAAATCCTATTTCGACTCCAATAACGACGGTATCGGTGACTTTCCCGGCCTGATCGCCAAGCTCGATTACATCGCCGACCTGGGCGTCAACACCATCTGGCTGCTGCCGTTCTACCCCTCGCCACGCCGTGATGACGGCTATGACATCGCCGAATACCGTGGCGTGCACAGCGACTACGGAACCATGGCCGATGCCAGGCGCTTTATCGCCGAAGCCCACAAGCGCGGGCTGCGCGTGATCACCGAGCTGGTGATCAACCATACCTCCGACCAGCACCCCTGGTTCCAGCGCGCGCGCAAGGCCAAGCCGGGTTCGGCGGCGCGGGACTTTTACGTGTGGTCCGATGACGACCAGAAATACGACGGCACGCGGATTATTTTCCTCGACACCGAAAAGTCCAACTGGACCTGGGACCCGGTCGCCGGCCAGTACTTCTGGCACCGTTTCTATTCCCACCAGCCGGACCTCAACTTCGACAATCCGCAGGTGATGAAAGCCGTGCTGTCGGTAATGCGCTACTGGCTGGACATGGGCATCGACGGCCTGCGCCTGGACGCCATCCCGTACCTGATCGAACGCGATGGCACCAACAATGAAAACCTGCCGGAAACCCACGACGTTCTCAAACAGATTCGCGCCGAGATCGATGCCCATTACCCCGACCGCATGCTGTTGGCCGAAGCCAACCAGTGGCCGGAAGACACGCAGCTGTATTTCGGTGACCGCAAGGGCGATGACGGCGACGAATGCCACATGGCGTTCCACTTCCCGCTGATGCCGCGCATGTACATGGCGCTGGCCCAGGAAGATCGCTTCCCCATCACCGATATTCTGCGCCAGACCCCGGAAATTCCCGCCAACTGCCAGTGGGCGATCTTCCTGCGCAACCACGATGAGCTGACGCTGGAAATGGTCACCGACAAAGAGCGCGACTACCTGTGGAACTACTACGCGGCTGACCGCCGCGCGCGCATCAACCTCGGCATTCGTCGGCGCCTGGCGCCGCTGATGGAGCGTGACCGCCGCCGTGTCGAGCTGCTCAACAGCCTGCTGCTGTCGATGCCCGGCACGCCGACCCTGTATTACGGCGATGAAATCGGCATGGGCGACAACATCTACCTCGGCGACCGTGATGGGGTGCGCACGCCGATGCAATGGTCCATCGACCGCAACGGCGGTTTCTCGCGTGCCGACCCGGCCAGCCTGGTGCTGCCACCGATCATGGACCCGCAATACGGCTACCTGTCGGTCAACGTCGAAACCCAGGCCCAGGACCCGCACTCGCTGCTGAACTGGACGCGCCGCATGCTGGCTGTGCGCAAGCAGTCCAAGGCGTTTGGGCGTGGCAGCCTGAAGATGCTCTCGCCGAGCAACCGCCGCATCCTGGCGTATACCCGTGAGTTCACCGGCGAAGACGGGCGCACCGAAATCATCCTGTGCGTGGCCAACGTCTCGCGCAGTGCCCAGGCTGCCGAACTGGACCTGTCGGCCTTTGCCGGGATGGTCCCGGTCGAGATGCTCGGCGGCAATGCGTTCCCGCCCATCGGCCAGCTGAATTTCCTGCTGACTCTGGCGCCGTATGGCTTCTATTGGTTCGTGCTGGCGGCGGAAAACCAGATGCCCAGCTGGCATGTGGAACCGGCGCAAAGCATGCCGGACTTCACCACCCTGGTCCTGAAAAAACGCATGGAAGAGCTGCTCGACGAGCCGTGCCGCACCACCCTTCAACACACCTCGCTGCCGGCGTGGCTGCCGAAGCGCCGCTGGTTCGCCGGTAAGGACACGGCGATCGACAGCGTGCACATCGCCTATGGCGTGCGGTTTGGCGACGCCGAGCATCCGGTGCTGCTCAGCGAAATTGACGTGAGCAGCGGCGGCCAGGTCAGTCGCTATCAGCTGCCGTTCGGCTTCCTCGGCGAAGACCAGTTCACCAGCGCCTTGCCACAGCAGTTGGCCCTGGCCCGCGTCCGGCGGGTGCGTCAGGTGGGGTTGGTGACGGATGCCTTCAGCCTGGAGCACTTTGTCCGCGCGGTGATCCAAGGCTTGCAGGCCGGCACGGTATTGAATACCAGCGAAGGCGATCTGCGCTTTGAGGCCACGCCTCACCTGGCCAAGCTGCAACTGACCGACGAGTCCCAGGTGCGCTATTTGTCGGCCGAGCAGTCCAACAGCTCGGTGGTGGTCGGCGAGAGCCTGGTGCTCAAGCTGATCCGCAAAGTCAGTGCAGGGGTGCACCCGGAACTGGAGATGAGCGCCTACCTGACGGCCGCGGGTTACCCGAATATCTCGCCGCTGATGGGCTCGATGATTCGCCATGATGGTGCAGGCCAGGACAACCTGTTGATGATTGCCCAAGGCTATTTGAGCAACCAGGGCGATGCATGGGCCTGGACCCAGAACAACCTGGAGCGCGCCATTCGCGACGAGCTGGCCGAAGCCATCTCTGAACAGGAACAGCATTACAACGCACTGGGCGAGCTGGCGGACTTCGCCGGGCTGCTCGGCCGGCGCCTGGGTGAGATGCACGGGGTGCTGGGGGCCAAAACCACCAACAACGACTTCAAGCCCGAGCTCACCACCGCCAAGGACACCCAAGCCTGGGCCAAGGACGTCGGGGCGCAGATTCAGCGCGCCCTGCAATTGCTCAAGCTGCATCAAAGCCAATTGAACCCTGCCGATCAGGCGCTGGTCAGTGAATTGCTGGCCCAGGAAAAAGCCATCGCCACTTATGTACAAAGTCTGGCGAAGGCCACGCTGGGCGGCCTGCGCATTCGGGTCCACGGTGACTTGCACCTGGGCCAGGTGCTGGTGGTGAAGGGCGATGCCTACTTGATCGACTTTGAAGGCGAACCGGCGCGGCCGTTGCATGAACGACGCGGCAAGCACAGCCCGTATAAAGATGTGAGTGGCGTGCTGCGTTCCTTTGATTACGCGGCGGCCATGGCCTTGAACGTACAAGGAGTGGATCACTCGCCCGAAGCGGACCAGGCGCGCAGACGCGTGACGGATCGCTACCTGAAAGAGGCCCGCCAGGCATTTATCCAGGCTTATCAGGCCGCTGCGTCTACACTGGCGCATGACTGGCAGGATGCCAAGGGCCAGGACGCCGCGCTGACGTTGTTCAGCCTGGAGAAGGCCGCGTATGAAGTGGCGTATGAAGCGGAAAACCGTCCGACCTGGTTGCCGGTGCCTCTACAGGGCTTGCACGGGTTGTTGAGCGGGATTAAACCTAAATCGAACACTGCACGCGGTGGGGAGACGTCATGAGCTTTACGAATAAAGAACCGCTGCAACCGAAGTTGACAGCCATGCCGGCGTCCAAGGACGTCGAAGCGCTGGTGCGCGCCGAGCACCACGACCCGTTTTCCATTCTCGGGCCACACGATGACGAGCAGGGCGGGCAATTTATCCGCGCGTTCCTGCCGGAAGCCTTGAGCGTCCAGGTGCTGAGCCGCGATGGCGGCGAACAGATCGGCAGCCTGGATGCGACCCAAGTGCCGGGTCTGTTCGTCGGGCAGTTCAACACCCGCCAGGCGTACGAGCTGAAAATCCAGTGGGCCGGCGGTGAGCAGATCACCGAAGACCCTTACAGCTTCCAGCAATTGTTGCTGGGTGAGATGGACCTGTATCTGTTTGCAGAAGGTAATCACCGCGACCTCAGCAGTTGCCTGGGGGCCCAGGTGACCAGTGTCGATGGCGTAGACGGCGTGCGTTTTGCCGTGTGGGCGCCGAATGCGCGGCGGGTCTCTGTTGTGGGGGACTTCAATATCTGGGACGGCCGCCGCCACCCGATGCGCCTGCGGCATCCGTCGGGTGTGTGGGAAATCTTCATTCCGCGCCTGCAACCTGGCGCCGCCTACAAGTACGAAATTCTCGGCGCCAATGGCATTCTGCCTCTCAAGGCCGACCCCATGGCACTGGCGACCCAGCTGCCACCCGACACCGCTTCGAAAGTCGCCGCGCCGTTGCAGGTGGACTGGCAGGACGATGAGTGGATGCAATCTCGGGTCGAGCGGCAGAAGACCACGGCGCCTTTGTCGATCTACGAGCTGCATGTCGGCTCCTGGCAGTGCGAGCTGGACGAGGCGGGCGAAGTGGCGCGCCAATACAACTGGCGCGAGCTGGCGGAGCGGTTGGTGCCGTATGTGCAGCAACTGGGCTTCACCCACGTTGAACTGATGCCGATCATGGAACACCCGTTCGGCGGTTCGTGGGGTTACCAGGCGCTGTCGCAATTCGCCCCGACTGCGCGCTTTGGCTCGCCGGAGGATTTCGCCTATTTCATCAACGCGCTCCATCAGGCCAACATCGGCGTGATCCTCGACTGGGTGCCGGCGCATTTCCCCACCGATACCCACGGCCTGGCGCAATTCGACGGCACTGCGTTGTACGAATATGCCAACCCGCTGGAAGGCTTCCACCAGGATTGGGACACGCTGATCTACAACCTGGGCCGCACTGAGGTCCATGGCTTCATGCTGGCCTCGGCGCTGCATTGGCTCAAACACTTCCACATTGACGGCCTGCGCGTGGATGCCGTGGCGTCGATGCTGTACCGCGACTACTCACGCAAGGCCGGCGAATGGGTGCCGAACCGCCATGGCGGTCGCGAGAACCTGGAAGCCATCGACTTCCTGCGCCACTTGAATGACGTGGTGGCGCTGGAAGCCCCCGGCGCGCTGGTGATCGCCGAAGAGTCCACCGCCTGGCCCGGCGTCAGCCAGCCCACCCAACAGGGCGGCCTGGGCTTCAACTACAAATGGAACATGGGCTGGATGCACGATTCGCTGCATTACATCCAGCAAGACCCGGTCTACCGCGCCCATCACCATAACGAGCTGAGCTTCGGCCTCGTGTATGCGTGGTCCGAGCGTTTCATCCTGCCGATTTCCCACGATGAAGTGGTGCACGGCAAGCACTCGCTGATCGACAAGATGCCCGGCGACCGCTGGCAGAAATTCGCCAACCTGCGCGCCTACCTGGCGTTCATGTGGATGCATCCGGGTAAGAAACTGCTGTTCATGGGCTGTGAATTCGGCCAATGGCGCGAGTGGAATCACGACCAGCAGTTGGACTGGTACTTGCTGCAGTACGCCGAGCACAAAGGCGTGCAAAAGCTGGTCGGCGACTTGAACCGCCTGTACCGCGAGGAGCCGGCCCTGCACGAGCAGGACGACGCGCCCCAGGGCTTCCAATGGCTGATTGGCGATGACGCGATCAACAGCGTCTACGCCTGGCTACGCTGGAGCAAGGATGGCAAGCCGGTGCTGGTGGTGGCCAACTTTACCCCGGTGCCCCGTGAGGCCTACAAAGTTGGCGTACCGTTCGGTGGGCGTTGGAGCGAGGTGATCAACAGCGACGCAGACACCTACGCGGGTTCCAATTACGGCAATGGCGGTGGCGTGTTCACCGAGGATGAGCCACGCCACGGGCAACCGGTGTCGCTGTCGTTGAATCTGCCGCCGCTGGGGGTGCTGATTTTGCGGCCCGAAGCGGGTTAAAGGCTCTACCCTGCTGGATTCAGTTGTCCACGCTAGTGGCAGGGTGCCACAATGGCGCCTTTGTCATGGCAGTCGAATCAGGCGAACTTCATGAATGGCCTTGAGCGTGAGCAGGACCAGGATTGCTTTATAGAGGCGCAGGTGCGAACCGACCGTTTGCACCAGTTGTTTCGCCAGTCATTTACGGCCATTTTCGGCAGCTACATGGCGGCGGCCATGCTCTGCTGGCTGTGCTGGGAGCGCTTCGACCACACGTTCATGCTGGTGTGGCTGCTGCTGCTGGGCGCGTCGTCGCTGCTGCGGGTGAAGATGTTCCTGGACTGGTTCCGCTGCCCCAACAGCGAACGTACGCCGGACCGCTGGGAGCGCCGTTACTGGATCACGCTGGTGCTGTCCGCGACCATTTGGGGCGCAGGGGCATTCGCGCTCATGCCCACGGATGATCGGTTATCCCAGGCGCTGGTCATGCTGTTCACCGTGGGGATGTCGGTCAGCGCCGTGTCGTGTTATTCGGCCTATCGCTACATGACCCTGGTGTCCATCGGCCTGGTGCTGCTGCCGTGCACCCTGTGGCTGCTGTTCCAGCCGACATCCATGCAAGTGGGCATCGCTATCGCGGTCCTGGTGTTTTCCACGTTTGTGGTCAGTGCCACGCGCAAGTTGTCCGATGCTCTGGAAAAAGCCTTTCGCCTTACCCGGCAAATGGAACGTGCCCACAACATCTCGACCCGTGCCGCACAGACCGATGAGCTGACCGGCCTGATGAACCGCCGGGCGTTTTTCGAACATGCCCAATTGCTGCACGCGCAATGCCGTCACAACCAGCAGCCGCTGTGTGCGCTGATGATGGACATGGACCACTTCAAGCAAATCAATGACACCTACGGGCATCAGGCCGGCGATCAGGTATTGCGCCAGATTGGCGGGGTGATCAGTGCGTCGTTCCGCAAGGCCGATGTCTATGGTCGCTTGGGCGGCGAAGAGTTTGCCGTGTTGTTGCCCAATACCTCGTTGGAAACCGCTCGGGATATTGCCGAGGGTCTGATCAAGACTATATCCGGCTTGGCCGCCGAGCCGGTCAAGGGGCTTTCAGCCAGCCTTGGGCTGGCGTTTACCCAGGCCGTGGATGAGGACTTGCACGGCCTGATGAACAGCGCGGACAAAGCGCTCTACCGGGCCAAGGCGCTGGGCCGCAACCAGGTGGCCGTGGCGCAGGAGTAGGGCGCTGCTCAATCCTTGAGCATGGCCTTGATCAATACCCGCGAAACCTGCTCGGCAGAGTAAGGCTTGGGCAGGAACTCGAAACCCTCATAGCCGCTGTCTGCCAGCTCTTCGCTGTAGCCCGAGGTCAACACCACGGGCAGGTCCGGCCGGCGCTGGCGCAGCAGCTTGGCCATGGCGACACCGGTGATGCCGGGCATGACCACGTCCGAGAAAATCACATCGAAGGCCATCCCATCATGGCCCACGAGGATCAGGGCTTGTTCGGCATCGGTCGCCCAGGTGGCCTGGTAACCCAGGTCTTGAAGAATCTGGCTGGCAAACCGCCCGACTTCCAGGTTGTCCTCCACGATCAGCACTCGGCACTGCGTGGTGTCGTGGGACGAGGCCGGCGTTTCCTGAGGGCTGTTTTGCAGCAATGCCTCGGCTTCGACCTGGGGCAGATACAAGGTGAACACGCTGCCTTCACCGGGCGTGCTGGCCACATCGATATTGCCCCCCGACTGCTTCACAAACCCGAAGACTTGCGACAGGCCCAGGCCGGTGCCTTTACCCACCGCCTTGGTCGTAAAGAACGGTTCGAAAATGCGTTCGACGGTCTCGGCGGGAATACCGGGGCCGGTATCGGCGAGCGCAATGGCGATATACGCTTTGTGTGACCCGGCGTCGCCACGGATGTGCGGTAACGGCTGTTCGCCGGTGACCCGCAGGGTCAGGGTGCCCTGGCCCTCCATCGCGTCCCGTGCATTGAGGGCGATGTTGATCAGTGCGGTCTCGAACTGGCTGGCATCGATACGCGCGAAACAGGCTCGCTGCGGCATCTCGACATGCACACGAATACGCGCACCGGTCACGCTCTCGAGCATCTCGCCGATGTTCTGCACCCGCTGGCCCACGTCGAAGACTTCCGGGTTAAGCGGCTGGCGACGAGCAAAGGCGAGCAACTGGCTGGTCAGCTTGCTGGCCCGCTCTACCGTATCTGCCACGGCGCCCATGTAGCGCTGGCGGCGGTCTTCCGACAGGCCTGGCTGACGCAAAAAGTCCACTGACGAGCGAATGATCGTCAGCAGGTTGTTGAAGTCATGGGCCACACCACCGGTCAATTGGCCGATGGCCTCGAGTTTCTGCGACTGGCGCAGTGCGGCTTCGGCCTGAACCAGCGCCAGGGTGCGCTCTTCGACGCGTTGTTCCAGGGTGGTGTTCAGCTCGGCATACGCCGCCAGGCCTTCACGTACGTCGGCATCGGCGCGCACGCGTTCGATATGAGCCCAGGAACGCTCGGTGACTTCCCGCAGCAAGGCCAGGTCGTACGGTGACCAGGGGCGCGCGGTTTTGTCGTGGACGGCCATCAGGGCGGTCAGGCGCCCGTTCTTGATCAGCGGCATGCAGATCGTGGCGGTCACCCCCAGGGCCTGGAAGCTGGCGGACTCTTCGGGCGGCAGTTCGCGCAGATTGTCCTGGATCACCAGCGGCTCGCCGGCCCGCAGGCATTTGACGGCCTTCTCGCCGAACGCCGCCAGGCTGTAGCGGCCAATGATGCTGGGTGAACCGGGGGCGGTCCAATTGTCGCGAATGGTAAAGCCGTCTTCATCGGCGTCCATGTCGGCGTAGGCGCAATTGCTCACCTGCAGGTGTTCGGCCAGCAGTTGGGTGGTGCTGGTCATGATGGCTTCGGCATCGGCGGCGTTGACCACTGCGTTGCCGATGGTGTCCAGTACCGCCAGGCGTCGGGCGAGGAACACCGTCGCGGTGGTTTCAGTGACGGTGTCGAGCATACCGACCACCTTGCCTTTGGGGTCGCGAATCGGGCTGTAGCAGAAGGTGAAGTACGCCTGTTCCCGCGCCTGGCCGCGTTCAATCACCAGGGGGAAGTTTTCGATATAGGTGGCGTGCCCTTGGAACGCCGCGTCGGCGATGGGGCTGACCTCGTCCCACACCTCGCTCCATATCTCGCTGAAGGGACGTCCGAGGGGATAGGGCTTATTGCCCAGGATCGGAATAAACGCGTCGTTGTAGAGGGTGATCAACTGCGGCCCCCAGACAATAGCCTGGGGAAAGCTTGAGGCAAAGCACAGCGCGACCGTGGTCTTCAAAACGTCCGGCCACTGCTCCAGCGGGCCGAGAGGTGTATCGGCCCAGTGATGCTGGCGCACCCGCTCGGCCATTTCGCTGCTGCTTTGCAGCCAATTCATCATTGAGGGAGCACCTTGTTTTCCAGAGTCACAGCGGGCATTCCAGTGTGTGGCGCAGAGCTACAGACCCGGTTGAACGCTGCCAGTTCAGCGTAATTATCGGTTAGATGGCAATTTGATGCTTCATTTGTTTGAGCCGGTAGAATTCAGTGCAATTGGGCGGTGGCCCTATCCCTATTGCGTGCCGAATAAACCGGTCCAGTAAATGCCCGCATCGCTCTTCGGGTCCATGGCATAAGCTGCGCCCAATTCGCGAAATTGCGGGTTCATCAGGTTGGCGCAATGACCTGGGCTGGCGAGCCAGCCGTCGACCACCTTGCGTGGGGTGTCCAGGCCGGCGGCGATGTTTTCGCCGATGTTCTTCGCGATATACCCGGCCAGTTCGGCGCGGTCGCCAGGCGTGCGGCCGTCGTGGTCCAGATGGTCGAAGAAATTGCCGTTGGCCATGTTGCGTGTGTGGCTGTTGGCGGCCCCGGCCAGCTCCTCGTTCCACGACAATGGCGTGGTCGCGGTAAACGCCTGCGTGCCGCATTGGCGCGGTTGTGTGCGGGCGGCATTGATCAGGTCCAGCAGTTTCCTGCCTTCGGTTTGCCAATCGCCCAGGCCGCTGGACAGCAACGGGCGGGCCAGCACGATGCGCCAGTCCTGGCCGTTGTTGCTCACGCCGATGTCGACGAATTGCGGGTCCAGCACCACCCGACAGAAACTCTCGCGCACGGCTTTCATGGCCGCCTGGGCGTCCTTGGGACCGGACAGGCTGATGGCCTGCACGTTGACCATCGGGTATGCCGCCCGGGCCAGCGCCTGTTGCAGATCGCCGACGTTATTGGCTGGCAGCACCAGCCGGGTGTCGCTGGACAACGGTGGCAGTTCCTGGGAACCCTGGTCGCCGCAGCGCTGCAGCTGGCTGCGGTACTCATTGATCTGTTGCACCAACTGACTTTCTTCATTCGCCATCGCGCTGGCGCAGAACACCGTACTGGCGGCCAGCGTCGTAAGACCCATCATCAATGACAGAACGCGCATGGACGTTACCCTTGAGCTTGAAAGTGCCCATGATGCGCGATGTAACCCCGTCTGGCGCAACGCCTTTTTTGTTTTTTTGCCTCAACGGGTATTCTGCGGGGTATTCACGGCGCGGATGCGGCCCGTTGCCATCGCGGTGGCCAGCAGAATCAAGCCCACGGCGACGGCGAACGTCGCATGCAGGCCGCTGGCCACGGATTGCGCGGTGGCGTGGGTGCCATCCGGGGTTGCCCAGGCGAACACAGCCCCGAGGGCCGAGGTACCGAAGATCAGCCCGATAGTGCGTGACAGGTTGAGCAAGCCTGCGACCGAGCCTCGGCGCGCACTGTCTACATCGCACATCACCGCAGTGTTGTTGGCGGCCTGGAACAGGCTATAGCCCGCCGTCAGAATCACCAGCCCCCCAAGGTAGGCGATCAATCCCGAGGCCAACGACAATAACAAGGCGCCGCAAAGCAGGATGCCCAACCCGGCGAACGTCATGGGGCGCCAGCCCTGGTGGTCGGTGAGGCGACCCGCCGGTACACCGCTGAGCGCCGCGACACAAGGCCCGACTGCCATGGCCAGGCCCATCCATTGCGGGTCAAGCCCCAGCCCCTGGGACAGGTAGAACGGGCCGACCACAAAGGTCGCCATGATCACCGCCGCCACCAAGGCACTCATCGCCAGACCCGTGCGCAATGGTGCTTCCTTCAAGGGCAACCAGAAGCTGGAAGGTAACCCCACGTGGCGCCGACCAACCGGCAAATAGCGCCACGCGAGGCCGGCGGTGAGTAACCCCAGGGGCATGCCCACCAGAAACAGTGCGCGCCAGCCCCACACACTGAGCAAGAAACCTCCCGCGCTGGGCCCCATGGCGGTGCCGACGGCTGACATCGTGCCCAGCAGGCCCATCACCCGGCCAGTGCGCTCCTTGGGCACCGTGTCGCCGACCATCCCCAGCGCCATTGCCATCATGCTCGCCGCGCCCAAGCCCTGCAGGAGGCGTGCGGCAATCAGCCAGCCCAGCGAGGGCGCGCCCGCACACAACCCACTGCCCAGCGCAAACAACAGCAGCCCGCCGAGCAACAGCCGGCGACGGCCCAGGCGATCGCCCATTCGGCCAGCCATGACAAGCACTGCCGTGATCGCCATCAGGTAAGCGAGCACTACCCACTGCACTGCATGAAACGACGCATCGAACGCCTGTACCAGGCTGGGCAGGCCGACATTGGCGATGCTGGTGCCGAGGGAGGCGAGCAACATGGACAGGGACAGGCTGGCAAGGCCGCCGCGTGAAGAGGTGTGCATGGATAATTCCTTGGGTGAAGGCAACTGTCACAAATCTACGACGTCGCCTAACATGGCGGAAGACGCAGGGTTTGCAGTTAATACCTGCGTCAAACGCCTGATAAGGAGCGCCGATGCCCGATCTCAATTTGCTGATCACCCTGGATGTCTTGCTGGCCGAAGGCAGTGTCGCCCGCGCGGCGAAACGCTTGCAGTTGAGCCCCTCGGCCATGAGCCGTGCGCTGGCGCGCCTGCGTGAAACCACCGGCGATCCGCTGTTGGTGCGCGCGGGGCGCGGGCTGGTGCCGACGCCGCGCGCGCTGGCGTTGCGTGAGCAGGTCAGCCGCCTGGTGCAGGATGCCCACGCGGTGCTGCGCCCGGCCCAATCCCTGGACCTTGCCCAGGTGGCGCGCACCTTCACCTTGCGCACCAGCGAAGAATTCGTGGAGAACTTCGGCCCCGCGTTGCTGGCGCGCATCGCACGCGAGGCGCCCGGCGTACGCCTGCGTTTCGTGAGCAGAACCGACAAGGACAGCACGCTGCTGCGTGAGGGTAGCGTCGACCTGGAGACCGGCGTGGTGGATCCCACCGCCAGCCCCGAAGTGCTGACCCAGGCGCTGTTCCGCGACCGCCTGGTGGGCGTGGTACGCAGCGGCCATCCGCTCAGCCAGGGCGAGGTGAGTGCCCAGCGTTTCGCCGAAGGTCGGCATGTCTACGTGTCCCGCCGTGGGCGGGCGCGCGGCCAGGTCGACGATGCCTTGCAGGCGTTGGGCCTCACCCGGCAGATCAGCACCATCGTCGCCGGGTTCGCCACGGCCATTGCCCTGGCCCGCGACACCGACCTGATCGCCAGCGTGCCCGAACGCTATACCGCCCACCAGCGCGAAGGCCTGCATAGCTTCGCGTTGCCGCTGACACTGCCACCCTTCACCGTGGCGATGCTCTGGCATCCGCGTCTGGATGCCGACCTGGCTCACCGCTGGTTGCGCGGATGCTTGCGTGAGGTGTGCGGGCAATGAGCGGCCTGCAACAGGTACAATCGCCGCTGTCTTGACGCGAAACCCCAGGAATCTGCATGTTCAGCCTTACCCGCTACACCACACCGTGCCCCGAGCCCATCAATGCGCAGATCCTGCAGATGGTGGTGGATAACCTCACCGACATCAGCAGCGTCGCGCTGCCGCCGAGCAACGTGCTCTACAACATCTACCAATACGCCATCGGCTTTGAGGTGCACCTGTACCTGGAGGCAGTGGGCGGGTCGAAGGGGATTGCCGTTGAACTGAGCGTGGCGATGGTTGAGGAACAGGTGATTGGCTTTTGCCTGTACCTGCCGGTGAAAGATGATCCTGAAGCCTGTGGCATCGCCTTTATGGCGGTGCAGGCGGGTTTCCGACGCCAGGGCGTGGCGCGCGGGATGATAGCGGACGTGCTGGCGCGCTATCCCCATGCCGAGTTGGCGTGTGCCGTGGAGAAGGTGCCGGCCTTTGAGGCCATGGGCTTTCAAGTGCGTGGTGCGCGGGGCACCCAAGTGCTGATGAATACGCGCGACTACGGCACCGACGGCTTGATGGGGGTGTTGGACGTGGCGCCGATCTACAGCTCGCTGGAGGTACGGCAGATCCATACCTACCTGCTGCAAAAACACGGCAAGCGGGCGATGGTGGATGCCGAGAAACAGCGCGATCGGCACCTGGATCACCTGGCGCGCAAGGTCCAGTTGTTTGTGGCAGGGCGTTAGCCTGCGTGCCTGCACTTGTGCCGAGTTGGCTTGTTGTGGCGAGCGGGCTTGCCCCCGATGGCGCTGGGATGGGGCCCCAAAAAAAAAGAGGCCCGGCGCCCACAAACCCCGGGCAACCCCCCGGTTTGGTGTTGGGGGGGGCGGGGCGCGGCCCCCCGGGGGGGGCGGGCCGGCCCCCACCCCCCCCGGGCCGGCCCCCCCCCCCCCCCCCGCCCCCCCCCCCCTCGCCACAGAAGCTTCTTCAGTCTTCAGTCTTCAGCGCCGTGCGCGGTTGACCATCGCCAGGATGGTTGCCAATAGTTCCTCTTGCGCCTCTTCACGGCTGATTTCGCCACTGGCCGCAGCATGGGACAACGCTTCCGCCGCCCCCAGCATAGCCCGTAATCCTGCCTGTGATACCTGGCCAAAGGGCGCCAGCGCGGCGCGGCATTTGTCGAGAAAGATCGCCTCGTATTTACGCTTGAGCGCTTCCAGCTCCGGCGAGCTGCTCAGTGCCGCAATCACCCCCGGAATTTCCCGGCCCTGCAATAACACACAATCGACATAACACGAGGCAATCACCCCGGCGCGTTCTTCCAAGGTCGCGCTGCTGGCGTCGAGGGCCTCGGCAAACACCTGGGTCTGGCGCCCGTCGAAATCTTCATACAGCGCGGCGAGCAGCCCGGCGCGGGTGACGAAATGGTCGTAGACCACCGGCTTGGTGACGCCTGCCAGTTCCGCCAGGCGGCCCAGGGTCAGGGCTTCGGTGCCTTCCTCGCGCACCAGCTGCCAGGCCGCCTCCAATAATTGGCGCAGACGATCTTCACGGGACAGGCGACGGCGTGGGGCAGGGGATTCGGGGCTTGACATGCTTATATACCAAAAGTAACTTATCGGCGTTAACTTACTAAAAGTAGCTTAAACCGAAAGGGAGTCAAAGTCATGCACGCACTCATCGTCGTTGCCCATCACGACCCACTGTCCCTTACTCACGCCGTGGCCGCGCAGGTGGCTGCCGGGCTGACTGCCGCGGGCCACAGCTTCGAAATCGCCGACCTCGCCGCCGAAGGCTTCGACCCGCGCTACACCGCCGCCGACCACCTCGTACACCGCTCCCGCGCCACGCCCCCCGCCGACGTGCTGGCCGAACAGGCGCGGCTGGACCGCGCCGATGCGCTGGTGCTGGCGTTCCCGATCTACTGGTGGTCGCTGCCAGCATTGCTCAAGGGCTGGGTCGACCGTGTGTTCGTCAACGGCTGGGCAATCGATTACGGCCCGGACATGCCCGTGGTGAAAAAACTGCGGCACTTGCAGGTGCACCTGTTGGCCCTGGGTGGTGCCGATCAAAGCGCGTTTGACCGACACGGCTACGCCAAGGCGATGCGCACGCAGATCGACTACGGGATCTTTGATTACTGCGGGGCGAAGGTGGTGACGTCGGCGTTGTTGCTGGAGTCGGAAGATGGCGCGGCGACCGCGCACCTGCAAACGGCCAAGGCGGTGGGGCAGCGACTGTTCGAGGCCGAGACGGTTGCCGGTTGATTCAACCTTCGCGAAACAGGTCGTGGGCGTCCAGCAGGCGGTAGGCAATTTCCGGGTTTTTCTCCAGGCCCCGACGAATCGCCGCCGGGATCGATTGCCGGGTCTTGCGGCACATGCCTGGCAGTTCGTCGATGACGATCTGGATGCCGCGCATGCTCTTGACCTCGGTGTGCCCCGGCGCGACATGCACGCGAATGCCCAATAGCTCATGCATCCGCTGTTGCATGCGCTCCAGGTCCTGCAGGCTTTGCAGGTTTTCAAGGCGCTCGATCAGGCGTTTTTCTTCCTGGCGCGTCAGGCTGAGGATACGCAGGTCGGCGCCGGGGGCGTCCAGCAGTTGTTCACGCTCGCAGACACAGGCGCCGGGTGGGCAGGGTTGGCGAATTGTCATGATCCTTACCTCCCCATTCCGACGCCGGTGAGTCAGTAGCTCAACGCGACCCCAAGGCTGCCCAGGGCCTTCCAGTAACCAGGATAGGTCTTGGCCACGCAGTCCGGGTCCTGAATGCGGATCCCCGAGACTTTCAGCCCCGCCAGGGCAAAGCACATGGCGATGCGGTGGTCGGCGTGGGTGTCGATCAGTGCATTGCACGATGTGCCGGCCAGTGCAGGGTCGGCCGCGACCAGCAAGTCGTCGCCTTCAATGGTGGCGAGGCCCGGACGAATCTCATTGAGGCCGTCATGCAGCGCCTGTACGCGATCACATTCCTTGACCCGCAGGTTGGCCAGCTCAGTGAAACGCACCGGGGTGTTGTTGAAGGCGGCCAGCACCGCCAGGGTCGGGATTGCGTCCTGCATCTGCGAACCCACCACGGTGGCCTGCATATTCGGGAACTGGGCGATCACGGCCTGGGCCTTGGCGTCCGGCTGGGTGAAGGCCTGCGCGGCGACGCCGATGTCAATGCGGCCACCGGTCAACACTTCGGCAGCCCACAAGTAGGTGGCAGCGGAGGCGTCGGGTTCGATCAGGTAATCATGGGCGGTATAGCCGGTGGGGGCCACACGCCAGGTGGTGTCGTCGACCACATCGACCTGGGCGCCGAAGGCCCGCATGCAGTCCAGGGTCAGGTCCACGTAGCCACGGGCGCCGATGTCCTTGCCGGTCAGGGCCACTTCAATCGGCGCTTCGCCGCATGCGGCCAGCATCAACAGGGCCGAGACATACTGGCTGGACAAGCCGCCGTCGATCTCGAAACGCTTGGCCTGGACCTTGCCCACGCCGTGCACCGTCACCGGTGGGCAACCGGTCGGGCTGTCGACCTGGATACCGTTTTGGCCGAGGGTGGCCAGCAGCGGGCCGATCGGGCGTTTTTGCATATAGTCGTCGCCGTCCAGTACCACGGTGCCTTGCACGGTAGCCACGGCGGCCGTCAGGAAGCGCATCGCGGTGCCGGCATTGCCAAGGAACAGCGGCTGCGCGGGCAGTTGCAGCTTGCCGGTGCCGGTGACCACGAAGGTGGTGTCGTCCGGCTCGTCAATGGTCACGCCCATCTGGCGCAGGGCCACCGACATATGCCGGGTGTCATCGCTCTTCAAGGCGCCGCTCAGGCGGCTGGTGCCCTTGGCCAGGGCGGCCAGCAGCAGGGCACGGTTGGTAATGGATTTGGAGCCGGGGGGCGCGACCTTGCCATTCAGGGGGAAGTTGGGCGGTGTAACGGTCACGGTTTTCTGCGAACTCAAGGTGCAAGGCTCCTGATCAAGGCAAGGTGGTACGGAGTGGCCGACGGGCGGACCCGAATAATCGGCCAAAGGTGCGGTGCTTGTCGAGGTTTAGCGCTTGCTCAACCAGTAATCATGTAACGCTCGCGCCGCTGGCTCGATCTCGCTGACCCGCTGTTGATGTGCCTGTACATCCAGGTCCGCCGGCAGTTCGAAATTGTCCTGCTCGGCGCACCAGGAGATTTTTTCCAACCGTGCGGCCTGTTCGGCCGGCAGTTCCGGCCAGTTGCCGATAGCGGCGCCACGGATATAGCCAAAGCACCACTCTTCGGCGAGGGTCACGTCCTGGCCCTGATGTTCGGTTTCATCGAAACGCGCCTTGAAGCCCTCGGCGTCAGTCGCCAGTTGCGCGGCCAGCAGGTTGATATGACGCACGCACAGGTCCAGGAACTGCTGGGCCTCTTCGGCGCTTTCCCACTCAGGGTTCTGCCCACCCCAGATCGCCGGGAACCACTCTGCAATATCGACCTGCGCGGGGCTGGACACCAACGCGGTGAAGTAACCGTCGAGTTCGGCCAGGTTCAGCACCGAATGGTCGTCGCCGTATTTCAACAGCGTCTCTTCGATGAATTCGAAATCGGTGGGGGCGAGGGGTTGGGCGTGCATGGGCATATCCTTTAAACGTCGAACGCCGCTGATGGGGCGGCTCAAAGCGCGAAGGATGGCGTGTGCCGGGGCTTTTATCCAGTGTCTTTTCCATCCCCATTGCCAGTCCCGCTTTTGGCCGATGCGCCGTGGTGCACCCTTGTTATAGTTCGGGCCTTATCACTCGCCAGCCAGGGATCACTGCCATGTCCGAATACCAAGCTTTCGTCGTCGAACTCACCGGCAACGTTGCCCATGTGCAGATCAACCGCCCGGAAAAGATCAACTCCATGAACGCCGCGTTCTGGACCGAGATCATCGACATCTTCCAGTGGATTGAAGACACCGATGCCGTACGCGCGGTGGTGCTCAGCGGTGCCGGCAAGCATTTTTCCTCCGGCATCGACCTGATGATGCTGGCCTCGGTGGCCAATGACTTCGGCAAGGATGTAGGCCGCAATGCACGCCTGCTGCGCCGCAAGATCCTCGAGCTGCAAGCTTCGTTCAACGCCGTCGACAACTGCCGCAAGCCGGTACTGGCGGCGATCCAGGGTTACTGCATCGGTGGCGCCATCGACCTGATCAGCGCCTGCGACATGCGCTACGCCGCCGAAGACGCGCAATTCTCGATCAAGGAAATCGACATTGGCATGGCCGCCGACGTCGGCACCCTGCAACGCCTGCCACGCATCATCGGCGACGGCATGCTGCGTGAGCTGGCCTACACCGGTCGCCAGTTCGGCGCCGAGGAGGCGCGCAGCATCGGCCTGGTCAATCGCGTGTATGCCGATCAGGAAAGCCTGTTGGCCGGCGTGATGGACATCGCCCGTGAAGTCGCCGCCAAGTCGCCGATTGCGGTCACCGGCACCAAAGCCATGATCAGCTACATGCGTGACCACACGGTCAATGACGGTCTGGAATACGTTGCCACCTGGAACTCGGCTATGTTGCAATCCAACGACCTGCGCGTGGCCATCGCGGCCCATATGAGTAAGCAGAAACCCGAATTCGTGGATTGACTGACATGACCCCAGGCTGGATTACCACAACGCTGCTGGACAACGACGCCCCCGGCGGCTGGGCCGTTGCCCGCAGCCGCGACGGCTTTTTGCATGACGCCAATGGCCCGCTGTTCCCCCGGGAATGGCTCAAGCGCCAGGACCTTTCGGTGTTTGCCGAACACGGCATCGGCCACCTCGACGGTGAGCCGGTGTACCTGCTGGAGCTCGATTCGGCGGGCGAAGTGCAAGGTTGCAGCTGGCAGGGCCTGCGCGGCTTCATGCTGCAAGGTGATCACACCCTGTACAAAGTGCTGGGCTACGCCGCGCAGATCGGCACCTGGGCGCGCGAGCATCGGTTCTGCGGCAGTTGCGGCCAGGCCATGGTCCAGGTGCCACGGGAGCGGGCGATGTATTGCCAGGCCTGCGACCTGCGCAGCTACCCACGGATTTCGCCGAGCATGATCGTGCTGGTGACCCGTGGCGACGAGATCCTGCTGGCGCGCTCGCCGCGTTTTGTCCCCGGGGTCTACAGCACCTTGGCGGGCTTTGCCGAGCCGGGTGAGTCGGCCGAAGACTGCCTGATCCGCGAGGTGCGCGAAGAAGTGCAGGTGGAGGTCAGGAACATCCAGTACATGGGCAGCCAGTGCTGGCCGTTCCCCCATTCGATGATGCTGGGCTTCCATGCCGAGTACGCTGGTGGCGACATCGTGCCCCAGGCCGACGAGATCGAAGACGCGCAGTGGTTCAGCATCCACGACCTGCCGCCGTTGCCGGCATCACGCTCGATTGCGCGCTACCTGATCGACCTCTACCTGGCCCGCCGCCTAGGCCACGCTGAACCAGTGCTGCCAGGCTAGGCGCACGGTCAGGCCGAGGACCACGGTGATAAACACCGGGCGAATGAATTTGGCGCCGCCGCTGATCGCGCTGCGGGCGCCAAAGAACGCGCCACACATCACCGAAATGCCCATCGCCAGGCCGACGATCCAGTCCACCGAGCCGTTGAAGATAAACACCGACAGCGCCGCCGCGTTGCTGACGAAGTTCATGCTGCGCGCCACGCCGCTGGCCTTCACCAGGTCGATGGGGTGCAGCAGCATCGTGCTCACGGTCCAAAACGCACCGGTACCGGGGCCGGCCACGCCGTCATAGAAGCCCAGGCCAAAACCCTGGGTGCCTTGCCATTTCTTCTTGATCGGCGCGTCGGCGTCCAGCGGCGCCTTGGGCGTGCCACCGAACAGCAAATACACGCCGCAACCGAATACGATTACCGGGAGCATCTTGTTCAGGGTTTCGGCGGGCAGGTAGTGGGCAACCACCGCACCGGCCAATGCACCGATCAACGTGCCGACGATCGCATGCACCCACTGGCGCGGGTGGAACAGCTTGCGACGATAGAAGGTGAAACTGGCCGTGGCCGAGCCGAAGGTGGAGCTGAGCTTGTTGGTGCCCAGTACCAGGTGGGGCGGCATCCCGGCGGTGAGCAGCGCCGGGGTGGTAAGCAGGCCGCCGCCGCCGGCGATGGCATCGATAAACCCGGCGATAAAGGCCACGACGGCGAGAATGGCGAGGGTGGTGAGGTCTACGCTGAGTTCGAAAGGCATTGGGCAGGGCTTAATAGTTGGCAGTGCGCAGCAAGGCGCTGTGCGAAGGGTTGCCATCTTACCTGCCTGATGTACGCAGAACCAAATATGGGAGGTGGCTTGCTTCCGTGGCGGGCTTCGGGCCGACCGTTTTTTTGGAGTTTTAGCGAGTACATATCCGTTGCTGCGGTAACGGCTGCCTATGGTTCCGCTCTTACAGCGGCTTACTTTTGGAGGGACCCAAAAGTAAGCAAAAGGTCCTCGCCCCAACACTCGGCACCTCGCTTAGGCTCGGTGTGCCCTCACTCCGGCTTTG
>JAEAMG010000354.1_pt1 | contig 58734 bp, 105 predicted proteins | sample 8958741 | NCBI WGS metagenome assembly JAEAMG01 (sample SAMN16933256, study PRJNA681125) | bioreactor sludge metagenome | isolation source: anaerobic bioreactor treating anionic surfactant - SDBS | place: India: Bengaluru | collected 2019-02-28 | reverse complement strand
CGGCGTTCCCCTCCAGCCCACAGCTGAAGCCCGCGGACGACATGGAGATCGAGGCGGTCTGGTTCGCGGCCGACGACCTCAACACGTTCGCTCCGGTCGATGACCTGCTCCGCGTCAACTTCGCCGCCAAGGGATGGCCGCCGACCACGCCGGGATCCCAGCCGGTCCGGTCGACGCTGCTCGGCACGCTGCCGGCGGACCGCACGCACACCATCGCGCAGGTGGTCACGTCCGCCCAGGCCTGGTACTGGAGGTTCCGGTACCCCTACCGCATCCTCAAGGACGGAGGCTTCGTCCTGCAGGCCCAGAACACGATCGCGGTCGCGGGGGCCATCAACCGCGACTCCATCGCGTTCGGGGCGCACTGCGTGGGACGCGACGAGGTGCCGCACAAGCCCCGCGTGCTGGTGTGCGAGGGCGACGCCCTCCGCGCCGCGGCTGCGCCGCAATCGATCGGCGGCATCGGCGCGATCGCAGCTGGCAGCAACATGAACGACGGGCGTGAGGAACTCGATGTCCTCGGCATCAGCTTCGCACGTCTCGCGAACGTCCAGGCCGTGAACCAGGGCATCCTCCCGAACCCGCGGCTCGTCTACGTCCAGGTGCGCCCGGTCGGGAAGGACCAGTGGTCGGAGGTCCCGGTCCCGCTCGCGGCGTACGGCGTGCACCGGATGCCCGACGACTCGGGCACGTTCTGGGTGCCCGGTGCGGGCCTGGTCCTGCCCCGCGGCGTCGCTCCCGACATCGACTGCCAGTACGCGGCCGCCGCCGGCAACAACGCCGTGGTCCGAGTCGCGATCCTCGGCTACGTCGACGTCGACGAGATGCCGGAGACCGAGAAGGGAACCTGATGGCCGCGACCTGCGCCAAGGGCAACCGCTGGGACCGCAAGCAGGTCGCAGCCGTTTGGGGTGCCAACGTCCCCCAGGTGGAAGCGACCGAGCTGGTCGAGCAGTCCAACTGCGTGCGCAGGGTCACGATCAGCGGCTTCGGTTTCGGCGCGAACCCGGTCGTCGTCGGCAGAACGCCGATGTTCTACCGGCAGGGCGCAGGGTATCCCGTCTCGGCCAACGAGATGGTCATCTACCTCGAGCCCGGCGAGAGGCTCTACTGCATCACGACGGCCAACGCCCAGGTCGTCGTGAACTACCGGGTCGAAGAGATCTTCGACCACTCCGACTCCATCGTGGGGGTCTTCAAGGACTTCCTCAACCGGATGCTCGGGAGGGCCAAGTGACCACCGTCGGCCAGTCGCTGCAGGATCTGGCGCGCTCGGAGCAGGACCTCCTCGAGGCCAGGGCGATCCTCGACTGCCTCGCGCGGGCGGATGCCTGTCCGCAGGAGTGGATCGAGGAGTACGACCGTCTGCGTGCGGCTCACCTGGCGTCCGGGCAGTCGCTCTACGGCCAGATCACGCAGATGGGCGCCGAGATCTCCGAGCCCCAGCCGGTCGCGCCGGTGTCCACGGACGGCACGAACAAGTCGAGCCGCGGCAGCCGTCTGCAGGTCGCCGTGCTGCGGTCGTTCGGGATGCCCCGCACGTCTACGGTCGCGCTGCGCACGGCTTCGCTCACGGTCCTGCCGGCATCGAAGCTGGTCTGGTGGGAGGCGGCCGCCATCGCCGCCGGCGTGGGCGCCTACTTCCTCTCGCAGGCCCTGCGGGAGGATCCGGGCGCCGCGCAGGTCCGAGAGCAGGCGGCGCAGTACCGGGACTTCATCGGCATGGTCTCGACGCAGATGCGCGAGGGCATGCTGGCTGTACGTCAGGGTCGCATGACCCCGTCCGAGTACAACCAGCTGATCGCGAATCTGCGCTCCGTCTGCCCCCAGGCTGCGCTTCCGGCGCTGCCCGGTGTGCAGTCCTGCGGCATGAGCAGCTGCCAGCGGTGGTTCCTCGCAGGCCTGCTGGTCAGCGCGGCGCTGGTGGCTTTGGCCGCCTGGGGAAAAGCCGCCGGCGTCTGGCAGCCGAAGCCGTGGGTCACCGGTGAGCGAAAGGCGGCGGCATGAACTCGGTGCAGCAGCAGCTGAAGTGGAAACTGCTGGCGACCGTTGCCCAGCACGGAGTGGGCGCCGTCGCGGCCGCCGCGGCCGCCGTGGGTCGAAATCGCGCCGGCTGCCCGCAGGCCCGCAGGGGACAGATCCTGACCCCGTGCGCGCAGAAGGCGCTGCAGGGGCTGGTGGGAAGGACGAACTGATGCTGGTGGCGGTGCCGAGGAAGTCGGGTTGGTCCCCGGTCAGCGTGTCGCCGGTCCGCGCGACGCTCCGCTCGGAGCTCCGCGGCCTCGGCTCGGACGCGCCGGCCGCGAACTGCAACATCTTCGACTGCCTGACCTGGACGGCGGTGGGCGTGGGCGCGGGCACCCTCCTGGCGCTCGCCGGCGCGCTCATCGTCGGCCACCTCAGGAAGAAGGGAGCGCGCGCATGACCGTCGTCTTTCGTCCTCTCCGTGGATTCGGGACGGTGACGTTCCCGCGGCGTCCGTCGAGCAGCTACGGCCTGCTCGTGACCGACGTCGGGATCGCCTGGCCGGGCCTCGAGTACATGTACCTCGCCGTGAAGGACAACGCCGAGCAGCAGATGGCCGCGGTCACGAAGCTGCAGGAGTACGCCCACTCCCGCGGCCTCTACCAGTACGGTCCGCGCGATCCGGACGGCGGGTGGGGCCCTAGGACCGAGGCGGCCTTCCGGGGACTCCTGCCCGGCGCATCCGGACCGACGACGGCGCGCATGCTCGGCGGCCTCATGGCGCTGAGCTCCGCGGCGTTCGGGAAGTACTCGACGATCTTCGGCATCGCCGTCGCCCGCGACAACTGGCTGCGCAGGACGCAGAACGACCAGCAGGTCGAGACCGACCTCTCCGCCCAGAACGAGCAGGGCACGCTCGACCAGGGGCCGGCGGCGTGGGATCCCACGACGCCGAGGTCCGACGACGTCGTGGTCCATACCACGGACACGCTCGCGGCCGAGGAAGGCGCGAACCCCTCGGCGGACGTCGAGGCGGTGGTCGACGACAACGTCGCGACGGGTTCCCAGGTCCAGCCGCGGCGGGCCTACGTCGGCATGGCCGTCGGTGGCCTGGTGGTCGCGCTGGCGGTCGGGGCGGTCGTGGTGGCCCTGCGGTCGAAGCCGCGGCGAACTCCGCGGCGAACCCGGAGGCGCTGATGACCGAGGTTCTGGTCAACACGGGAGGAAGCATGACGACGAAGACGAAGGTGATCATCGGCGTGGTGGCTGCGGTCGTGGTTCTCGGCGGAGGCACGGCCCTGTACTTCGGCCTGCGCAAGAAGCCGCGCTCGATGCGCGGCCTCGGCGGTGCGGGACGCACGCGCAAGACGCGCAGCCTCGGCTGCGGCTGCGGAGCCTGAGATGATCGTCCTCAGGCCGATCGGAACGATCGATCCGATCCAGGAGCAGTTCGAGGCCGAGCAGGCGGCGCGGGTCGCCGAGCAGCAGGCCGCTGCCGACGCTCGCGCGGCAGCGGAGAACGCGGCGGAGATGCAGCGGCGCGAGCAGCTGATGAACCCGCCGCTGCCCACGAAGTGGATCGTCGCCGGACTGCTCGGGAGCGCCGTCACCATCGGTTTGGTGACGACGGCGATCATCCTGATCATCCGCGCGGCGAAGAAGAAGGGAAGCTGACCATGATCCGACTCGTTCCCATCAGCGGTCTCGGGCAGGGCTCCGACGAAGGCGGGTACCCGTTCCGCGGCATGGACACCGGCGTGCCGCAGATGCAGATGCTGAACCCGCCCATCCGAACCCTCTCGATCGCGGCCAGGGCGATGCAGCGTCCGAACGACATCGCGAAGGACGCCGGCGACATGGTGCTGCATTCGACCGGACTCAGCGATCCGGACCTCAACCAGCCCGCCGGCGACGATCCGGGCGAGAGCACGCTCACGACGGACGGAGGCGCGCCGGCTACGAAGCGCCGCTGGCCATGGGTGGTCGGCGGCCTCGGCGCGCTCGCAGTTGTCGGGATCATCATCGCCGTGGTAGTCTCCCGGCGGAAGAAGGGCCGCCGGTAGCCCCGGGGCCAGGAGGAGAAGATGGCTCGGAAGGGACAGATCAGGCACGAGTACTTGACCGCGCGCGCCACGCTGAACGCCGGCGCACCGTCGGTGGAGCTCGACATCTCGGACATGGGGATCCCGACCGGAAACGGCGTGGCCGTCAACACCGGCCATGCCCCGATGGCGATCATCCCGATGATCGAGTCGACGACGGTCACCGACACGCACAGCCGGATCATCACCGCGATCCCGAAGGCCGACGCGGCGGGTCCGCCGGTGGTGCACAACCGCGACAAGACGATCGTCGTCACCGCGGTGCCGGCCCCGAACGGGGCGGAGCAGATCGTGCTGCGGTGCCTGGTGAAGTACATGTACTCCCCGCTCGGTGTCCAGCAGGACATCGACGTCTGATCGGGGCTGCGAGGGAACCGTGGAGTGCCGGCCGAGCAACACGTTCGGCCGGCGTCCGGTTCCCACGATGAAGATCGCGGGAGCCGGACGCCGATGAGGCGGATGAGGTGATAAGATGAACGCGAAAACCTACACGCCCAGCTGGGGCACCGCTTTCGGGGACGTCACCGCCGGGCAGGACAGCCCGGTGCAGATCGTCGAGCAGGCCTCCACGGAGGTCGTCGACACGTCCGCCTCAGATGTCGCCAGCGGCACCGACACGGTCGTCGACGCGAGCGGCTCGGGCAACGGGGGCGTGAGCGACGTCACCAAGCCGGCCACGCAGGCCGAGCAGCAGCTGCGCACCCAGGTCGCGGCCCTGAACTCCCAGGTCAAGAAGTGGAAGCGGGCGACGATCATCGTCTCCGTCTGCGGCGTGGTCCTCGCGGGCGTCGCCGGCGGCGTCGGCTACGTCGTCGGCAAGCGCAAGTCGCGCCACCTCGGCGAGTTCGACGAGGCGGGCCTCGGCGACGGCGACGCGCTCCCGGGGGCCTGGGGGGACGCCGGCTGATGCCGATGGCGGTCACCATCGACGGACTGCCCTCCTCGGCCCGAGGTACGGTCGTCGATCGTGCTCTGGACATGGTCCGGTGGTCGGCGGCCAGCGGCTTGCGGGACGTGAGTTCCGAGGTCGCCGCGGCCGTCGACGACCGGCTGTGGGTGGTGAAGGCCGCCGCGATCGCAGGTGCGACGCTGGCGGCGCTCACCTTGATCGTGGTTGTGGCGACGCGTCCCGTCGCCCCCAGCAGGCGGCGTAGCCGCTGAAGGAGAACGTCATGGCGAAGGGATTCTGCTACTCGAAGAAGACCGGACGGCGGGTCAGCTGCTTGCGGCAGCGCGCGGGCCGGAAGGCCGCCCGCGCCCGCCGGCGCTAGCCGGCGGAAGGAGGACACCGTGGGCTACGGCGTCTACAAGCTGCGGGGGGGGCTCTGCCGCCTCCGGAACGGCCGGTTCACGAAGTGCTCGTACGGGCGCAAGCACCGCCGGTCGCGCGGCGCGGACCGGTGCTTCTCGCGCAACGCGCCGGCCAGCTGCTTCCTGCGCAAGCGGTAGCGGCGTGCTGTGGGTCTTCCGGCGCCGGCTGTACCGCCCGTCTCCGGCGGCCAGCTGCTGAGCCGCCAGGGCCGCAGACCGTCTCGAAGCAACTACCACCAGGGTACCGACTGGTCCGAGGCGCCCGGCCTCGAGGGGCGCACCTCCGCGGTCGGCGTGGCGCTCGGACTGGTTCGGCGCACCTCCCGTACCGGCGAGAACCACCAGTACGGGAACTACGTCCTCATCCAGCACGCGCCGGACATGTACAGCCTCTACGCCCACCTCGACGAAATCTGGGTCGTGGAGGGGCAGCTGGTGACGGCAGGATGGCCGGTCGGGCTGGTGGGGTCGACGTTCGGGACGCCGGAAGATCCCGAGGCACGGGTGGCCGTGCCTCACCTGCATCTCGAGATCGTGAGCAGCTGGCCGCTGAGCTCGCGAGACGCGCAACACCGATACGACGTGCTGCGCGAGCTTGCAGCGGCCGGCGTGGTGCTCGGAGGCGCTGACGGGCGGCAGCTGGTGGCCGGGGAACCGATCGACTACCGGGAGCCCGCACTTGCCTCCGAGGGCTCGGGGAAGGGGCCGCGGGCCTCGGATGAGGTGGTGATCGCGCCTCCCGAGCTCGTGGACCCGCGGCCCCGCCCGAGCTTCGGCCCGATCATCGTCACCGTCATCTCCCTCGGCGCGGTCGCGATCTTCCTGGCCACCGCGTTCCTCGTCGGGAGGAAACGATGAGCTGGGTCGGACGACACCCGTCCACGACGGCACTCCTGGTGACAGGCGTGCTGGTCGCCGCGCTCGGAACCGTCGGGGTCGTCGCCTCGAGGCGACGACGCACTTTCGGCGACCCGCGCACGATTCACCTGACACCCGGCCGCGTCTCGCACTGCCCGTACTGCCAGGGCGAGCTCGTCTGCGAGGTCCCCGTCGGCATCTGCCACTCGAACGAGGCCGTGCAGCAGTTCTTCCGGCGCGCCGGCAAGCACCACGTCGAGAGCATGTGGGTGATGTACGTCAACGCACGGAATGCGGTCATCGGGACGAAGGAGGTAGTGCGCGGCGCGCTCAACGCAGTGGTGATCGGGCCCGGGGACCTGTTCCGCGGCGCGATCAGGCAACACGCGCACGCGGTCATCTTCGTCCACAACCATCCGTCCGGAGATCCAAGGATGTCACCCGAGGACATCCAGTTCACGCATCGAATGGTGCAGGCCGGACAGCTGCTCGGCATCCCGGTCCTCGACCACCTGGTGGTCAGCGCCGGCGGCGCCCACGCCTCCGCGCGAAACGAAGGAGTCATCCGATGATCGTCTACGTCACAAGGCCCAGGAACCTGTCCGGGGCGAACTTCGGCGACCTGCGCGAGGAGCTGCTGGTCGCGTCCGCGGACACGACCGCGGCCGCCCGCGAGTACGACCGGCTCGCGTCCGACCCGCGCCTGCGCATCGAGCTGGTCAAGATCTACCAGTTGTGGGCGCGGGCGCAGCACCTGTACTCGAAGCGGATCGACGGACTCTGGGGTGATGTTTCGGAGGGGGCCTTCCTGTCGATCACGCCGGCGACGGGACGCCTGACGTCGATGGAGGACCTTCGGACCCTGTACACGCGCATGACCGGGTGGCGCACGGCGGCAGTCCTGTCGACGCTGGTGGTCGCCGTCGGCATCACCCGCGACCTCTGGCTGCGTGCCGAAGGGCGCCTCGCTCCGGAAGTCGACCCTCGCCGGGAGGCACCGCAACCGGAGATCCAGGAGGACGCGGCGACGGAGCCCGCGGAAACCGTTGCGGACACGTCCGCGGAGTCCGATGCTTTGGCCTCGGAGACGGGGTCCGGAGAGGTCGAGATCGAGTCGGGGGCGTCCGGGTCCGAGGCGAACTCGGACCTGATGACCGGAGACGAGATGATGGCCTCGGGCCAGGAGATCCGGGTCACGGTGCAGGGCACGAAGAGCAACCGCGCGCTGATCATCGCGGCCATCGTTGCCGGACTGCTCGCCGCGGCCACCGGCGTGGCGATCGCCGTCGCCGCGAAGCGGAAGGCGAGGCGCCGATGAACTACTGCATCGTCCGGTTCTTCCGCGACGACCGACCGCGGCGCATCATCCGTCGAGGCCTCACGCTCGCCCAGGCCCAGGCGCACTGCCGGAATCCGGAGACCTCGAGCCGAACGTGTACGACGGCCCGCTGCAAGGCCTACACGCGGCGCGTGGGCGCGTGGTTCGACGGGTTCACAGACCGGTGCGGTCGGCGGCGGAGGCGACGCTGATGGCGTACGGTCGTCCGTCGCTCGATCACCACAGCCGGCTGCAGGGACTGAAGCGTAGTGCCGCCTCCCATCTCCGCAACGCGAAGGCCTGCCTCCGCTCAAGGAACAGGAGTTGCGCCGTCCGCGAGCTGGTCGAGGCTGCGGAGAGGATCGGCGAGGCTAGGAGCGAGGTGAGGGGGTACGGCGGAGACGCCGCCGGCGAGCTCCGCAACCTGCAGACCAGTCTCTGGCGCATCGAGAAACGTGTGAAGGGGGTACCAGAATGAGTCGGTGTCGCTCCGGGAAGTTCCGAGGCAACCTGATGCTCGAGCGCGTGGTCAGCAACCGCAGCGTCGGCATGACCGTTGCCGAGGTGCAATCCGACGTCCGGTCGCACTTGCGCAAGGGCGTCTGGGACTCCTGGAGCCGGGCCGATCAGCGCTCGTTCGACTGCGAGGTGAAGAGGGTCCACGAGCGCAACCAGCGCCTGTACCGGGACGTGATGGGCGGGAGGTTCTGATGGCTCTCCTCGTTCTGCGTGCGGTTCGTGGCGGAACGCGTCTGATGCCGCGGCGGGTCGAGTACGACCTGCGATGCGCGAGGCGCACCGTGGGCCGCATCGTCCTCCGTCGTGTGGCGAAGGCCCATGGTGCCACGTGGCAGGTTGGAGGATCCGACGGCAGGTTCACATTCATGTCGGGTGCTTCTTCCCTCGATGAGGCTCTGGATATCGCCCGGACCAGGGCGCACATCACCAAGTGTCCGAGGAGGGGCCGATGATCGTCTGGTCGCTGGTTCCGAGGAGGGCGCACATCGCAGTGCGCCGCATCCGGCTGGTCGGGCACTCGGAGCAGCCGATCTACGACGCGGGCTCCGACGTCAGCACGACGTTCGCTAGCAGGTCGGACGCGGTGGAACACGCGTGCCGCGTGTCCCGCGGACGCCGGCTCCTGGTCGAGCGAGCGAACGGCACGTTCGCTCCCGCTCGATGCGCGAGGTCAAGATGATCTGCTGGCGTATCGCCGAGGCCTGGCGCGTGAAGCCCCGCGGACACAGGTTCGCGGGAAAGGTCGCGTGCGACTGCGGCGAGCAGGCGATCCAGCTGGTCGGCCGTGGCGGCACCGGTCGGAAGATCGGAGAGTCGCGGACAGCTGCGCGGCTCGTCGCCGTCCGCGGCCGTCGCGGCGGGGTCGACTACGCGATGGTGCCTACCGGGTATCTCGTCCCGGCGGAATGTGGTTCTGCCGATCCGTGTCCGTGCTCAGGGTATGTCGAACATCAGGCGCGCCGCGTGCGGCCGGCAAAGTCGGAGGTTCCCACATGAGCTCGAGCGCATGGGTTGCGGTGCAGTCCGTCGTGTCGGCATGGTGCACGCAGCGCCGCGACCGGGCGCTGCGCGCCGTCTGCCGGCGAATCGACTCTGGCACCGCGACGCCGTGCGATGCGGCAGCGGTCCGAGAGGCCGCGGTTGACCTGATGCAGAGGAGCGGAGAACAGCGCCGACGGGCCGTGCTGGTCGATATGGTCGAACGCGAGATTCGCCGCCTCGGAATCGGGAGGTGACCGTGGGCAAGTGGTGGAGACCGACTGCCGAACAGCGGCGACGCATGCCGGCGCACTGCTTCCTGCTGCCCGGCGAGCGGAAGTACTACGTCTGCCCGAAGGGCAGCTCGAGGCCGACATGCCGCGGGGTTCTGGCGGCGCGACGCCGCGCCATCCTGCAGGGCAACTACGAGGTCGAGGTCCGCGCCATCCGCCGCGCGCGGCTACTCGGCTGTCCCTGGGGAGCGAGCGCCAAGGCGAAGCACCGCCGGCACGCGAGGAGGGCGGCGTGAGCGCAGCGAGATCGGCCGGGACGTTTCTTCTGCCGGCGGTGGCTGGTCCCGTGATCGCCTGCGGTGCGCTCGTCGCGTCATCGCGCCCGCGTCTGCCGTCTGTCCGTGGATGGTGGTACATACTGCCAGTTGCGACTGCCGCCTTCGTCGCGGTACCGACTGGTCTTGCGACGAGAGGAACGAAAGCGGCTGTAGCGGGAGCGGTCGCAGGGACCGTCGTCGGAGTACTTGTTTTCGCTGTACTGCACCAGATGCAGGAGATCAGATAGGAGCCAACATGAGCGTCTGCCTGACGAAGCGACAGGGACTCCGGCTGCTCGATTGGCACGGCGGGCAAAAATCCGCGTTGTACGCCGTCGGCTCGAACGCCTTCGCCGGCAGGTGCGTGTCGAAGGATCTCGCTCGGCTTGCCGCCAGCGAGCTTCGGATGGCAGCGTTCGGACAGACGCGCCGCAACCAGAGGTCCGCGGCGTCGCTCGTCCGGATGCTGGAAAGGAAGGGCCGATGAGCAAGGCCTCGACCACGTACCTGATGGATCGAAGAACCACGCGCCGGGTCGCCGGATGCGTCCGGAACCACCTGCGCACGCTGAGCATCCGCGCGAAGGTCTCGATCACGAGCCGCGGTCACCTCAAGGTCACGCCGCTGTCGGCCGCCGACTACCGGCAGTGGGCGGGCGCGGCTTTCCACGTCGAGCGGCACTGCGGGCTGTAGATGGCGTGCGGCCGCCGGCGGCGTCCCAGGTACTCGTGCTCGGTGTTCGTTCGGGAGCCCGGGAAGGGCATGATGCTGTACCAGGACGGGCTGTCGAAGTCGCGGGCCGAGGACCTCGCCTGGAAACTGCGGTACAACTACGGCCCGCACTGGGGCTGGGACAACCCGGAGACCCGGGTGGAGTGCGACAGGCGATGAAGTCGTTCCGCAGCATCGACTGGCCCGAGATCTTCTCGGTCGTGCGACGAGGCTCCGGCCGGAACGCGGTCTACGAGGCCCGCGTGACGCTCGACCACAGGACGTTTCGTCGCCTGACGACGCGGAAAGGAAAGGCGTTCACCCTCATCGACTGCCTGCGACACCGGCTCGCGGCGAATCCCGGGCCGACGCTCGCAACGGTCCACAACTGGTCGCGCGGAGTGGTCTGCCGATGACCTGGCTCCGCTCCCACGTCTGGCTGCTCGCGATCGGAGGCGTCGTGCTGGTCTCCGCGGTTGTCACCGGACGCGAACTCACGCGATGCCTGGTCCTCAAGCGACGCTCCGTGGTGGCCCGACGTCGTGGAGACCGCGAGGCTGCCTGCCTGGCCCTTTATGAAGCCCAGGAGCGAGGATGCTCGTGGGCCGACGCGGGACGATGCCGATGAGAGCGCTCATCATCGGAGATTCCATCATCGCCCAGATCCGGCCCCGCCTCGAGGCCGATGGCCACGTGGTGGTGGCGCAGGTCGGCTGGTCCGTGAATGCCTTCCTTCGGCATTCGTTCTCCGTCAGCGGCACGCAGAGCTCGCTGCTGCAGCTGGTCGACTACCTCGCGACGACGGGACACGTCGACCGCGTCCTCGTCGCTCTCGGCACGAACCCCGGAGACGCGATCGGCATGCGCGAGTTCGACCAGCAGGTGCGCCGACTGTGGTCGATCGCCACTCGGCACGGCTGGCCCGGCAAGTGGATCGGACCCTGGGCCGGGCCTCAGGCACAGGACCGGCTCGACGTGATCCGAGCTGCGATCGGCACGCACCGCGTGATCGACGGCCGACAGCTCGCGAGCGGACTCGAGCACGCCGCCGACGGCATCCACTTCCGCGTGACGACCGACGCCGAACTCGCCCGCAGGGTCCTCGGTGTGGTACCCTCGATTCGGCCCTGGTGGTTCCCCGTGTACGTCGCGGGCGTGGTCGTGGCCGGGGCGCTGGGAATCGGGCTGGCGATTGCCGGCTGGAGAGCAAGGAGAAGGTCATGAGCGGATCTCTCGTCCTGTACCGCGAAGTCCCGACGGACAGCCAGCTGTGCGTGCTGGCGCTGCAGAAGCTCCTCGCGAATCCCCGCTCCCCGGAGATCCGGGTGGTGGAGACGCCCGAGCTGACCGGCACCTACAACGCGCAGCTGCACCGCGTGATCGACGGCCTGGTGATGACCGACGACCAGCGCGCGGCGTTCCAGGCGCAGGGGCCGCGTGGCATCCTCGAGATCCTCGTCGACCTCGGACTCTCCGACGCGCAGGTCGAATGCGTCCAGATCGCCTACGAGGCCTGGCGGAACCGGTCGGCCGCGGCAAAGCCCCGCCGGAACATGTACATCGGCATCGGCATCGCCGGCGCGATCGCCGTGGTCGCGGTCGTGACGATCGCGGTCGTGATCGCGCGGAGGCGCCGCCGGTGACTCCCAGCGGCAAGTTCTACCTCGCGCTCGGCATCGTCGGCGTCGCCGGCCTTGGCACGGCCGTCGTTCTGTCGCGCCGGCGCAGGTCGGGCTTCCGCGGCATGTGGTCCGAGGACACGACCAAGCTCGCGTCGATCGCCGACGACGAGGTGACGGTCATCTGGAAGCTCCCCCCCGGGCCGAGCCCGAAGGATGCGCGATCGACGTACGCAGACCTGTGCAGCAGGGGCGGCGGGCCGCATCGCTGGATGCGCCCGATGCACCTGACGACGCACAAGCCGCCGGACCCATGGCGGGAGCCCGAGAACCAGCCGCTGCCGTGGTGGACCGCCGGCGGCACGTGCCCCGGATGCTCGAGGATCTGCGGAGTCGCGTGCTACGCCGCGCGCGCCCAGAACTACTACGACTTCGCCGTCCGCCGCGTCCCCTGGTCGAATCTCTGCGACCTCATGTCCGGGAAGGGACTGCCGAAGATCGTCGAGAAGGAGTTGCCGGGCCGGCAGCGGTACACCGTGAGCGAGCGGACTCCGGGGGTCTTCCGGCCGGAGACGGGTCCCGGAGCCACGGAGACGTCGGGCGTCGTCGACTACTGGTCGAAGGACCTCGTGGTCGATCCGCGGAAGGTCCGGCGCGTGATGGTCCGCGTCCACGAGACCGGGGACTTCTTCGACCCGAAGTACGCCGAGCAGTGGCTCACGTACGCCAGGCGATACGTCGACCGCTACAACCGCGAGATGCAGGAGTACCAGTCGGGCAGCCGGCAGGCTCCTCCACCGCGGGTTTACTTCTGGGCGTACACGCGCAGCTGGCGGGATCCCCGGTTCCGCCCGGTGCTGCGGCAGTTCTCGAAGATCCGGTACCCCGAGGAGATCGTCGACGGGAAGCGCCTGCAGGCCGGGGACGCGTTCAGCGTGCTGCTGTCGGCCGACGCGGACACGGGCGTGCCGTGGGCGAAGGACGCCCGCGGACGGATCATGCCCGTGGCCTACTTGCTCACGAAGCACGACTTCGCACTGGCCTCTCCGATCAACAACCGGGTCCCGGGCGTCATCTTCCAGGACTACAACCTCCGGAAGGAGACGCTGCCCACGGGCGAGCAGTTCGGGACGAAGGTGTGCCGGGCCGAGTTCATGACGCCGGCGCAGGAGGAGCTCGTCGCGAAGCTGGAGAAGAAGGCCGGGCGGTCGCTGAAGGCCGAGGAACTCAAGAAGCTGGGGCTCCGGAAGGTCGGCTGCGGCACCTGCCACATGTGCCAGCCGAACGCCGTGCAGGCCATCGCTGACAACGCCTGGTCGCGCTTCCTGCGCGCGGCGCGGGCCGGCATCGACGGCCCGCAGCTCGCCGTCAACGACCTCGCGCTCCGGTCCGATGACACCACCGACTACGAGCGCTTTTCGCGTCGAAAGCGAACTGGGTGCAGGCTGTGCCGCCCGTGACCGAGCAGTTGATCTCCCGGCTGTCGAAGAGCCGGGCGGTCGCACAGGCGCAGCGGCTTCAGGCGCTCGCCTTGCAGACGTGGCGCGAGAAGGACCGGCTGATGCCGGTGGCACGGGAGGCGTGATGGCCGCGGACAACCCCTCGAACCAGAACCAGGACACGAAAATCCCCTTCGACGCGCGCGGCGAGATCACGATCGGCGGTCGGACGTTCGCGATCGAGGCGGGGCCGGGAAAGCGGCCCGGCTCAATCCGCGTCCAGATCGAGGCTCCCCTCGGCGACATGAGGGGCATCCTGGACCTGCTGCTGGCCGGGTTCCGGGCCATTCCGAAGTAGATGAAGCTCTGGACGAAGATCGTCGCAGGCCTGGCGGCCGCCACCGGCGTGTCGTTCCTGACTCGTCGTGCGCGTCCGGGCTGGCGGGTCGCCGCGGGCGCGGCCGCCTTCGGATTGCCGTTCGTGGCGAGCGCGGTCGCGCGCGCCGTGATCGGGCCCGACGTGGTCCTGGGCGTGCTGTTCGACACCCACGGCGATCCGGACGACAACGCCGGCGTGGCTGCAGCTGCTCGAGCGGCCCGGGTGACGGCCTGGCTGCATGCGGGAGACGTCGCAGATGGTCCCGAGTTCTACGCGCGGCAGTGGGACGACGTCTTCGGCGGTCTGTCGCCGGTGTACGCCGTGACCGGCAACCACGACGACCCCGAGCGACATCGCGCGCGGTTCGGCGAGCTGCCCCGCGTCGAGCACGCCGGCAACGTCGACATCTTCCTGGTTGGATGGCCCGGCGACGACGGTGCGTGGCTCGAGGCCGCGGCGCAGCAGTCGACGGCGCGGCTGAAGATACTCGTGGTACACCGTCCTCCGTTCACGTCGTCGGGGCTCTCCGTGGTCGGCGCGCGCCTCGAGCGCGGCCTCAAGCTGATGGACCTGGTTCTCGCCGGACATGAGCACGTGCGCTGGAGGTCGACCCACGAGCTCGGCGGGAAGCGCATCCGGCAGATCGTCGGCGTCACCGGTCCGAAGCTCTACGACTGCGCGGGCCGCAGCGGCTGCTCGAGGACGCGCGGCTTTCTCACGATCGAGATCTGGGGCGACGAGATCCGCACGCTGTGGACGGACGCCGGCCGCTGAGTTACACTTCGGGCATGCGCTGCAGGAAGTTCACCGTCGAAGAGGGTCGACTGCTTCGCCAGCGGGTCCGGGTGCCGAGGTCGGTATCTGCAGCGGAGTGGCACCGAGGCCTCAACACCGAGCTCGAGCACGCTGACGTCACCAGGTGCGCAGGACTGGCAACCGCCCGGATCGCAGCGAAGCACTTCCGGGAGCGCCCCGACTACTACGTGCGCCTGAGGCGGTACGTCGAGAGATGATCTCGGGACCCCACCTCGAGGCGTTCGGTCGGTGGCTGTCGCATCCGCCTCCGGGACACCACCGTCGTCCGGTGCGACCACGCACCGTGGCCGAGTACGTCAAGTTGGTGCAGCGCTCGAGCAACCGCGGCGATGTCTGCTACGAGGCCCTGCGGTCGGATGTGTCCTCGGGGTACCGGCAGCTGGCGCGGAGCGCCGCTATTGCGTGGGGGCGCTGGCAGGGGCCGTCTGCGGCGCGGGCCATCGAGGCCCGACTGGCCGGGCAGTGGCCGGGGACGCCGGCGCGACGCCCGCGCCTGCCGGTCGACGACGCCGCGAAGCCCGCCTTCATCCGGCTGATGAAGGCGACGCGGGACCCGTGGCGCGCGGTCCTCGAGCTGATGTGGGACGGGGGGCTCCGCCTCGGAGACGTGCTGTCGATCACGCGTGCATCGATCGCGGTGGGACGCGCCTCGGGAACCTGGGCCACCATCGGCAAGGGCGGCCGCTTCCTGAGCTACCCGTACCGGGAGCTCCGGCAGCCGCTCGAGCGGCTCGAGCACTGGCAGTGGAACCAGCTCTGGCAGCTGCTCGCGCCGAGTTCGGGGGCGGCCGAGCGGAAGGTGCGGCGGCTGGTCCACCGGCTCGGCGTGGCCTCCGGCGCGGAGCGGCCGGGGCGTCCGGTGTCGCCCCACATCCTGAGGCACACGGCCGCGACGGACATGATGCGGGCCACCCGGGACATCCACCTCACGAGCCGCTTCCTCCAGCACGGGTCGGTCGAGACGACGGAGTCGTACCTTCGGGGTCGGCCTGTCGACGATTTGGGCCGCGGAATGGCCGCCGTGCGGCGGATGAGAGGCGGCTCGTAGGCCTCACCACGCGGCCCACGGCAGGGCCTGAGCCGTTTTTCCCGGACGGACACCTCCTTGGCTGTACCCCTCCTCTCAGAGCCTCTGAGGGGCAACCTGTCTCACGTGTCTCACTGTTGAGACAGAATATCGTGGGGTTTTCAGGTACCAGTATTCCAGACGCGAGTGGTGACGCTAGGTTACGTCCCTGAAGGGTCCCATGTCTCGCAAGTACGCATCCCCCCACGCCTGAAGGACGTCTCGGACTCGTCCGGACGGCGCTTTCGCCAGCTGGTGACGCAGGTCGAGCAGGATCAGGATCGCGTGGAGCCACGTCCGGTACGCCTGCCCGCAGATCATCCTGCCGTAGGAGTCGCTGACGGTCACCCACCACCACCGCGTGACCGGATGGCGACGCACGGACAGCATCTCCGGCGTGCCGGGGGCGATCGGGTTCGCGTTCTGCCAGCCGTCAGCCATCAGACACCTTCGCCGCCGCCGCCAGTTCCGCGACGCGCGCCGATGCGACCTCGAGGCTCTTCGACGCGGAGTCGATGCAGCCGAGTACGTGCTGCAGGTCCCGGCCGTATCTGCCCACGATTGCCCGTCCAATCCGCATCATCTCGCCGGCGGACGTGCCAGCCGTGTGGTCGTAGATCCAGTCCGGCGAGGACAGGTCGATCCCGACGCCTGCGGCTACTGCGCGCAACTTCGTGTTCTCGTCCTGGAGGTTGATGAGACGTCGGTCGTAATGACCCGGAGCCTCCTCGCGGCCCCGCACGAACGCCGCGTCGATGGTCGCCTGCACCTCCTCACGCCGGATCCAGGCCGACGACTCGTGCCGCAGCGCCTTCGACGCGCCGCGCAGGACCGCGGCCAGGAATGCCCGAGTCGGTTCGACGCGATCATGGTGCAGCGCGGTGGCGGCGCGGAGGGTCCGCAGGCCCTTCTCCGTCGGGACCATGAGTCCCCAGGCCAGCGGAAGATCCTCCAGCTTGCAGACGTCCGCAGGCGCGACGATCCACCAGCTGTCGCAGAACCTCGCGACGCTCTCGGCCTTCTCTGGGTTCTTGAGCTCGCGGCGCAGGTCCCCGCGGCTGACCTTGATCTCGAACCCCCGGATCTCGAGGCCTCGGCTCGGGTAGAGGTTCATCGCGAGAGCGTCTGCATGACGGCGGGCATGCGCGCCGGTGCCGTTGGCGACCTCCGGAAAGCAGGCCCATTCCGGAGGCGCGTGCGCGGCGGCGATGCGGTCGTACAGACGCCCGGACGTCCAGATCTCACCCACCCCGCATCTCCTTCCACCCCATGCGCAGGACGTAGGCGGCGCGGGCGATCGCGAGCCGGCGGGCCTGGTACTCCGTCTTCGCCTCGCCGTGGTCCTCGGGGATCTCGGTCGCGAGCGGGCGCCACACGGACCAGAGCCAGCAGCGCGCGGCCTTCGCCTCGAACACCGCCAGCCGCAGGCATCCCGCGACTACGGCGGTCCGCATCGACGCGTTGTCCGGGTCCTGCTGCCAGATCATGCGAACGCCTTCAGCTTCTCGATGATGCCGGAGCGGTCGCGCCTGAGCCAGGCCAGGATCTGCTCGTGGAGGCTCATGGCGGCCTCCACATCGATGAGCTGGTGAGCAAGCTGCCGGCTCGTCTCCGGCTGCTCGTGCGTCTCCGCGGCGACGGGGTACTTCCGGACGCATTGCGCACCGCGGACACGCTCGGCGGCCGCAGCGATCTGCTCGCGGCGTTCCGGCGGAGACGGCGGTGGAGACGGCGGCGCGGGCGTCGGCGGGCCCTGATCGGGAACGGCAGGCGCGTGCATGGCCTTCGCAAACGCCTCGGCCGCCCTGCTGACGACGTCGACAGGCTCGGCCTCGGCGTGAGGATCGACGCTGGGACCGGGACACCTGTCCGCGCGAGGCTTCGCCCCCTCGATGAGGCGGTACTCGTGCGGGCGCCGACCGCCGGTGGTTCCCGCCATGTCCTCGCGCATCCGGCGCGACACCTTGAGGTGTCCGAGGCCGGCGAGAACGTCGCGGACCTTCATCGTCGACGTCTTCGTCTTGGCGAGCCGCAGCTTGGTCGCGATCTCGCGCGCCGTCATGTACTCGGTGCGGCTCATCACGCTCCGCACCTGCTCCCAGGTCACCTGTCGCTTCTCCATGGTCTTCCTTTCCAGCTCGGCTGCGGACCGCATCCGCTCGAGCTCCCCGGCCTCCCAGAACACGAACGCCTCTCGCTCGGCGTTGTAGTCGACCGGACGCAGCAGTGTGGGCCTGCTGCTCATCCCTTGTGCCGCCGAGCGCGCAGCACCGCGCGCACGTACCCGGGCACCCTGCCGCGCTTGGCGCGGCGCACGGCATCCGCCGGCTCGGGCTCCGGAATGAACGGCAGCTGCCCCATCGCGGACGTGATCGCCTCGGCCATGTTGCGGGCCTCGACGGCGACGGAGCAGCGGGTCGGGATGACGACGTCGATGTAGTACATCATGGTCAGCCTCCCTTCGGGGCGTGGATCATGGCGAACAGGATGAGGAGAACGTGCCCAAGCAGACCCACGGCCTCCTCCTCGCTCTCGCACTCGACCTCGCGCATGCGCATCGGAACATCTGGCTCGGTACCATCTGCCTCAGGGCACGACCAGCACGTCGTCCCCCACGTCTTCGTCATTTGCTCGCCCAACAACGTCCTGACCGGGTCCACGAGCTTCGGATGCAGGACCGTGTGTCGAACGCCATCAGCCGGCCCTCCTTCTGCGGCACGCATCGCGAATCGCCGCACGGATCTCTACGCCAACCGCGAAGCGGTCCTCGAGGATGTCGCGGTTCCGGAAGCGCAGTACGGTCCAGCCGAGCGACGACAGCCGACGGTCCTTGCGGGCATCCGCGGGCCTCCGGCCGTACTCGAGGTGGCTCTTCCCGTCGGCCTCGACGGCGAACTTCAGCTTCGGCAGCGCCACGTCGAGCTTGTAGTGCGACGGGTAGCCGCGCCGGCGGCGGCCGAGCGGGACGGCGTAGTTGAGCACCGCAGCTCGACCCAGCATCCGCTGTAGCGCGAGCTCCGCCTCGGTCGGAGCGGCCCCGTTCCCGCCGCGGACGGTCGGGCAGTGGCCGATGCGGCGGAGCGTCTCGGAGACGCGCCGGCGCACAGACGCGCGGTACATGGGGTTCCGGGCGGACATCCGCTCGGATGTTGCGGCAGCTGCCTCCGGGTGCATCCGGTGCCAGCGCTTCATCGTCTCGGACCGGTCGGTCGACATCATCGCTTCACCTCGTGGTGCGCTGCGCACTGGTGCGCTGCGCACGCGGACGCCCTGTTCTTGAACAGCAGCAGCGGCAGCTTGTACCTGCGGCAGCCAACATCGGCAAGCATGAGCCGGGTGAACCATCCTCCGATGCTGGACCGCGACACCACCACGACGCGCAGCGGCCTGAACCCGAGGCCGCGCAGGCGGCGGGCGGCGCTGCGCGCCGTGTCCGCGTCGCAGTCGAGCAGCACCCAGGGCGTGTACGGTCCCACCGCGGTGCCCGGCGTGAACGTCGGGAGGGCGTGACCGCCGCACGAGAGAACGGGACGCACGCCGAGATCGGCGAGCAGCTGCACGACCTTCCGGATCCCGGGCTCGATGTTCATCCAGTGGAGCAGCTTGCATATGCCGACGGTCCGAGCCGGCGACGAGCGCTGGAGGATGCGGGCGTTCTTCACCTGATCCTCCTGAGCAGCTCGCGCAGCATGGACCTGATGTACGCGAGTTGCCTCGAGACGCTCGGCCCGCGGCGGTCGCGGTAACGAGTCCGATCCCTGCGGGTGTAGCTCATCCGACGCAACCGAGACGTCTTCGGGTGGTCGAACTTCCGAGACCTTGGTGGCCGCGGAGCGCGCCTGTTCATTCTCCCACCCCCGGGCCACCGGACTCGGTGACGCAGATCCGGTATGGGCCGATGTCGGTGCGGACGTAGTAGGTGATGTCGCGGATCTCATCGACCTCGCAGGTCAGGGCGCCGGCGTAGCCGTCCGGGCAGTCGACGTACTCGGACCGATCACACGGGTGCGCATCGTCGATCCAGATCCAGGGGTTGCCGGCCTCGTGCCGTTCGCAGACGTCGACGCGGTATGTGTAGCCGGGACGCATGTGGATGGTGTGGAACGCGGCGACCCCGGACGACGCGTAGCCGTCGTAGCACCAGGTCACCTCGTAGTTCGTCTCGGAATCGTTCGCGTCGGAGTTCGCCTCGGACGCATCGCCGTCCGACGCATCGAGATCACCCTCGGCGCCATCCGAATCAGGCACGCTGCCCTCGTCAGCGTCCGCCTCAGCCTCTCCTCCTTCTGCCTCTCCCGGATCAGCATCAACGTCCAGAGCGTCGCCACCAGAATCGTCCCGACCGTCAGGCCGGCTATCAATCCCAGCATCGGTCTCCTCCCAGTCGTCGTCGACGACCCCGCCGCAGCCGCAGGTGTTCAAGAGCCAGAGGCAGAGCGTGAACCCGACGGCGACCCAGACGAGGACCGTCAGCAACTCGAGCAGGCCTGCCCGGCGGATCATCGCTCCACCTCCGTCACCGGCACGATCTGCACGTCTCCCAGCTGGGGCCCGACGGTCGCCGCGAGCCCGATCGCGAACTTCTCGGCCGCGGGCTTCGTCAGCGGACCAGCGGAGTGCTGCCGGTCGGTCTCGCGACCGGAGGCCGTCGCCAGGCGCACGGTCCACTTCACGAGGTACTGGTCGTTCATGGTGCCTCTCCGATCTGCAGCTGCAGTCGCTCTCGCTCGGCCGACGACAGCTGGTTGTAGCGGGTCCAGGCGGCGCGCTCGGCCACATCGTACTGCGTTCGCTCCTCGGCAAGCCGCCGGCGGGCCTCGTCCTTCCGCTTCTGGACGAATCTCCAGACCCTCTCGTCGCCCCAGGCACACCGAAGCATGCCCAGCTCGTTCCGGAAGGCGACGCGGATGTTCGAGAGCGCGCGGTCCCGCGCCGTGCGGGCGCGCGCCGTGGTCTCGAAGGTTTCCTGCTGCCAGCGCCGGCAGCGGGCCTCGGACTCGGCGATCAGCTGCTCGCGGGTCATCACTGTGGCACCTCGACCGTCGCCTGCCAGAACAGGGGAGACCAGACCGGATCCGGACGCTGGGCGGATGCGAGACGGCGCCACTCCTCAAACTCCTCGAGCTCCTCGTGGCACGGGCAACCGTCGCACGACCCTCGTCCGCAGAACATCGACGTGCAGGCGACCGGGTAGAAGCGGGTTGATGCCGAGGGCGGTAGTCGCTCGTTCACGGACCGACCTCCGGCCGCGGGTTCAGGCCAAGGGCTTCGCGGCGCTCGAGCGCCTTGCGGTACCCTGCTCGGAACGCGTCGTCTCGGCCGAAGCCGATCGGCACGGCGAACCGCTCGATCGGCTCGCCCGTGTCGCCGGCGTCGACGCCGGCACGGAACGCGGCCGCGAGCTGCGGTACCCTGCGGTACTCGTGCGGCAGCTGGATCACGAACCGGCGCCTCATGCGTGCCTCCGGCACATCGGCCCGTGCGGAGTGCTGATCAGGATGCGGCGCCAGACCCCGCAGAACGAGCACTGGCTCAGCTTCCGGCACTTCTTGCAGAGGTGCATCATCACGCCGCGCTTCTCGACCAGGTCGAACTCGGTCGACTTCTGGCAGAGCTCGCACACCAGGTGCCCGTTGACGACCGAGGCGCTCACCTGAAGCTCTCCCTCAACGCCCACTGGAACTCCCGCCGCGCCTTCTCGAGACGCTCGAGCGCGTAGTCTCTCCACCACGGCAGCTGCTCGTTCGCGCGCCGCCGCGCGCGGGACCGGCCGATGAGACGGGCGAACGCCTCGTCGCGGAGCTTCCGCGGATCTCGATGGTGGGCGAGGGCGGCCGCCACGGCGTTGCGAGCCGACACCATCGAGATCTTGGGCGGCGCGGTCGCGGGGGCCGCGGGAATCGCGGCGGGAACCGGCGTCACGGTCAGCGACTCGATGCTCGGGTGGGTCCCGCCCTGGAACAAGACCCCGTCGGCGTTGATCGTCCAGTCGACGGCCGCGGCGTCGGACTCCCACTCGGCGCGCGTGTAGAGTCGGTCGCCGCCGTACCGCATGACATCGATCGTCTCCTGCGCGCCGGAGACGTGCCGGACCGTCAGGCGGTGGCTCGGGATGAACAGGTGCCGCATCACGGCTGCACCTCGTTCCAGCGCTCGACAACGGAGTCGACATAGTTGGCCTCGGTGCCATCCACCATCAGGATCTGCTCCCACGTCTCCTCGTGCCAGCGGTCGACGTCCTCGTCGTTGGCGGGTGCCGGACCGGTCGAGCGCTCGATGGAGACCTGCACGTCCGGGAAGCAGCGGCGGATGGCGGCGGCCTCGGCGGCCGCGATGCGGTCGGCCTCGTGCTGCAGGATGCCGTCGCCGTAGTTCGAACAGTCCGAGAGGACGACGTAGCGGCGGGTCACGGCGCCACCTCGCGGACGATCTCGGCCCTCGGGAAACGACGCAGGACCTCGGCCTCGACGTCCGCGCGAGGGTGCGTCCCGAGCTTCAGGGTGAAGGTCTGTCCGCTGTCGCGGAACACGACCGCCGACTTCTGGAGCCTCCGGAGCCGCTTCGCCTCCTCGTACTGATCGACGAGGCGGGCGAGGACGGCCTCGAGCCGCATCGAGGGGCTGGTGTAGATGTCGGCATCGTCGAGGCCGAGGTCCGCCACGGGCTGCGCCGCGATCCAGTCGAGGACCGACTTGTAATCGCCACGGGCGCGCCAGACGAAGAACGGCGCGCCGCCGTTGCCCTCGTCGATGACATCGGCAACCGGGCGTCCGTCGGCATGCAGGACCGCGTTGTACCCGGATCCCTCGTGGCCCCGAAACGTCTTGACCTTGGAAACCGTCAGCTTCATCTGTTCCTCCTGCCGACGTCGCCGCCGCCGGCTGCCTGATTCCCGGTGTTGCACGGGTCGTGCCAGCCCGAAAGGGCCCGTTTCGGGGGTCAAAAGGCCCGGATCGTGGTGTTGGAACCACGATCTGGTGTGTTTCGCGCGCCACACTCGCCGTTTTCTGCCTTTTTCGCGATTCGGGAAACGTGTCGATTGCGCCACACCGTCCGCAAAGTGGGGACTTTGCGGACGTGTCTACTATAGTAGACAAGCCTCCGGCGCGATCCCGGCCGTCGGTGGGAGCGGCGATCTGTGGTATTCGCGCGCGTGCTACTCCATGGAGAAACGCCGCCCGTGGCACGGGCCGTGCAAGGGTCACGGACCGGAGGAACCGATGGACGAACCCCGATGCTTTCTGTGCCGCGGTGAGCTGCCCGGCGGGATGGGCAACCAGATCGTGAGGGAGGTCCGAGACCCGGACGGAAGGCCGCTGCGCGTCCACGAGGCCTGCGCCGATCACCTGTTCCGGTTCATGCTCCACGAGACCAGCGAGACCTGGCAGAAGTTCTGCAGGTTGTGCGGCCGCCCGCTGGTCTGGGACAACGGCACGCGTGCGGCGAACTTCTCCACGCCAATCTACCGCGCTCCCGTGTGCGACGACTGCCGTGGGCAGTTCGTCGACCTGAGCCTGGAACTGCTCGGCCTGCCGTCGCGCGAGGAACTCGCCAAGGCACCCCGCATCTGCGGCACGTGCATGCACCAGAGGTTACTGCCGGATGCGGGTGTCCAGTACACCAAGGCGGCCAGCGCTGCGGTGGGATGGCAGAAGTGTCCCGCGAAGAAGTGCTGCCGCGGACCCGGGTCGCCTGGACTCGCCGACGCGCCCGACGACTGGGGATGCGACATCGGCTGGCAGCCGAGGCCAGTCGTGAAGTCCGAGACGAACAAGTGCGCAGCGCACAAGTGCGAGACGTACAAGGAGGACCGATGAAGGCGCACCCGATGAAGATCCGCCACGTCGACGTCGCGAAGAAGGCGAACCTGATCCAGCTGACCGAGGCGGCGCCCGCGCTCGACCCCGTCACGTCGACGTCGGGTCGCATCTCGCACCTCGAGTTCTGCCGGCAGACCGCCGAGCGCGTCATCGCCGGCGGGCGCCGTGCCGAGGTCGTCGAGGACTCGCGTGGCCTGATCTCGACCTGGGTCGAGCCGGCGGGAGAATAGCGGTGGCCAAGCCCAGGTGCAGGAAGTGCGCGGCGGCACGACGACAGGTCGAGGCCCTGCTCCGGGCGTGGCGGCTCGAGGACGACGTGCGCGTTGTCGCGGAGCGGCTGGCGAAGGACTTCGGCCAGGAGCCGGCGGCGTTCGCGTCGCAGATGCTCCGGTCGAAGCTGGCCGAGATCGACTCCGAGCGCAGGAACCCGGTGGACGCGACATGACCGACAAGCAGAAGATCGCCGACATGATCGACCGCCTGCCGGGGAAGCACGAGTTCGGAATGCAGATGCCGGCGTACACCGGTCGGCTGTCGAAGTTCACGAACACGATCCGCGCCGTCGGCATCGTCTACTTCGCCTTCGATGCTACCGACAGCCTGGTGGGACTCGCTCAGGACTGCTCCAACTGCTCAGCCGCCGAGGACCTGTGATGTCGATCCGGAAGGAGGGGCAGTACGAAGCCGTGTTCTCGGACGACATGGTCTACCGGTACCTGCTGAAGGCGCAGTGGCACTGGGCGATCGACCCGTACTTGTCGCCGCGCCTCGCGTGCTGGATCATGCTCAACCCGTCCACGGCCGACCAGGACAACCTGGACCCGACGCTGAGGCGCTGCAGGCGCTTCAGCTGGGACTGGGCCTTTGGCGGGATGCTCATCGCCAACCTCTTCGCGCTCAGGTCGACCGACGCGTCGAAGCTCGAGCAGGTGCCGGACCCCTACGGCCCCGAGAACGACGACTTCATCAAGAGCGCCATCGAACGCGCGGACGCGGTGATCGTCGCCTGGGGTACGAATGTGCGGCGCCCGGTCGTGAAGGAGCAGGCCGATCGCGTGCTCGGGATGATCCGGAGCGCGAACAAGCTGCCGCGCTGTCTCAAGGTGTCGGCCACCGGGGCACCGTGCCACCCGCTGTACATGCCGAGCAGCCTGACGCTGATCGACTATCCGGGAGGGCAGGACCGATGCGAGCCCTGACGATCCATCAGCCGTGGGCCGGCGCGATCGCGCTCGGCCGGAAGCGATTCGAGACGAGGAGCTGGCGTACGGACTACCGCGGGTTCCTCGCGATCCACGCGTCGTCGTACAACTCCATCGAACACGTCCTGCTCACGCGGGGCCTATATGAGTCGCTGAAGTACGCCAGCGTGTGCACCGTCCGCGGTGCGGTCGTTGCCGTCGTGGACCTGCTCGACTGCATCCCCACCGAGCGCATGAACCCGAGCCACGCCGAGCGCCACTTCGGTGACTTCTCGCCGGGCAGGTGGGGATGGCTCCTCGACGACCTACGTGTGCTGCGCAAGCCCGTCTTCTGCCGCGGCCGGCAGGGACTGTGGACGCTCTCGCCGGAGCTCGAGGCGAAGGTCCGCGAGCAGATCGAGGTGAGGCCATGAAGATCGGTCCGTCCCGCATTCTCAACAGCGTGAGCGAGATCCGCAGCGCGATCCGGGCGCTCCAGAAGCGCCACATCTCGCTCTGGCCTGGCGGCTCGTTCCCGGGTCGCCTGCCCGAACTGCACTCGCTGTCCTACTCGGTCATCTACCCGTCCGACGACGACTCGTACGCGGTCGGTGGTGGCCGCTGGCCGAAGCGGAGCCTGCACGCGGCGATGCTGCACAAACTGGCGGCCGTGGCCGGCATCCAGTGGCTCCCCGACCAGTCGATCCGCTCGTTCCGGGCGGACATGCCGTACGTCCGCAGCTATGAGCAGGTCGGCAGGGTCCGTACGCCGGACCTGTCGTGGCTCGTCGTCACGCAGACGCGCACGATCGACCTGTCCGGTGATCGCGGAGACCCGGCGACCTGGAGCGAGTGCACCCGCGACATCATGCGCACCGCGGCTCGCAAGGGTCGCGACGGCTGGCACCAGGTGGAGCGGCAGAGGGCGTTCATCGACGAGCACGGCGAGACGCGCGCGAAGGCCCGCGTGATCCGGGCCGCGCTGGGGCTCAAGCAGGGGTACACCCGCGCCGAGATCAAGCGCGGATTCGTGGTGTGGCGGATCCAGTTCACCGGTCGCACCGATGATCGCGAGATGGCGAGGCAGGTCCGCGAGCGGACGCTCGAGACGGCGATGGCGGCCCGAGACTTCCTCTATCCGTCAGCTGCCCGCGCGGGCAGGGACTCCTGAGGCCGGGGTGTCTGTCCCTCCTACTTCTCGTCATCCCGGTCTCACCCGCCGGCGCGATGGGCGTGCCGGTAGGCGAGCTCAGGAAGGAGAACTGACATGAAGGAACAAACCGTGACCCTGAGGATCTACCTGCGCGACGGTGGCGGGACGCTCGCGACCATAATGCCGTGGCCGGATCGGAAGGACGTTCCGGACAAGATCCACCACGATTACGAACTCGCGGAGTGGCTCGCGATCGAGTACTGGAAGCAGATCGATCCCGACGTGAACGTCAACGGACCCAGGACGGTGGTGTTTCGCACGGAGGGAGAAGGGGCCGCGACCGCGCTGGTGCTCCTACGCCGGGAGGCGATCGGCTGCTCCGTCACGCTGAACGGACACTTCCGCCGATGAGAGAAGGTCAGCGCCAGCGCGTACTGAACCGGTGCCACCAGGCCATGGCGCGCCTGTACACCGAGGTCGCGGACGACGAGCGCGTCACCGGGTTTGAGCTACAGCTGATCGACCACGGGCTCACCCTAGCCATTTTCACCATCGTCGGACCCGACGATGGTTCTGATCGCGTGTCCGTGCCGGTGGGACGCCTGCTGGACGGAGAAGTCGCGCTTGTCCGGACGGTTCTGGCCGGCATGCTCCTCGCTGACTTCGGACCCGCGTACGCGCAGGGGAGGCTGTTCGGATGATCGTCGTCCTCGCCGACGTCCACCTCGACTCGCGCGGGCCGCGCGCGGCCGAGTGCAAGCGCGTGATGCGGTGGGTCGCATCGGACATCCGCGCTCGGCAGCCCGAACTGGTGCTCGTCGCCGGCGACTGGTTCGACAGGGCCTCGAGCAGCGACGACCGAGACCTCACGCTCGAACTGCTCCACACCATGAACGCCCCGGTCCACTTCATCCTCGGCAACCACGACCACCCGGAGGACCTCGCGTTCTGGGGGAAGCTCGAGCACGAGTTCCCGTGCCCCGTCATCGTCCAGATTTCCAGCGGCACGCTGGTGCGCCCCCTGGGCGCCGGTGCGGTCGCGCTGCACTTCCTGCCGTGGCCGCGGCTGACGCCGGCATCGGCCCGGCTCGAGCCGTCGGAGCGTGTCGCGGCGGAGCGCGCCGCGCTGCGGGCCGTCGTCCAGGGCTTCGGCCTGGGTCAGGCAGACATGCCGTCAATCGTCGTCGGCCACCTCGAGCTGTCCGAGGCGACGTACGGCGGGCAGCAGCTGTCGCGTGATGCGCTGCGCCTGTCCGCGTCCGACCTGCCACAGATGCCGGGCCGGTTCTACGCGCTCGGGCACGTCCACAAGGTGCAGCAGGTGCGCGGCGACATCCACTACGTGGGGTGTCCGTGGCGACAGGACTGGTCCGAGGCTGAGAACAACCCGAGCTACCTCGAGCTCGGAGCGAGGCTCAACCACCCCTGGTCGTTGGTCTGGATCCGCACGCCGGCGCACCAGATGCTGACCGTGAACGTCTGGCTCGAGGGCGACGTGCTGTTCGGCGACGTCAGCTTGCCGACGCTTCCGAGCGTCGTTGACGACACCGAGGTGCGGCTGCGCGTGTCCTACGACCCGACCCAGCGTCAGCTGCTCGAGGAGAAGCTGGCACCCCTGCTCGGCCGGCTGCGAGAGTCGGCCGCGAGCGTGACGGTGGACCGGATCCCGATCGTGCGTGCGACGAGCCGGGTACCGGACATCCGCAGCATGCCGACGGTGGCCGACAAGCTGACGGCCTGGGCGAAAGCCGCCGGCGTCGACCTCGGCCCGGGTGTCGCCGGCAAGCTCGAGCAGCTCGAGCGGGAGGTGGCGTGATGGTCTGGATCGTGGAGCTCCTCGGAGGCCTCAGGCTGATCGGCTGCACCAACACGGTGCAGCCGCCGAGGCCGGGTGTCGAGGCGACGCTTCGGTCGTGCTGCGTGATCTCGCAGGTGATCCACACCGACGGCGAGCACGACGTCGACATCACCGTGGCGGGGTACGGAGACGAGGTTCGGTGTGTTCCGCTGACGGTTCGGGAGCCGTTCCGAGGGGAGTTGAGTCTGTACGGTTCCGCGGACTTCGCGCTGAACGGCCTCGGGAGCTACGCGACGGGGCGACTCCGTCACAACGAGCGGATCTTCCGGGAACCGCAGAGGGCTTGATTGTGACCGTCGTTCACTCCATCCGGCTGCGCGACATCGGGCCGTGGGTCGGCGAACACGTCCTCGACCTCGAGGCGCTCGGGCCGGGGCTGATCGCGATCACGGGACCGACCGGATGCGGCAAGTCGACGCTGCTCGAGGCCGTCCTCGGCGGCTTCTACCTTTCGATGCCGACGCGGCAGGACCTCCCGGACCTCGCCTCGAGCCGCAGGTCGCAGGTACGCATCGAGGCCACCGGAGACCGACGGCTGACTTGTCGCGTCGACGTCGACGCGCAGACGCGGAAGCTGAGTGCGGTGGTGCTCGACGGAGAGACCCCGCTCAACGACGACGGCAAGATCGCGTCCTACAAGCGGAACGTCGCCGCGCACTTCCCGTCGCAGTCCCTCTACCTCGCGACGGAGTTCTCGGCGCAGGGCGGAGCCGGCGGGCTCTTGCGGGCCCCGCGCGCGCTGCGGCGGATCATCTTCACCGACCTGCTCGGACACGACCGTCTGCGCCGGCTGTCCGAGGCCGCGCGCACGCACAAGCGCGACGCCGACAACAGGTGGCGGACTCTGGCAGCCGTCGCGGACAAGCACCCGACGCTGGACAGGTCGACGGCAGAGGCGAAGGCATCTGAGCTGGAGGCGCGGATGCTCGAGCTGGAGCAGACGAACGCCGAGGCCGTGCGCGAGGCCGAGCGTACGGATGCCGCCGCTGCCAAGGGCCGGGAGGCGCTCGCAGAATCCGAGCGGAACGACCGCACGCGCCACGAACTCGAGTCCGAGCAGATCGGCCTTGCGAACCAGACCGAGTCGCTCCAGGCGCAGATCGACCAGACGGACTCGCTGCTGCGGTCATCGCACGATGTCCTCGAGCGAGGCACGAAGCTCGACGCCGACAGATCTGCGCTGCAGCAGCTCGTCGAACACGGACGCCGGCTGGCCGACGAGGCCATCGCGTCCGACCGGGAGGAATCAGCCCGGAACGCCGAGTACCGAGACGCCGACATGGCGGTGCGCCGGCTCGAGCAGCAGCTCGAAGCGCTCGGCGTGCGCGTATCAACCGCGTGCGCACGCCGCGATTCCCTCGCAAACGCAGACGCCCCCCCCTGCGTGGGACGACTTCCCGAGGAGGCGGTCTCCAGCTGCTCGATGGTGCGGTCGTACCGAGAGGAGCGCGCGGAGTGCAGCCGCTCCATCTCGGACCTCGCCTCCGAGAGGTCCCGGATCGCCCAGCAGCTCGACACCGCCTACGCGTCCCGCGAGAGCCTGTCCGTGCGCCGCGCCGAGACGGCGCGGCACGCCGGCGACTGCCGGCAGGCACTCGAGGCATCGCGGGACGCGTACCGGCGCCTCAAGGAAATCGTCGACGCGACCGTGGACGGTCGGGAGGCGCTGCGCGGGGCAGAGGCACGCCGGCTGCTGCTCAACGACCAGCTCGGAACCTTGAAGAGCAGGATGCGGGCGATCACGCGCAGGCTCCTCGAGATCCCGAACGTGCAGGTCGACATGTCCCAGCTTGAGCAAGCCGAGGCCGAGGCCAGGACCGCGGCACTGGCGCTCAAGAAGGTCTCAGACGACATCCTCGGCGTGGCGACCGAGGCATCGGCGGTTCGCGCGACGCTGAAGGCGTACGAGGAGGCATCGGATCGGATCGAGCAGGTCCGCGTCGACATGCGTGTCGCCGCGGCGGATGCGGACGAGTGGGGCCAGCTGGCAAGGGGTCTCGGTCCCGAGGGCGTGCAGGCGCTGATGCTCGACGCGGCCGGTCCGGCCGTATCCGCGATCGCCTGCAGCCTGCTGGCGACTGCGTGGGGGGATCGCTGGGCGGTCCGCATCGACACCACCAGGGCCGCAGACGACGGCAGGACGCTCGAAGACCTCGACATCACCGTCTTCGACGCCGTCACGAACAAGACGGTGCCGATCGAGGCGCTCAGCGGCGGCCAGGCGGTCGTCGTAGGCGAAGCCGTCAGCATGGCGATGGCGACGTACCGTGCCGACGCGAGCGGATCACCGATCGGGACGATGTTCCGGGACGAGGCGGCGGGGGGCCTTGACGCCGAGACCGCGGAGAGGTACGGCAGGATGCTGCGGTCGTTCCTGGAGACGGGTGTCGAGCAGATGGTGTTCGTGGCGCACAATCCGCGGCTCTGGGAGCTCGCGGACCACGTCGTCGACGTCGGCCACGGAACCATCGAGGTCCTGCGATGAACGATGAGCTGATGAAGATCGCAGAGGACGTGCTGGGCGCAGCGTCGAAAGAGTTTCAGGCGAAAGCCTCGCCGCGCGCGGCCGTTGTTGGCGTCGCTCTGGTGTACGTCGACAACGACACGAAGAACACCGGGTACCAGCTGGTGATGCCCGAGATCGGGATGGTCGGCCAGAGCCAGGAGGTCGCGGACGCGACGCGGAAGCGCCTGCTGCTCGAGGCCCTGCAGATTCTGAGCATCGAGATCAGGGGCAACTCGCCTAAGAGCGGGAGCGTGAACTGATGGGCAACTCGCCGGCACCGTACGCCACGAAGCGCTGGAACCCCGTCACGGGGTGCAAACCCGACCTCGCGTGCCACGCTCGCTGCTGGGCGAGGAGGTTTGCGGCCAGGCACGCCGGCAGGTTCGGGTACCCGAAGTACGATCCGTTCCGTCCGACGGTGCACGTGGACCGGCTCGACGAGCCGCTGCACTGGCGGAAGCCGCAGATCGTAGCGGTGTCGTTCATGGGGGACCTCTTCTCCCCGGGCGTACCGGACGAAACGATTCTGGCCGTGTTCGCGATGGCGATGCGGGCGCCGCAGCACACGTACCTGTTCCTGACGAAGCGGCCCGTGAGGATGGCGGATGTACTGCGGAGGATGAACGGTGCGGCACCGAGCAACTTCTGGTTCGGGGTGTCGATCATGGACCAGATCGAGGCTGTCCGCGTCGTGGAGTTGCTGCTCCGCTGCAACGCGGAGAACCTTTGGATCTCCGCCGAACCGCAGATCGGACCCATCATCCTGGGCGACGTCGCGCGCGGACTTCTCGGGTGGGTCGTCCAGGGATGCGAGAGCGGTCCGCTGCGCCGCCCGTTCGATCTGGCGTGGGCGTACTCCATGCGCGACCAGTGCGTTGAAGCCGGGGTGCCGTACTACCTGAAGCAGGTTCCGGTGCAGGGCTGCGGCGTCGTGATCAAGGAGCCGAAGCTCGACGGCCGCATGTGGAGGCAGACGCCGTGGTGACCGACGAGGAACGGGCGCGGTTCGTGCTGCTCGTGCCCGACAAGAAGGGACGGCGGCGGGCACTGCTCGACAGCGAAAGCCGCGTCCGCAGCTGGAAGACGCGCGAGGAGGCCGACGAGGAACGCCGGCGGCACCCGGGATCGGAAGTGATGGAGGTCACCGATGAGTAGGCTCAGGCGGTGGTACCCGATCGTGCTCGTGTCGCTCTGCATCGCCGGCATGGTGGTGCTGTGCTTCTACCTGCGGTCGATCCACGACAGTTCGCTGACCGAGCGGTGCGCAGGCGATTGCAGGTCCGAGCGCGCCGAGTTCCTGATGGTCTCTCCCGAGACGCTGCTCGACAGCGCCGAGTGCTGGTGCCGCGGCGAGCGCGGAGACAGCTGGAGGGCCTGGTGATGAGCAGCTGGAACCGGGGCATCGACGCAGCGTGCGAGGCGGTGAGGGGCTGCGAGCCGACGGAGGACACACTCGACGACGAGCCGGACAACGGCACGACGATCCTGCGCCACGAAGCCATCGCCGCCATCCGCGCCATCCCCGCCCCTCCCGCGCCGACGGAGGAGGAGTTGGTGGAGAGGGTGGCGTGCGCGATGCACGACGCCTACGAGGAAGCGGCGAAGCGTGCAGGATGGGAGACGCAGGAACGCTGCCGCGTGACCTACGATGACCTTCCCGAGTCGAACAAGGTCACGATGCTCGCAACGGCCCGCGCCGCTCTCGCCGTCGTCCGCGAACACGATGCGGGGGAGGTGGAGAGGCTGCGGGAGGGGCTGGAGAAGATCGCGCAGCGTGGGCGAGACAACACGCCGTTCGGCGGGTGCGTGATCGCTGAACACCTCCTCGCGGGAAAGCGGTGGGACGGAGGCGAGCCATGAAGTGCGCCTGCTGCGAGACGGATTACAGCGGCTTGTCGGCCGTGACGCCGTTCGGTACGGTCTGCGCGCCGTGCTTCGGCCGGTACGCACGGGGCTGCGAGCGAAACGGGTCGCTCTCCGTACCGGAGGACGCGTGGGCATATGCCCGGCGTGCCGCACGGCTCCAGCCCCGGCGCAGCATCGGAGACGCCGCCCTCGCGCTGCAACGTCTCGACAACGCGATCTATCACCTGACGTGCCCGATGAGCGGCTTGTACGGCGCGGCTTTCGATGCCGCTCTGCTGGCGCTGCAGGATGTAGAGTTCCTGCTGGAGGAGATGAAGTCGTGACCGCGCGCAAGTTCCCGAACCGCGAAAGCAGCGCGGCGTCGGCCTCACGGTTGCGCGCTCTTCTCCTTTCGGCCGGACCGTCCGGCCTGACGGTCGACCAGGTGCTGAGCCGTCTGGACATCAGCAGGCGCACCTTCAACTACCGGCGCGAGCTGTTCGAGGCGACCGCCGGCATGATGCGGGTCGGCCGGCACTGCTTCCACAAGTACTTCGAGGCCATCTCCCGGCCCAGGTACGAGAAGGAGAGATCGAAGCCATGAAGTGGACGAAGCAGCCTCCGAAGGAGTCCGGCTGGTACTGGCGGAGGTACCAGAGCGAAGCGCCGTGCATCGTCAGCGTGCATGCCTCTTTGCCGCACACGAGGTTCGCGGTGCTGTTCCTCACGAACAGCGGCGGAATCGAGTGGCACGGCTTTGACGGATCCCACGGGTCTGGGCCGCTCGAGCCGGCACACGACGTGCTGTGGTCCGACGAGCCGATCCCGATGCCGGAAGGAGTAGTTCCGTGAGCAGCAAGAGCAGAAGCATGCGCCGCGCAGCCGCGAAGGACCGCGGCGTGCTCGAGCCCGGATACCACCGCGGAGTCCGCCGCAACCCCCTGACGACCCGCCGCTACCATCCGACGATCGGAGAGACGACCGCGTCGAAGCCGATCGCGTCGTCGTACAGGTGAGCGATGACTTGTGGCGCGAAGACCTCCGGAGACCGGTGCGAGATCTGCGGCAGCCGGCAGGTGCGCATCCCGGTGCGGTGCCTGCTCTCCGACGACCACGAGTGGACGAGCAGGCTCGAGTGGCGGCACGTCCCCGGATGCCCTCGTCTCCCGGTGAGCCTCGGCGCTTGTTCCTGCGGCTCAACGAGGCTCCGCGCGACGAAGGTCCGCCGCAACTCCGTGGCCGACATCAGCTGCCTCGACTGCTGGAGCAGCTGGACGGCGAAGATCCCGAGAGCGGCGTGGTGCGTGACGCCGGCGGCCGAGGCGAAGCTCGGCAGGCTCATCGAGGCGATTGACCGGTGCGGCGGCCGCGCGAGCCTCGAGCAGCTCTCGGACGACCTCGGGCTGAGGAAGCGCACCGTGGCGGCGTGGTGCAAGCGGTTCACGCGGAGTCTCCTGATCGATGTGGACGCCGAGGGGCGGAAGCTGGTGGAGGTTGCATCTTGACAGTCGCATCCAGGTCGTGCATGGTGCGTCCCGTGCCGTCCGTCTTCGGTAGACTTTCGTCGATCGCGAGCCATCCGTGGACGGCACATCCCGGGTTCGCGGTCGACGACGGTCGACCGAGGAGGACGTAGATGTCCGGCCTCTGGGTGAAGATGGCGGCGGCCTACGACAGCCACTGGAAGATCGTAGCCGTGGGGTTCGAGGGCTGGGTCGTCCACCAGTTCCTGATCAGGCAGAGCAAGCTCCACGGTCTCCGCGGCCACTTGCCGCCGGCGACGATCAGTCCCACGTACGTCGCCGGCACGCTCAGGATCGGCCAGGCGGTCGCGGACGCAGAGGCCTTCGTGACCCGCGGCATCGAGGCCTGCATGCGCCATGGACTCCTGGTCCGCGCCGACGACGGAGGCGCCGACATCCACGACTGGGAACAGTGGCAGGTCGACGGTCTCGCCGCTGAGCGCATGCGCAGGTACCGCGCCCGCCAGTCTCCTGGCCAGCAGGCCCTGCCGGGCGGTCCCCCCCCCGGACCCCCCGAAACAGATAGACAGATAGATAGACAGATAGATAGAGTTACGTCACGTTCGCGTAACGGTGGGGCAACTGTTGGGAATAACACGAACGGCACCCCTGTTACGTCACGTTACGATCCGGTGACAGGCGTTACGCGAACGGATCGTAACGACGAGGCAGCGGGAGAAACTCTCCGAGTATCTCTCAGTCAGGAGTTCTCAGAACTCTACGAGAGAGCCGAGCGGAGACAGGTGGACATCAGGTCCATGGTGACCGCCTTGGACAAGGTGGTGGAGTACATCACCTGCGACAGGAACGAGAGGAGACCTGAGGAGGTCCTCCGGCTCGCCGTGGGCATCTGGCTACGCTTCATCAACGACACCGACAAGTACCTCGTCGAGCGCCACCACGACCCGTCGCTCTTGCTCAACCACGGCCGCATCGGCCGGTACTACGAGCAGAGGAGAGGATAGTGGACGCCCTCTCCGATGCCGTCTCCTCTGAGACGGCCTCTCAGGTCAGGTTGTACGGCGAGGTGCTCGAGCACGCCCGGTGCCACATGATGCCGTCCGAGGCATGCGCATCGAAGGACCTCGGCTGTCCCTACCACGACTCCGCGTTCTGCGCATGGGCGATCCGGGCTGAGCAGCAGCAGATGACATCCGGAGCGCTTCAGGACGCAGTCCTGCGCGAGTCTGCTCTGGCCGAGAGCCTCGGCATTCCCCGCCGGCTGCGGTGGCTCTGGGACATCGGCCAGCGAGGAGGCGCCGCGTCCCGCGTGAACGCGCAGGCCCAGTACCAGCTGGACCGCACGCCGGCAAGCTGCTGCATCCTCATCCTGTCCGGCGACACCGGCAACGGCAAGAGTGTGGCCGCCGGCGGATGGGCGTGGCGCAAGCGCGGACACTGGTGGCCGGCGATGCGGTCGTACTGGTACCAGCCCTGGGCGCAGGAGACTGCCTGGTTGCTCACGTGCGATCGCCTCGTCGTCGACGGCATCCAGCGCGAGTGGTCCTCGAAGGACGGGGTCCACGTCCGGAACCTCCGCTACATCATCACCGAGCGCTACGACAATCGCCGGAAAACCCTGATCACTACGGACTGCACGTCGTCGGAGTTCGAGGACCTGCTCGGCCGGCGCTACTCCGACGCGGCGAATGACGACGTGCGGTTCGTGCGGCTGACCGAGGCCTCGTTGCGTGATCCCGTGAACCGCGCACGCGCGCGCGAGTTTGGTCCTTCGGACGAATCCGACTTTCCGCCGGACGACCCGGAGGACCCTGACGAACCACCGTTCGGATGAGGAGGAGGAGACGATGGCAGGACAGAGGTTCCCGAAGTGGCTGATGGACTTCAAGGGGAAGTGCGAACGCAAGGATGTCACGAAGCAGGACCAGAACGATGCGATTCTGGACCTGATGGTGTCGTCTCACAACCACGACAAGGAGTTCGGCGACCTGCGTCGGGAGGTTGCGTCTGGCGGCTCCCATGCGGTTCGCGTGGTGACGACCGCCCAGCGGGAGCACCAGGAGTTCGTCGGCAAGATGGTGGCCTCCGGCTTCGTCGCGCTCGGGCGCTTCGAGGACAGGCTGGGCCAGCTCGAGGAGTACGTCCGCGGCCCCTGGTACCGCCGGCTGCGGAAGTTCCGTCCGTTGACCGCGATGACGTGCCCGGTCCCGGGCGGCGAACTGCAGCGGGTGGAACCTTCCACTTCGGGGCCTGTGGTCGGCGAGAAGTTTCCTCTCCCCCGGGAGATCGAAGAGGTCACTTCTCGGGCTCGCCAGGGGGCCGATGCGTCTCCCGTGGCTGACGCCGAGCGCATCGCGCCGGTGATTCCGATGACGCGTCCGGATCTCGCCTCGGACGAGCCACCATCAGCGGAGTCGTGATGGGCTTCGCCGATACCGAGGCAGATCTCAGGGATGTAGCGCGGCGACGCCCCGCGAACAGCACGTGGCGTGGAGATCCGTCGTGGAGCCTTGAGCTCGAGACGGTTCGCCGGCGCATGAGCGGCGAGGTCATTGAGAAGCGCAGGTTCATCGACTACGACGAGTGGCGGGCGGCCTCTCTCGAGCAGCAGACGTCGGAGTACCTGAAGCGGTTCAGCAGGGTCGACCACGGCTCCGGGTTGTCCTCGGTCGACTCCGTGTTCATCGAGGCCTCGTTCGACGTGCTGCAGTCGGCCGGGGTCCCGCGGAGATTCCGGACGGCGACGCGGCGCCCGGTGGGGAGGCGCCCATGAACCTCTGGTGGATCCTCGCACCGTGGCTCTGGCAGGCCGCGATCGGCGTCCGTGCCGAGTATCAGCCGCAGTACTGCGACCATCCGTTTCACCGCGAATCCGCGAAGGCGTACTGCGAGGCCACGGGTCTCGATGGCCGGGAGTGGCTCGCCCGTTTCGTCGCGTGGTCGATCGAGGAGGCGGACCGGTTCGGGCTCGACCCCCGACTGATTCTCGCGGTTGCCGCCAACGAGTCCCTGCTCGGCCACGACCAGCTCGAGATCTGCCGGATGACGATCGCGGCGCGCCGGCTCGAGCGCGCGCCTTCGAGCTATCCGCGCGGTCACCGTCAGGAGATCTGCTGGCACCGCGATTCCGGAGAGCGGGTCTGCCGCAAGCTGATCCCGCTCGCGGTCGTCGACGGCGACCTCCTGGTGAACCCCTGCGCCTTCGGCGAGATCGGGACGATGCAGATCCGGCAGCACGAGATCCCCGCCGGCGAGGTCGTCCCGTGGACCGGCGAGGTCATCCCCGAGCTCGACCCGAACGACCCGGCGACTCGTGAGGCGCGCCTGCGCATCGCGTCCGACCCTCACGTCAACATCTGGCTCGGCACTCGCGCGCTTGCGGGCGTGCGCGAGTACTGCTGCTGCCCCGGCCGTGACCGTTGCTCGGCGAGCTGCTGGGGCGACTACCGGCAGTGGCTCGGGGCCTACAACACCGGTCACTGCTCCGGAGAAACGTCGGACCGCTACGAGCGCAAGGTCACCGCGCGCTGGAACGCCGCGGCCGAGTACCGCCTACCCTGACTCCTCGTCGTCGAGCGGATCGATCAGTTCAGGCAGGCCTATCGAGCGGCGCCACGCGTTGGCGCGGTCCACGACGATGTCGTCGAGCCACTCGATCTCCTCCGGCGTGAGCGACCGGTACTCGCGGTAGGTGCCGAGACCCCGGCCGCGTCCGTGCTTCGCGTAGGCCTGGTGAGCCGTCATCGCCTCGGTGCTTGCCGCAGCCTCGAGTACCTCTGCATCAGCGCTCTTGCCGCACGTCGGACACCTGTGGTACCAGCGCGCCATTACAATGCATTGTAAATCCGACCGAATGTCACCGCAACACCCGTGTTGCCAGGTACCTAGTTGTCCGCTCGATCTCGACCCACATGTTGATCCGGCGCATCGCTCCCTCGAGCACCCCGAACTTGTCGCGCTTGCTGGGGTCCCACGCAGGGCTGAGGTCGACGACACGCAGGCGGAGCTTGCCGTCGTACGCGATGCGGTTGAGGCCCATCTCGATTCCGAAGCGGCACTCGAGGATCCTCGGGTACCGGGCGCACATCTTCCACCACACGACTCGATGGAAGCACCGCTGGCCCGTCAGCGCCGGCAGGTTCTCCTGGCGACGGTCTCGCTCGATGCCGCGCTCGACGATCCCGAGCGTAACGTCGGCCTCGTCGGCTACCACGGGCTGCACCAGCCGGTCGACCAGCGTTCCCGTCAGGTCCTGAAGGTCGCTGTCGAGAAACAGCACCAGGTCTCCCCGGGCCCGCTTCACGCCCTCGTCCATCGCACGGGCCTTGCCGCGGTTGCGCCGCAGGACCACGACGCGGGCGCCTGCGGCCGCCGCCTGCCGCGCCGTGTCGTCGGACGACCCGTCGTCGACGGCGATCACCTCGCTCACGAGTCTCGCCTCGCGCACCGCACGGATCACGCCGGCAATCCTCGGACCCTCGTTATGTCCCGGGACGATGCAGCTGACGCTCAGCATCTTGACGCCTCCGCAGCCCGAGTATACAAGGGGCCATGCACCAGATCCACCACGCGAAGATGCTGCGCCGTGCAGCCGAGACCATCGGGTTCGACCAGGCTTTGATCGAGCGGATGGCCGAGGGCGCGAAGTTTCCCGACGCCGTCGACGACCTGTACGTCGTGCTGGCAGGGAAGCGCCTCTTCGATCTCCTGGACCACCACATCTCATGCTTCGGTCACTTCGGCCGCTGGGCGAAGGGCGTCGTCCGAGGCTACTGCTGGCCCGAGGACATCTCGGTCAAGGCCTTCAACGTCCCCAACGTCGACGTCCTGGTTGATACCGACGACTGGGTGCGCACGATCTGGCCGCTCCGCCTGCGCGCCGCAGGCACCGCAGTCGGCTGGGGCTCGCGTCATCCGCACATCCGCATCGTCGCAGAGGCGCCGTCGCGTGCGATCGACGAGGTCGAGTACGCGTCGCACGTGTCGATGGCCGTCTGGGTCGACGAGGCGTTCGAGGAGCTGCTCGCCGCCGGCGAGCTCGAGGCGGCTGCGTTCGCGTTCGCGGTGAGGCTGCACTACCTCCACGACGCGTGCACGCAGCCGCACGGCATGCGCGTGCTGCTGCGCGGACACACCTCGTACGAGTCGACGGCGTACGACCACTTCCTGCACGATGTCGAGACCGGATCGTTGCCGTACCTGCCCCGAGTCAAACGATGGCCCGGCATCGAAAATGCCGTCGTCCGCGCCTGCCGCGAGGGTGTCAACCTCGTCGACTCGAAGAAGTCGGCCGACCTCGCCTACCGCTGGACGCTGAGCGCGCTGGTGGACTTCCGCGCGCGACTTGACAAGGCACCGACATCCGGCGTACGGTAGTCACACGGTTCCCCGACAGCTGCTGCTGGAGGCGGCCGTGGCTCGCACATCGAGCATACAACACGTCAGCGCAAGACTGGACCACGAGCTCGGGAAGCGCTTCAAAGCGTGGGCCATCTCCCACGGGAAGACCGACAGCGAGGCGCTGCGCGACCTGCTCGCGCTCGCGCTGAGCCGTCCGCTGGGCGAGCGCGAGCTGAGGACCCTGGTGCTCGGCAGCCGCGTCGTGTCGGAAGTGTCCGCGCACTGCGCGATGCTCAACAAGCAGGTACTCGACGTGCTGCGGAGGCAGGGATGACCGTACCCGCGCTCGGCATCCGGGAGATCGAACTTCTCGGAGGCAAGCTGCCGAAGTCGTACTCGACCTCCGTCGCGGCTCTCGCTCTCGATGCGATCCGGCTGCACAACCGGCTCGACCCCCTGTGGTCGCTGCATGCCGGCGCGAAGTGGATCGTCTCCGGACTGTACGGCTGCCCCTCCGGACACGGCTGGCGAGCGACCTGCCTGTCGCTGATGCAGCGTCTCAAGGACATCGGCTACACCGACCAGCAGGTCCAGGACATCATCCAGACCGCGGTCGACGGCGGCGGGGTCCCGGAGGAACTTTCGGACACGCTCCCGGACGTCTGGCCCGTCCCCACGGGCTACACGCGCCGCTTCACGCGAGGTCCGATTCCTGCCTCGCTCTACTCGTGCCTCGCGATCGTGAAGTCCGGAGGGGACCACCGCTACGTCCGCACCACGCCCGTGCCGGTCGGAGGGCTGTTCGCGATTCCGACCGCGATCGCGCAGCGCTGGGACTTCAATCCCTGGTCCGCTCGCGACTCGCTCATCTACGTCCGAAACACGATCGAGGGCATCATCGCCGCCTGGCGCGGCGGAGAGGTCGAGCCGCCGTCGACGTCGTCGTACCGAGACCTCGTCTTCTGCGCGCTGCTGCGCTGGATGCTCGGCGAGCGCGCGGCTTTGACGATCTTCTCGGCGCTGCAGCGGTCGATCGTGAGCCCCTCGTCGGTCCTGCAGCTCGGGACCACCGGCGGCTCCGTCGACTGGAACTCAAGCACCATGGCGCTCGCCGGCGGCCGCGACCAGGTCCTCGCCGTCTGCCGCCAGGCGTCGGACATCATGGACGCCGTCGACCTCATCGAGGGATTCCCGTTCGCCTACGCCTACGGCCTGACCGCGGAGAACAGGGATGTGACGCCGCAGCCTCGGGCTACCGGCGACATCAACTGGGTCCACCGGTGGTCCGAGGTCGACGGCCTGGGCCCCATGGTCGCCGCGGAACGCGCGACCGACGTCATGGAGGTCTCCGGCACGAACGCGGGCATCTCCGATCTTGCCGCCTGCATGCAGCCATGGGAGGGCGTGTCCTCGCGCGGCAACTGGTCGACCTGGGGACTCGACGCGTGGCAGGCGACGGCGTTCCAGCAGCTGGGCCACTACGTCACCCGCGGCATGGTGCTCGAGACGCTCGTGCCGAGCTACATCGGTCGGCTTCCCGCGGAGCAGCGCAACCAGCCGCCCCCGAGCCAGAAACGCGCCTGGATCGTGCGGCACCCGATCGCGTCCGCGGCCGGAGGCATCGTGATCGTGACGGTGGTCGTGGGGGTTGTGGCGGCTCTGCGCCGCCGCGCACGGAGGAGCCGGTGAGCACCGAAGAGCTCTGCACCGCTACGCTCAACGAGGTGCGCGAGATTCGAGGCGCGATGGCGACTCGCGAGCAGCTTTCCAACGTGCGCGAGGATGTCGCGGAGGTCAAGGGCGCCGTGCTGAGTCTCCGCAAGCAGATCGGCGGCGATGACGGGGATGGCGGGCTTCGAGGTCGCGTCCGAAACCTCGAGGAGGACCGCCGCATCTCCGCAGCCGCCGCGAACGGAATGTCGAAGGGCCGCCAGTGGGGCCTTCGGATCGGACTCGGCATCGGGCTGATGATGGCCGGAGCAGGCGCGATCGACATCGTCAAGTCGTTCCTGCTGTGAAAGGGAACATGAAGAGCTGCACACCAGTCGGAACGGGTACTGCGGTCGGCGTCGCGCTCGCCGCGGGTCTCCTCTCGGTCGCGCTGGCCTACGGCGTCGCGTGGGCGTCGCAGAAGGTCGTGCCGGTGGTCTCCCGGGGCACCCTCGTCGCCCTCGGCGTGACGCAGGCCATCGTCGGCATCGGATCCGGCGCTGCGCTGCTGGCGGCCCGCCGCCGCATCGGCGAAGGAGTCGCGATCCCGTCGGGGTCCGCGCTGGTGGCCACGGGGACTGCGACTGCCGCGTCGACGTTCTGGATTGCGGCGAGGCTGGCGACGCCGTCGTCGACGCCGTCGACGCCGTCGGACGTGGCCGCGTGACGCTCCCGCACTCGGCCATTCGCCACAACGTCGTGTTGGCCGGAGGTTTCGTGCCGGCTGCGGCGACGTTCTGGTGGATGGTCGAGGCTGAGCACGTGCCGACTTTCGTCGCGGGTCCGCTCGTGGCGCTGGTGCTGGTCGTCGGCGTGCACCTGGCGGCCTGGGCATCTCGCAGGAGGGCCTGATGGGATCTCGCCTCGTACTCGCACACCCCACCTCGAACCCGGGCCAGGACCTGAGCATCCTGGCCGACCTGACGGCCGGACAGAAGGCGCTCGTCCCGGTCTCCGGCTACGTCATGGTCGGCGGAGTCTGGGTGCCGGCTACGTCCACGTCTTCGGGAACGCTTATCGCCGCCGACAACGAGCACACGACGCTGGACATCCCGCTGGCGACGGTGCGTGCGGCGCCAGGGGTCGAAATCACGTTCCGCGGGGCGTCGGTATCCGGCCGCACGCTCACCGTCTGGCAGCTGAACGGGACGATGGTCCTGCGGTTCAACGTGGCATCGGACGTCCGGACGCCGCTGGCCGCCGCCGAGTACGGAACCCTGCAGTTCTTCAACGCGACGAACGAGATCGTGCGGACCGTCGGCGTCTGGAACGACTTCACGCCGGCGGCGGATGACTACTCCCAGTTCACGACGCTGATCACGATCACGGGATCCGCGGCCAACGACGGGACGTACGTCGTGCAGGGACTCGGTGCGACGCCAGACCGTCTGGTCGTGAACGGACCGCTGGTGAACGAGGGGCCTACGGCCATTCCCGCGGTTACCGGAATCTGGCCGCGACACCGCTACGCGCTGCAGGCGATGAACTGGCCGAACATGATCCGGATCGACGAGGAGTTCACGAAGATCTTCGTCGAGAACGTCGCCCAGCCGAACGGAGCGGCGATCCTCGTGGTCGGGAGGCGCGTGTAGATGGCCGCGGGTGCCGTCACCAGTTCGCTGCAGCCGCCGGTCGGCGTCCTCCGGTACTACACGGACGCCGTCAACGGCTCGGACCTCAACGACGGCACGTCGTGGACGACGGCCTGGAAGACGCTGGCCAACGCCCACCGGAGAATCTCGCAGGTCTGCTGCCTGCTGCCGACGGAGGTCACCGACATTCTGCTCTATGCCCGCGGTACGTTCAACGAGTCGTTGAGCGCTACGTGGCCGACAACGAATCGGGCCAAGATTCACGTGGCTTCACCGGTCAGTGACTGGACGGTTCAGCAGGCGGGTACCGTGGTCTCGACCGGAGGAGAAGTTCCGGCACCTGCCCACGGATTTCTGCGGATCGAGCTCGGCGGAGGCATCGTGCCGACGGCCGCAGATCTCGGCCGCCCGATTCAGTTCGCTAGCGGCGGCAACATCACGACCTCTACGATCCTGCGCGTCAGCGGCCAGTACGTCTGGACACTGTTCACATCGACTACGCTGCCAGCTTGGGTGATCGCCGGTGCCGCCGCCACCATCTACAGCCTGTCCCTGCAGATCCGAGACTCCGTCTTCATCTCGTCCCAGTCGAGGTACGGAACGGAGTACGACGCAGCAGGCGTGTCCATCGGTGCAAAGACGGGCACATTCATCGGGATCTCGGCAAAAACGTGGTTTCTGTTCTACGGGAATGCGACAGTTGGTTGTTGTGAAGCGCGCGATACGGGAACGGCCTTCACTGGGCGCAACTCCCAGCTGTACTACGCCTTCGGCAGCACAACCGAGAGTTCTGGTTCGGTCCCGTACTGGTTGTCGGTCGAGCTCGGACTCAGGGCAGGTCCGACGATCAATCGGTTCTACACGGGCCTGTCGTGCGCGGGAAACGCGCGCCTCGACGGCGGCGGGTACGCGTCGTTCGGGGCGTATGTCGCGGGAGACCTCTCGTCCTACGGCGGCCAGATCATTTTAGCCAACGGATCCTTTGGATCGGTGACCTGTGAGACGTGCTCGGACTTCATCCTGTCAAGTGTCATCGCGCGCGGCCAAATCAACGCGCGCCACGGCGGTTTCTTCGAGGCGAACGGGGTCTCCCACCTCGATCTTCCAGCGACCGGGCTCTCCAACGGCCTGTACTACTTCCGCGACATTGACGCGCGAATCGGACTTAGTGCAGAGGTCGAGGGGAACAACACGGGTTCGGCAGGTTCGGGCCTGTACGGCATCTTCGCGACGCACGGCGCGCGTCTCACCATCAATAAGTCGTTGAACGGCCTCAAGGGGAAGGACGGATTCCTGCGCCTGGACAACTGCATCGTTCAGACAGCGGCGGCCATGACGCGGGCAGCGGAAGAGGGGCGCGGTCCTGACCTATACGTGAGGTCAGCGAAGCTCTATCTGGGCGCTTCATTCACGAAGTCCGCCACCAACCCATCGGGCGGTGGCACGAAGAATCTCGTGCTTGACGTGTCGGGAGTATCGGAGATCGAGCAGATCTCCGGAAAGTTCACGCTGCCCGCGGGTTCCGGTGCCAACGCCACCGACTACGACGCGACGTACGGCGCAATCCGCATCCGCGATTCGTCGCGTGTCCGCCTCGGGACGTTCACAGGGTGCGGTGCCGGCACCACGGGAGTCGGCTGCACGATCGAGAAGGGCGGACATCTGATCCACGCTGGTGCCGGGCTGTCCGGTGTCGCCCCGCTCATGCTGGGCGAAGAGGGAATCGCCCGAGCGTGGCCGGCGACGGTGCTCACCGACAAGAAGCTGACGTACACCGACCTCCAGCAGCCGGGGACCGCGATGTCCATCGGTCCGGGTGCAGGCATCCGGCCGCCGGTGCTCGACAAGTTCCGGGACTCGGGGGGCGGGTCGGACGGCGTCTACACCTGGCGCTTCCCGCAGGTCGCTTCAGCACCCGTTGGCACGAAGGAGCTGTTCTTCAGCTTCCAGATCCCGCACGACTACGCCCGCGGTCAGGACTGCTTCCTGCATGTGCACTGGTCGCCGGGAGCCGACGGCGTGGCCCAGAACGCGAAGAACGTCAACTGGAAGGCCGAGTACACCGTGGTGAAGACCGACGGTACGTTCGGTCTGACCTCGGACACCGGCAACACGATGCAGGACGCGTGCGACGGCACGGACTACAAGCACCAGACGTCGCCTGAGGCCACCATCTCGGGGGCCGCGCTCGAGGAGTCGAGCGTGATGCTCGTGCGTGTCTACCGGGACTCGGCCACGGCCAACGAGTTCGCGTCGGACAACGCGTGGCTGGTGTCCGTGGACCTCCATTACCCGCAGAACAAGCCGGGAACGATCAACCGGAACCCGGCGTTCGAGACCGTGACATCGGACCGGGCGCTGTGTATGATAGCGCCCAACGTGGCGCTGTAGCGCCGGGAGGATCGAATATGCCGACTTTGGTCACAGGGAGCAGGGGGCGGAACGTCGAGCGGTGGACGACGACGGCTGCCGAACTCGACGGAGGGGTCCTTAGCCTGCCGATCACCACCGCCATCCGTGCGAAGGCCACCGTGGTCGGGGGCGTGCTCACGACGACGCCGGACCTCGAGCACGTGAAGGTGGACGTCTACCCGGACTACGCCGACCCCACGGCCATCGGGACACCCGTCCTGACGAAGCCCACTGTCGCGATCGTCGGCGGCGTCTTCGTCGTCACTCTCGGCAACACGGCGCCCCCGGGAAACCGGGTGCCGTGCGAGATCGAGATTCGTCGGGACCACACCGAGGTCCAGTAGGGAGGATCGAACATGTCGGCAAGGACATTCGTTCACGAGGCCAAGTCGGGCGGAACGCCGCTCTCCGGCATCTACCACCTGTACGCCGACGGAACCGGCGGACTCGACACCAACCGGGGTACCAGCTGGGCTGACAGCTTTCGGACGACCAGCCGTCTGCTGACGGAGATCCGCAAGGTGATGATCATCTGGCCGGACAACGTGCTGGTGATCGCCCACCTGCGGCACACGTTCGCGACGCAGGACCTGATCTTCAACCTGCCTACGACCGGCACGAGCCGCGTCTACTTCGCCCACGACACGGACCAGATGCAGGTGGCGCAGAGCCCAGGTCTCATCGGGTCCGGAGGCGACGCGCACGAGCACTCGATGGAGCGAGTCGAGGTCGGTGCCGCGCCGAAAGTCACGGTCGGGACGTACGTCGGACGCACGATCCAGTTCCTCGGTACGAACGCGGCCGCCGGCGAGTCGTTCTGCGCGACGTGCGTCCGCGAGGACGTGGGCGGCGCCAACTTCTACATCTGGGTGACCGTCGCCCAGGGTGCGCTCCCCGCGTGGGTCGCTCCGGCGACGTGCGACGTCAACGTACTCCTGCCCGACGTCTTCATCGACGGCAGCGTGATGATGAACGGAGTCGGATCGACGATGCCCTTCGTCGCGGTCCAGCGAACTGGCCAGGACTGGCGGGACATGTGCTCCTACACCATCAACCTCCGCGCCCGCAACTTCGTACTCATGGGCCAGATGGTCGGCCTCGCCGGATGCCTGGCGTCGTCGGACGGGGCGACGTACAACGGTGACATCTTCGGAGGCCAGGCGTCGGCTCTCGCCACATACTATCGCGACGTCGGCGGCGGAATGGATGTCGGGATGCCCGACACCGTCGCCAACCTGCTGGGCCTCTGGGAGGGCACGACGCCCCCGGCGAGCACGACGTGGACGCTGGGCAACACCTGCCGGATCCTCTCAGGGCAGGCGGCGCAGTACATCATGTTCAGTGGATACGCCGCACAGCAGGTCCGCCTGCAGGGCGGCGGCAACGTGATGTGCTGGAACTCGGCCAGCCCGCACTACAACGCGGGCGTCGGATCGACGTCCGGCGGCCCGACGTCCCTGGACGGCGGGCAGATGATCGTCCAGCGGTCGATCGTCGCCGGCGACGCGAATCAGGCGCAGGGGCTCTACGCCTACGGCGGTGGCGTGCTGAAGTTCGACCGCGTGACGTTCGACAACGGCGTCAACATCACGCCGTGCCTGATCCGTTCTGACTTCGGCGGGTACATCGAGGCGATGCAGGAGCATCTCGACCAGTACGACGGCGTGGCCCACGCGAACGCCCCGGCCACCTGCGCCCTGGCCCACGGCGGAACCATCAAGTTCCGCGACTCGTTCCCCGACGCCCTGATCGGAGCCGTCAACCAGATGATCATCGAGGCCGGTGGGTGGATCCACTGCCAGGCGGACGGTCAGGCGAGCGCGATCGACATCGCGACGGCCCGGCCCGGCGGCGGAACCGACATCCTCGTCAGCTGCGGCAAGCTGACGGTCCGCGGGAACATCCAGAAGACGGTCCCGAACACCGCGGCCTCCGGGTTCATCGAGGTCGGCACGGGTGCGCAGCTCGTGCAGGAGACCGGCAACCTCAGCCACGGTGCTGCTCCGGCGAGCTGGACCAACAGCTACGGAGCGGGCAGGTTCCTGTACGTCCGCGACGGAGGCCAGGCGCACTTCGGTCAGGTCGCTGACCTCGGCGTCGGGGCCGGCGCGGGCCTCGCGGTCGAGATCCGTCGTCACTCGCTCATCACGTTCGCGGCGGGCGGCGGCGGACTGACCGGAGCCGCCATCGTGCAGGTCGGCGTGGCTGCTGCTGCCATCGGCTGGCCGGCCGCCTGGTCGTCGGACGACGCGGCGGCGGGCAACGCCACCGAGTTCTGCGCGATCGGCCCGCGGTAGTACCGCTCGTGAGCTCCCAGCCTACATCCGAGGTCAAGCGCGACTGCAGGTACCTGATGCAGCTGGGAGCGAACCCCCGACGGTTCGCCTGCAAACGACCATGGGTGAGTGATGCCAGGGCCGAGGTCCGGTACCTGGACCTCGGCTGCCCCTTCACCTGCGGGGACTTCGATCCGTGTCCGTGGCCTCCTCCGTACGCGAGGGACCCATGATCTGGGGAGTCCTCACCGACGGGGTTTGGAACTACCGGTTGACCGATCGGGACGTTCACTGGCTCACGATGAGTCTGTGGGGTGAGACCGGTCGGCCGACACGGGAGGATCTGCAGGCCGTCACATGGACGATGGCGCAGCGCTTCTACATGCTGCGCAACCGGCGCTTCTCCGACCGCTCAGGTCCCGACTTCGATCCCGGAGAGGCGACGTTCGCTGACCTGGTTCGAGCGTACTCGCAGCCGGTCAACGCGTGGCACCGCACGCACTGTCCCACGCGGGCAGTTTGCGATCGTCGCAAGGACTACCAGTCTTCGCCGTTCGGGGATGCGCCTGCCGAGGTGCGCGACTACGCCCGGCGATGGGCGCTCGGCCTCGAGCCTGCCACAAGCAACCTGCGCGGCCTCGTCCACTTCATCGGCACCGGCATGGACCCGAACCCCGGATCGCTCGGGCCTCGGTCCCTGCCGAACGTCTCAGGCAACAAGTTCTACTGGACGTCGGAGACCGCTCGTTGGCGGTCGGTGCCGATTCGGGTCGTTCCTCCGGCCGTCGACGTGATCGGGATCCTGTCGCACACCACTTGACAACAAGGCGTCGCGGACGCATGCTGCGTGCGTGACGAGGCCTGTAGACAAGGTCGAGACAGCGATCAACGCCCTGCGCTTGATCCTCCCGAAGCTGTTTGACGCGAAGCTCCGCAGACTCGCGTCGAAGTGGTCCGACCAGTGGCGGCCGCGCTGCGACAACTGCGGCTACTGGAGCCGAGAGGCGGCGAACGAGACGTTCAACGAATCGAAGATTGCGCAGATGCTCGCCGACGGGTGCGAGTTCAAGTTGTGGGACGAGGAGACGTTCCACACCGACCGGAACTCGATCGGTGCCTGCGCGCTGGGTCACGAGCTGACGTTCGACAGAGGGAGTTGCGAGCACCATGACCGATCCTGGCGAGCGACCTTCGGCCGTCGGTAGCTTTCCGGACCACGCCGTGGTCCGGTTCTCCGGAGGTCCGGGCGAAAAGCCGATCGTGGACCGGATGCCGGTGCGCCTCTTCCTCGGCGACCATCAGGTTGCCGGTCCGAACGACAACAAGGAGAAGCAGCTCGTCCGTCCCGCGACCACGCGCGAGATGGACGCGCTCAGGCTGGTGACGGACAGGTTCTGCGGGAACTGCCGGCACTGGAACTACGAGCGCGGTCAGGCTCGCGCCGCCGACGACCGCTTCTGGGAGCGGATCTGCCGCGAGCAGGGGTGGAAGGGCCAGGACCAGTGGACCGGTCCTCGTGAGGAATACGGCGACTGCGACGAGCACCACAACCGGATGGCGTTCAAGTGGAGTCCCGCGGACCCGCGCCCGGGGGTCCCCGACTCCGGATGCGAAGAGTGGAGGCCATCGATCGGACGCGTAATACGGTCGTGCGTTCGGGCGGCTTGGGCTAAGGGGACAGGCTGATGGACTTCATCCTCTGGTGCCTGCTGCCGGCGATCGGGCTCACCTACGGCGTGGTCGCCTCCGACCTGCTCGCGCCGATCCGAGGCCTGCTGATGCTGCGGTTCGCGCGCAGCGTCGGCGCCCTCGTCGGTTGCGCCATGTGCACCGGATTCTGGTGCGGGATCCTCATCGCCCTGAACGACAACCCGTGGTGGTCCCTGTCGCACCACTGGATCGGACGTGCCGTGCTGGGTGGCCTCGCCGTGACCGGCGTACTCTGGCAGCTGCAGGTCGCCGCGGCTGCGGTGATGTCGATCGCTCAGGCTGTAGACAATCTCGGAAGAGCGCTTATCTTCGGCCGCGCGCAGGACCCGGACGGGGAAGTGCTGGAGGTGCATGATGGCAAGACGAAGGACGGGAACGACTGCGGCACCGGCCGCACAGGAGCAGCTGCCTCCGGCACCTCCGCCGGAACCGGAGCCCCCGATGCCTGACGCCGGCGTAGACCCGTCCGACGCCCCCGCCGGCGTCGTGCAGTTCATGGAGCCGGGCGCGACCGAGCTGCAGGACTCGCAGCCGTCGAATGACCCCGGGCCTCCGAGCATCCCGCCGCCGCATGTGCCCGGCACGCGCACCACGAAGAGCAGGTCCCCGCTGCCAGGCACCGCGTATGCCCAGACGCCGACGGTTGCGCTGCAGGGACCCGGCGTGCAGGCCGAGCAGCGGGCGGTCTGGGAGACCAGCGGGAAGGTCTACGGGTTCGTGCTGTACCGCATCGACCGCAGCTCCGGCCTCCGGCAGGAGATCAGCCGGTGGGCCAGCAGGCCCCGGATGGACCTCTACGATCACTCGTGGATCCAGGCCGGCTACGGCGGAGGCGACTACGTCCTCGCCGCGCACCCGTTCGGGCACTGGGACCAGCTGGTGACCGAGAAGCCGGTCTCGTTCCCCGGAGAGCCCAAGGGCGTCGTCCCGACCTCGCCCACGGGATTCGATCCGGCGATGGCGATGGTGATGTCGAATCCCGCTGCGATGCAGAACCCGTTCATGATGATGCTGATGATGGACCGGATGCGCCCGCCGCCGGCACCGGTCGTCCCGGTCGACAATCCGGAGATCGCGGCGCTCCGCGCGCAGAACCTCGAGCTCCAGCGCTCGAACGCCGAGGTTCTGAGGCGCCTCGATGCGCAGCGCGACGAGGATTCTCGTCGCCGGGAGCTCGACGACCTGCGTGAGCAGCACCGCCGCGAAAGCGACGACCTGCGGAACGAGATCCGCGACCTCAAGAACCAGAAGCCGGCCGATACCGGGATCGACAAGCTGCTGGCGTTCCTGCCGACGTTTGCGCCGCTGCTTCTCGCGGCGCTGCAGAACTCCGGCAACCGGCAGGAGAAGATCCAGGAGGCGATCGCGGCGCAGCAGCGGCAGTGGGCCGACATGATGTCCAAGGCCAACGAGCGCGAGCGCGAGTCGATGCAGCGCTGGCTCGAGATGATGGCGAAGTTCGCCGATCCCGAGAAGCAGGCCGCCGGAACCACCGCGATGGCCGGACTGGTCACCAACCTGCTCGGCGTGACGGCCCGGGTGATTCAGTCGAACGCCAACCAGGGGCCGCCGTGGTATGCGGAAATCATCGGCCACGTGGCGCAGGCGGCGAAGGAAGCGCTGCCGATGATCCCGATCTGGCTCGCCGCGAAGACGAATCCCGAGGCGGCGGCTGCCGCGATGAGTCAGCTGGGACAGCTGGGTGGCGGAGATCCGGGCGCCGGGGAGCCGCAGCTTCCTGCCGCGAAGCCGCAGGTGCAGCTGCCGGCCCCGCAGCCGCGTTCCCCGGCCGCGCCGGCTCCTGCCTCCGCTCCCGCAGCGGCGGCTCCGACCGCGGCCTCCACCCCGGCTCAGGCCGCGCCGCCCGCGGGTCAGGCCAAGATCATCCCGCTCGCCGACATCCGCCACCTCGCCTCGCTGGTGCGTCACCGGGCGCCAGCGGAACGCCTGATCAACGACTTCGCCCTCTTCTACGAGAAGGCGCACACGTTCAATCAGGTGCCGGACTCATGGCGGCGTGAGGCCTGGTGGACCGGAGCGATCGACGACCCGGTCCAGTGCATGATCGAGCTGTTCGAGCGATCGGGTGAGGCGTGTACGTGGCCCGAGGACTACACCGCGAGCGTCCGGGCCGCGGCGGCGAAGTGGAAGGCTCAGATCGTCGCGATGACGCAGCAGGCCTCCGGTCCGGCCGTGGCGGCCGCTCCGCCTCCACCACCGCCCGCTGAGCCGGCGGCCCCTCCGGCGTCGGCCGCGCCGACAGCTCCGGTCCTCACGGTCGTACAGGCGACGCCTGCCGATCAGGCTCCTGCAGAGGAGGACGAGGCCGCCGCGGGTCCCGACTGGTCTCCTCCGACCACGGAGTCGCCGGTATGAGCGACGTCGTCGAGCTGTCGGCCAACCTGAAGCGCGCGCTGCTCGAGCTCTGGAACGAGAGCCCGACGTCGGTCTTGCAGGTCGTGACGCGGACGCTCGCGCGCGGACCCGGATGCCGCATGCTCACGGTGGCGCTGATTCCGGGATCTCCGTTCCCGCAGCTCGAGCGATCGGTCGGCCTCGAGGACATCACGGAACCCCTGATCGCTCAGGTCGTCGGAATGGTGATGTCGATCGTCGGCGCGCCGCCGTCGTCGATCCCGACCACATCCGCCGCCGCCGCCAGGATGGCGATGATGTGGCTCCGGGCCTACCAGGCTCGCGCGATGCAGGCTGCGCAGCAGCGGCGTGCGCAGGAGGAAGCGGAAGCGGCGCGGAATGACCCGCGCAGGAACTGGGGTGGAGGGACCCCGGAGTAGTTGGTCTCGGGCGTTCGTGCGGACGTGAGCGTGCGAAGCGCACCGAGACGCACAAGTGCGATGCGCACAAGGAGGAGTGAGATGGCAGAGACGGAAATGAGCAGGATGACGCTGGTGCGGCACGTGACGGTGACGGAGGACCACTGGGAGGTCCGGCCGGAGACGATGGCGCAGCTGGAGTCGGTGATCGACATGCTGCGCCAGTTCTGCGGCATCTCCGTCTCCGACAGGCGCGAGGAGAAGGAGCGCGAGCGCCTCGCCGCCGAACGCGACCGCGAGGCCTTCCAGAAGAAGCTCGATGCGATGACGCCCGAGGATCGGAAGGTCGCCGAGCGCCAACACGAGATCGAGAAGCTCCGCAACGACGAGCAGAAGGCGCACGCGAAGGGCGCCATCCTGATGTCGCTGCTGCCGGTGGTCAACGACATCGTCTCCTCGTTCACGAAGAAGAAGGACCCGCTCGACGATCTCGTCGAGTGCGTCGACAAGCTGACGCGCCAGATCGAGCGGAACTCGAGCGACCTCAACGTGATCAAGGAGTGGTTCCAGGCCGAGATGAGTGGCGCTCCCGCTCCGGCGCCGGAGCCGATGGTCACGCCGCCGCCGTGCGCCCCGCACCCGCCCGCCACGTCGTCCGAGACGAAGCCGTGCGAGGCGCACCCCGAGGTGACGCCGTGAGGCCCTGGGTTGCCGTCGACGCCGCCGGCAACGGGCCGTCGCTCCGCGACGCGCTTCGGGTCCTCGACAACCCGGCCCGAGTCCTGTGCGTCGACCCGTCGTCCAGGGCCGTGATCGATCTCAACGTGCAGCCTCCGAAGATCCGGCAGTGGGCGACCTGGTGCATCGAGCGCGCCGCGCGCGTGGTTCCTGCGACCGCCGACGCGCTCGACCACACCCGCAAGAACCTCAACATGGTCAGCGACGCCGGCGTCGTCCGGCAGGCGCTGATCACCGCTGACTTCTGCGCGAGCTGCACGGCCGACTACCGGCCGGATCCGAAATCCGACTGGAAGAAGGCCTCCGCGGATGAGATCGCCGCGCAGGACGCCGAGCTCGAGCGGGTGCTGCGGTGATCACCGTCGCGCAGATCCGCGACCTCGAGGACCGCGGACGCAAGCAGGCCGCGGAGTCGCTGTACTTCGCGCGCAGGGTCGTCATCCCGCAGTGCGGGGCCAGCCTGTTCGAGTTCCAGACGCCGATGAACGCCACCCACAACGCCGTCTACGCCGGAGGCGAGTCGTTCGGGCGCCGGCACGCCATCACGAAGTACCCCGAGGCCGGTCGCTGGATGGCGACCTGCAAGAGGGGCGTGGACGATGAGGCCGGGGTGTTCGACTTCGACCCGCTCGACACGCGCAGCTCGGTCTGGGGCGTCCAGAAGAGCTGGGAGTCCGCTCGTGCGTGCGCCGAGCGGGGCCTCAAGAAGGCGGGCTACAAGCCGTTCGCGTCGCATCAGGATCCCGACCGTCGCATGATGATGTTCCTCGTGCGGTCCGTTGGGACCGGATGCCTGCGCCGCATGCTGACACGGGCGCACGCCCACTGGCCCCTCGAAAATGTTGGGGCGGCGCTCTACAACCTCGCACGCGATCCCGGCATCAACCTGGCCGCCGGGCAGCAGACCGACGAGATCGTACGCCTCCGCGTCTTCCGCGCCTACTACCAGACCACGTTCGACGTGGAGCTGCGCGGCGAGGTCGTCGATCTGACTGCGCCCGCACCGAAGCGCCCGGCGGACATCGTATTCGTGCCGTCGGGCCTCTACACCCGGCTCGCGCAGCTGTCCGCGCGGGCGAAGCGACAGGGGCCGCGGCCGACCGGACCGTGGCCGGGGAGGGAGTGATGAAGAAGAGGACGATGCGGCAGGTTCCGGAGCAGAGGTTGCCTTCCGGAGACCGCGTGTTCTGCAGCCTCGGCGTTCCCGGGGACGAGGCCCGAGACCTGTCGTTTCTTGCCGTCGAGACCGGCACGGTCAAGATGGGCTTCGCGTTCAACCTGGCGGTCGGGATGCAGGTCAAGCCGCGCCGACACCCCGCCTACGTGACCTTCTCGGTCGACCACCGCGCCGAGAGTCCCGACGGAGTCTTCGCGAACCATCCCAGCTCGATCCGCGTGCTGAACACGGTCATGACGCCCGCCCACTGCCGCAAGCTGGCGTCTCGGCTGATGTCCGCCGCGGCCCGCGCCGAGCGCGCCGATCGGGAGCCCTATCCCCCGCCGGGGGACGTGGTCCCGCCCCTCGGAAAGGGGGAGTGATGGACACCGCATCGAAGACGCTCCGGTCACTGCCCGACGTGCACACGATGGCGGCCCTCATCTTCGAGGAGAACGGGCTCTGGCTGCGGTTCGCGATCCGCGACGACCAGGCGGACTTCGAGACGCTGAAGGCCATCTTCGGAACCACCATCACGGGTGCCCTGACCATGGTCGACATGAAGCCTGAGGCCCCGATCCCGATGGTGGCCCTCAAGGAGGGGCCGCATGCCCTTGAGGTGGTCGTGCGTCTCCCGGAAAAATGCCCGCCGCGGGCTGTTCAGGTGCTGATGCGCGCCACGGGCGCCGCGTGGGGCTGCTACGGGTTCGCGACGCACGAGTACGAGGCGGCCGAGTTCGACGAGGCCACCATGAACTGGAAGAAGCGCGATGGCTGAGCGCAGGGACCAGGTATCGATCTCCGATTCCGAGACCGGCGTCACGCTTCGGATCTGGGAACCGTCCGACATCCACCACGCGCAGGGGGCGCTCTTCCGTGCCTTCCGTGCCGGATACGATGCCGCCGGCATCGAGCCGCTCAAGCTCGAGATCGAGGTGTTGCCGAGCGGAGACATCACCGCCACCGTCTCCGGATGTCACGGAGAGTACATCTCCGACCCCAACATCCAGGTCCACCGCGCCGTCATCTCTTCCGTCGCGATTGCAGCCGTGCGCTCCATGGGGTACCACCCGTACGGAACCGACGTCTGATCGGATTCCTCTTGTATACAAGCCTGAGAGACACCTGAGACATCGCGGTGAGACACCCGTCAAAACACCGACTTGACAACGGTTTTAGGCGGGGTCACGATAGTCACGATGCTCGTGGCACGACTCATTCCCTCCACCTATGCCGCTTCGGGCCTCGGATCTCCTCCGAGGCTCGAGCGGCATCAGGTACGGAATGACCAGCAGCGGGTCGATCTTATCTTCCGCCAGGCCGCGAAGGACATCCTGAACCCCGAGACGCGCGCCCGCGCCATCCGTGCAGTACGAGCCTGCCGATCCAGGGACGATGCCTGCGAGCTCAAGAAGCTCTACGACGCTCAGTACCGCGGCGTGAAGTACATGGCCGACATCTACGGCATCGACACGTACCAGCGGCCCTCGAGGACCGTGGAGTGGGGCGCCGGCGACTGCGACGACCACGACTCGAAGCTGATGTCCGAACTGGCCTCGATCGGCTTCCGCGTCGGCGCGCGCATCATCGCCACCGACGGCCGACACATGTCGCACATCATGCCGATCGCGGCCGTGCCGAAGGAGAACCCCACCCGAGTCGTCGTCCTGGACACGACCGTGGACGGCGCCTATCCGGGCTGGCAGCCTCCGGCGCGCATGCGTCGGAAGTTCGCCGACTACTGGCTGGAGTGGGATGAGCAGGGGCGCCCGATCGCGCAGCTTGGGAACGCCTCCACGATCTGGCAGGAACGGCCCTGGTTGCTGCCGGCGCTCGTCGTCGGCGGCGTACTCGTGGTCGGCCTGGGCGGATACCTCGTCCTGCGCAACAGGAGGCGCGCATGATCCGCATGACCGTCAGCGGCGGCAGACCGGCCTACCGCGGCCTCCGCGGCTACGGGCAGACACCGATCACGGATCTGCTGCTGGCGGCGGCTGAGGGCAACCGGTCGGTACTCGATGCGGCCGGAGCTCGCGCTCGGTCGGAAGCCGATGTGGCGCTGGCCGGTGCCGCGCAGACGGCGACCGAGTGGGCGCAGGAGTACGGCGGCTACGCGCGCCAAGCCGGTGCCGTGATCGATGCCGCGCGCTCCGGCGGCCTGTCGGTAGAGGACGCTCAGAACGCGTTCCGAGCGGGCATGGGCGTGCTGGCCTCAGTCGGCGGCCCGGTCGGTGCCCTGGTCTCCTCGATCGCTCTGGCCCTCGAGGAATTCATGTTCTGGCTGGGGTCAAAGTACCCGGCCAGCCCCTGCTACTGGCAGGACGGCTGGCCGAACGGAGTGGCGAAGGCCCTGGGCTTCGAGTCGGCGGAGAAGATGTCCGGCTCGGACAACCCGCTGATCGCGACCGATGTACGCACGCGATCCGACTACCCGAGCGCCGCGGTCTACGGCAACGAGATCGCGCTCTTCTGGTCTCGGTTCCTGCACCCGGTGGAAACCCAGGATCCGTACACACCGTTCCCGGCAACCGGCGGTGCCAGGCCATCCCCAGACCAGCAGGCCGCCAACCGCAAGGCCCGCGAGACCCTCGGCAAGATGGTGAGTGGCGGCGAGTCGACGTACAGCCAGGTGCTTGCCTACTGCGCCGCCATGTGGCCGCAGGGCTTCGACAGGTTCCGGGCAACAGGCGGCAACGGAGGCATCCTGCCCGTCCAGTGGGGAACGTGCTGGGACTCGATCCGCAGCCAGTACAGCATCCGCGGAACGGCTGAGGCCCTCTACCTGCAGGCGCTGCCCCAGGACCTGCTGCTGAAGCTGGCCAGCGGGGCCCTCGTGCCGGAGGAAGTGGTCCAGAGGATTCCGGATCGGGCCGTCGTTCACATTCTGGCAGCTACGCGGGCGCAGTGGGGAGTCAGCGACGATCACGCCGACCGCCGGCCGTTCATCGGCGCACACGGCCAGCTGCTGTCGCTCGCGCGTCAGTACATCAGCGAAGGCAAGATCACGTTTCAGGTCAGCCCGACATCGAGACTGCAGCAGCGCCTTCCGGGACTTCCGATGGCGAAAGTCGTGCAGATCGGCGGCAAGCAGTACCCGTACACCGAGCGATCCCGCTCGGAGGGTACCGTCCGCCTGTCGATCGCGGAGTCTGTCGCGCTCGGCGCGCAGGCGCTGGTCTTCGAGGGGAAGAGGTACGCGTGTCGCTGCCGCGCTGAGGGCAGCGGGGTGAAGTGTGACTGTGGATGAACGGCGAGATCCGCACGATCGAGGTGGTGGCGGTCGGCACGACCCTCGTCACTTCTCTGATGGGACTGCTGTTCGCGGCTCTGCTCCATCGGGAGCTTCGACTCAGGTCAACCGCCGGCCCATGTCGGTGCTCGGCGCAGAAGGCGCGGAAGCGCCGGTGACGGAGGACGGAACATGAAGAAGCACTTTCGCGGTTTTCTGGGCCTCGGCGGCATGCCGATGAGCCTGGACGCGCCGCTGGCGCCCGCCGTGGGCGGCACCGTGGCGCTCACCACGCTCGGACTCGCCAAGGCGTTCGCGAAGCCGGGCGGCTGGGTCCACCGGAACGCCGGCTGGACCGGCGTCATCGTCGGCGGGATCTTCTCGATCCTGTACGGCCTCGCGCGCGGCACGGGCGCCGGCGCGAGCTCCGGCGCGACCGCGCTCGCCGTCGGCGGCGGGCAGCAGCTGATCCAGGCGATCTCGAACTGGCGGCTGAGCCGCGTCACGCCGACCGACACGCCGGCGCCGACCGAGACCACCACGACCGAGACGACCGCGTCCGAGGCGAACGCCGAGGACGTGTCGGACGCGTCCGAGGGCATGGGCTTCATCCGCGCGCGCGTGTACCGCGGCCTGGGCGCCCCGAAGGGCTTCCTCCCCGCGAACGGCACGTCGCCGGTCGACGTCCTGAGGCAGGGAATCGCGGTGCCGGCGTTCTAGCCGCACCGTTTTTCGCGGGGCTGATACCCCGCACGGAAAGGAATCGCACATGGCCGCTCTCACGCAGATCAAGCTCCCCGACGGACGCACCGTCCGCCTCGAGGACTGGGGCGAGCTCCCGCTCTGGTCCCGCCAGAACATTGCCGTGAACCAGAACGCGGACGTGGTGTTCTTCAACTACGGCCGCGGCGACGCCATCGGCGCCGTCTTCGCCAACGACCTCCAGACGAACATGGACAAGGGCGGGCAGCTGCTCGGCGGCGAGATGTTCGTCTTCGGGTACACGATCGAGCCCGAGGAGGTGGAGTACGTCGGCGGCGTGCCCACCGAGTTCCTGACGCTCCAGTTCAAGGAGACGATGCGCGTCGTCCTGGCGGAGTTCAAGGTCGCGAGCCGCATCTACGCCGAGGGCAAGATCCCGTGGTTCCCCCAGGGGTCCGGCCTCTACGGCTTCGACGTCGGCAACGCGGCGGCGATCACCTCGAACGGCTTCCCGAGCCCGACCAGCATGCGCCGGTACACCGTGCCGGTGCACATCGCGTCGAGCCAGGAGAAGGTCGAGGCGCGCTTCCGCTTCCCCGAGTTCCCGCTGTCCGGCCAGGGCACGTACACCGCGTGGGGCTGGATCTGGAAGCTCGAGGGGCTCCGGCGCCGCCTGCGCTAGTCGACCCGAGCTGAGCTGACCTCAGCACACGAGGGCCGCGGGGATTGACGTCCCCGCGGTCCACCAGAGGACGCAGAGGCGTCCGGGGCGCGGAGGAGAGGAAGATGAAGCAGCCGAGGATCCTGTACGCGGAAGCGCAGTTCGCTCCGGGCCAGCGGGCGGCGTTCCCCTCCAGCCCACAGCTGAAGCCCGCGGACGACATGGAGATCGAGGCCATGTGGTTCGCGGCGGACAACGCCGTGACCGGAGTAGCCGTCGATGATCTCCTGCGCGTCAACTTCTCCGCCAAGGGATGGCCGCCGACGACGCCGGGATCGCAGCCGGTCCGCTCGACCCTGCTCGGCACGCTGCCCGGGGACCGTACGCACACGATCGTCAACGTGGTCACGTCGGCGCAGGCCTGGTACTGGAGGTTCCGGTACCCGTACCGCATCCTCAAGGACGGCGGCTTCGTCCTGCAGGCCCAGAACACGATCGGGGTTGTCGGTGCCGTCGATCGCGACTCGGTCGCGTTCGGAGCGCACTGCGTCGGGCGCGACGAGGTGCCGCACAAGCCGCGCGTACTGGTCTGCGAGGGCGACGCGCTGCGCGGTGCGACCGCGCCCGCTTCCATCGGCGGCATCGGCGCAATCGCCGCCGGCAGCAACATGAACGACGGCCGCGAGGAGCTCGACGTCCTCGGCATCAGCTTCGCGCGGCTCGTGAACGTGCAGGCCGTCAACCAGGGCATCCTCCCGAACCCGCGCCAGTTCTACGTTCAGGTGCGCCCGGTCGGGAAGGACCAGTGGTCCGAGGTGCCGGTGCCGCTCGCGGCGTACGGCGTCCACCGGATGCCGGACGATTCCGGCACGTTCTGGGTCCCCGGGGCCGGGCTGGTCCTGCCCCGCGGCGTGGCGCCCGACATCGACTGCCAGTTCGCAGCCGTCGCGGGCAAC
>JAEAMG010000352.1_pt1 | contig 58978 bp, 46 predicted proteins | sample 8958741 | NCBI WGS metagenome assembly JAEAMG01 (sample SAMN16933256, study PRJNA681125) | bioreactor sludge metagenome | isolation source: anaerobic bioreactor treating anionic surfactant - SDBS | place: India: Bengaluru | collected 2019-02-28 | reverse complement strand
CAGCTCGCGATGCGCCGCGCGGGCGGCGCTCGATCTCACAGGCGCTGAAGATGCTACGGCGAGCACCTGGCAACCCTGATGCCATCGCCAGACCCCCCCTGGGCTACAACCTGAAATGCCCCACCATCCCCTTCAGGTCGGTGCCCAACTGCGCCAGCTCCACACTTGACCGGGCATTGCCCTGCATGGCCAAGGCCGCCTGGTCGGCACTGCCGCGGATCTGTGTGACGCTGCGGCTGATCTCTTCGGCCACCGAACTCTGCTGCTCGGCTGCCGCGGCGATCTGCTGGTTCATCTGCTGAATCAACGACACTGCCGCGGCAATGCTGCCCAGCGCACTTTCGGTGTGCAACGCGTCAGCCACCGCCATACGCACCAGTTCGGCACTGCCGCGGATCTGCGCCACCGACTGCTGCGCATTGCCGCGCAAGCTGGCCACCAGGGTCTCGATCTGCTCGGTGGACTGGCGGGTACGCTTGGCCAGCGCCCGCACCTCATCGGCCACCACGGCAAAACCGCGCCCCTGCTCACCGGCCCGGGCAGCTTCGATGGCGGCGTTCAGCGCCAGCAGGTTGGTTTGCTCGGCCACGCTCTTGATCACTTCCAGCACATCGCCAATGGTATGGATTTCGGCACTGAGGCTGTCGATGCCGGCACTGGCGGTTTCCGCCGCGGCGGCCAGCTGTTCGATGCGCTGCATGCTCTGGCGCACCACCTGCTGGCCCGAGCCGACCTTGGCGTCTGCCGACTCGGCCGCCTGGGCCGCTTCTTCGGCGTTGCGCGCCACATCGTGCACGGTGGCGGTCATCTGTTGCATGGCGGTGGCGACCTGTTCGGTTTCCTCTTTCTGGCTGCCCACCTCACGGTTGGTCTGTTCGGTCACCGCCGACAGCGCCTGGGCACTGCCTGCCAGTTGCTCGATGCCCTGCTGCAAGCCACTGACAATACCGGCCAGCCCCGCGGCCATCTGCTGCATGGCCTGCATCAACTGCCCCACTTCGTCACGCCGCGGCGCTTGGGCATCGAACGCCAGCTCGCCCGCAGCAATGCGCTGGGCGCGGGCGATCACATGCTTGAGCGGGCCAACCACCGCGCGGGTAATCAACCAGGCCGCCAGCACGCCGGCCAACAGCGCCAGCACCGTGGCCAGGCCAATGGCCAGGGCATTGCGCTGCAGCTCGCCCTGCAGGGCCTGCTCCTGCGCCAGGTAGGCCTGATCGACGCGCCCGGTGACCTGCTCGGCACTGGCCTGCAACTGGTCCTTCAACCCTTGTTCACGGGCCAACTCGTCGGTGTATTCGTTGAGCTTTTCCGAGAAGCTGCCGATGTGCCCCGCCACTTCGCCCAGCACGCTCTGGTAACCGGCATCGGCGATGGCGCCCTGCAGCTGGCCGACCAGGCTGGCCGCCTCGACGGTTTGGGCAATGCGCTCTTTACTGACACCCTCTTCGCCCTTGCGGCTTTGCTCCAGGCGCACCCGCGCTTCGTCCATGGCCTGCAGCATCAGCCGCGACACCTGTGCCACCTGCCCGGCTTGCTCGAGAAACTCGCCGCCCTGCTGGCCTTGGGACTGCTTGAGGGTGTACACGCCATCGTCGGCCAGGCCGGCCTGCAGCACATCCAGGTTATTGGCCACGCTGGACACCGACCAGCTGGCCATGTCCAGCGCCAGCTCCTTGGCCTGCACCGCCTGCACGAAGGCCTCGAATGCCTGGCCGTAGGCCGCCAGGTCGGACTCTGCCGCCGTCAGCGCCGGCAGGGTACTGGCGCGCTCGGCCAGGCCCTTGAGGCCGCTGCGCAGCGCCTCGGCCTGTTTCAGGTCGGAACGCAGGGCAAATGCCTGTTCGTGCTGGCGCAAGCGCAGCAGGTCGGTATTGAACTGGGCCAGCTGGCGCAAGCTGTCGAAGCGCTGACCCACGCTGTATAACGCCGCAACACCAATGGCCGCGACCGCCAGCGTCAGCAGCAGCACCAGGGCAAAGCCCAGCCCCAGTTTACGGGCCATGCCCAGGTTGGCCAGCACACCATGCTTGCTCGCGCCCATTGCCCATTCCCCTTGTGCTTGCGAGGTTAACCCGAAGGCCAAGGTTGGCAACGTTGCCTGCTGCTGAACAAGGGCCTGACGTCAGAATAGTGTCAAATAGCTATGTCTTGTCGCTTTTAGCTGCGCTGAAGTCGGTTTCATCAGATCGCTGTCGCCCCACCGTCCACGGTCAGGCAGTGGCCAGTGGTGAACGCCGCGCCGTCGCTGCACAAGTACAGCACCGCACTGGCAATTTCCTCCACCTTGCCAATGCGCCCGACCGGGTGCATGGCCGCGGCGAATTCAGCCTTGCGCGGGTCAGCTTCATAGGCGCGGCGGAACATGTCGGTGTCGATCACCGCCGGGCACACCGCGTTCACGCGGATGCCCTTCTTGGCGTACTCGATGGCCGCCGACTTGGTCAGGCCGATGACCGCATGCTTGCTGGCACTGTAGATGCTCATCTTCGGCGCCGCGCCCAGCCCTGCCACCGAAGCGGTATTCACGATCACCCCGCCGCCCTGGGCCAGCAGCAACGGCAGCTGGTACTTCATGCACAACCACACCCCCTTCACGTTCACGCCCATGATGGCGTCGAACTCGGCCTCGCTGCCGTCGGCCAGGCGATGCTGCTCGATCTCGATACCGGCGTTGTTGAAGGCGTAGTCGAGCCGGCCATAGGCAGCCATCAGCTCGTCGTGCAACTGACGCACAGATGCGTCACGGGTTACGTCGCAGGCAATGAACAGCGCCTGGCCCCCCGCTGCCTGGACAAGCGCTACGGTGGCTTCACCGCCGACCGTGTCGCGGTCGGCCACTACCACCTTCAAACCCTGCTGGGCGAACGCCAGGGCGGTTGCCCGGCCAATGCCGGCCGCCGCGCCGGTAACCAGGGCTACCTGGCCAGAAAAGGTCATGCTCATCGCGCGCTCCTGTGACGGTATGGTGGGGTTCAGAGCATAGTCAGGCGTTGTCTGGCGAGGCAGCATCATCACATGAGCATTTGGGCTGCCATGCTTGTCAGTGATATTAAGGACCTGTATTCATCAACAGAGTAGATTGAAGCCCTGTTTCCCTCCATTGCCTACAAGGACCCCGTCATGAGCCAAACCAACCGCCGCTTCCTGCTCGCCAAACGCCCGGTGGGTGCCGTGCGCCGAGACGACTTCAGCTACGAGACCGTACCTGCCGAGCAACCCGGCGAAGGCCAGGTGCTGGTGCGCAACCTGTACCTGTCGCTGGACCCCGCCATGCGCGGCTGGATGAACGAAGGCAAGTCCTACATTCCGCCGGTGGCCCTGGGCCAGGTGATGCGCGCGCTGGGCGTGGGCGAGGTAGTGGCCTCCAACCACCCGGACTTCAAGGCCGGCGACCATGTAAGCGGCGCGCTGGGCGTGCAGGACTACTTCACCGGCGAGCCCCAGGGCCTGCACAAAATCGACCCCAACCTGGCGCCGCTGCCACGCTACCTGTCGGCGCTGGGCATGACCGGCATGACCGCCTACTTCGCCCTGCTGGAAGTGGGCCAGCCCAAGGCTGGCGACACCGTGGTGATTTCCGGCGCGGCCGGTGCGGTGGGCAGCATTGTCGGGCAGATTGCCAAAGTGAAGGGTTGCCGCGTGGTGGGCATTGCTGGCGGCGCCGAGAAGTGCCAGTACCTGAAGGACGAACTGGGCTTTGACGGGGTGATCGACTACAAGGCCGAAGACGTGCTGGCCGGTTTGAAGCGCGAATGCCCGAAAGGCGTGGACGTGTACTTCGACAACGTGGGCGGCGAGATTCTGGACGCGGTGCTGACGCGCATCAACTTCAAGGCACGCATCGTGATTTGCGGCGCCATCAGCCAGTACAACAACAAGGAAGCGGTGAAGGGCCCGGCTAACTACCTGGCATTGCTGGTGAACCGCGCGCGCATGGAAGGTTTTGTGGTGATGGACCACACCAAGGAGTACGGCAAGGCCGCACAGGAAATTGCCGGGTGGCTGGCCAACGGGCAGGTGAAAAGCAAGGAAGATGTGGTGGAGGGGCTGGAGACCTTCCCAGAGACCTTGCTGAAGCTGTTCAACGGTGAGAATTTCGGCAAGTTGGTGCTGAAGGTTTAACCCTACCCGAATGCGCAGCCCCCGGAAGTTGCGGCCTGGCTTCACGCCGGGCTGCGCAGCACAGCCCCCCTCATTCCCGCACGCTCAGCAGGCGCCCGTGGCCCTGCTGGCGCCGCGAATTGCAGCACCCTTCGGCGTACCGGATTCACAGGTTGACCTTGCCTGTCCGATACCTGCCGTATCCCTTCGTTGCCCCTTCATTTAGAATGGGTAAAGCCTGAGCAAGACATTGGATTACCATCACTTCAGGCCTGGGCAAACAGGCAGTCTGCACCTAAGCGTCAGACAAAACGGATCAACGCTAGGGGTTTGAAATGTGTTCTGAGAATCACGCCGTTACTGACAATCCGTTGGTGACAGTGATCATCGCGTCTTACAACCATGCGCGCTACATCGAAGCCAGCATCATGAGCGTCATCAACCAGACCTACAGGAATATCGAGCTTCTGGTGATCGATGACGGTTCCAAGGACGACAGCCCCGCATTGCTCACGCGTTTGCAGCAGCAGCACGGTTTCTACCTACGCCTGCAGGCCAACCAGGGCCTGGCACGCACCCTCAACGATGCGATCGCGCAAGCCAAGGGCGACCTGATAGTGCCTTTTGGCTCTGACGACATCATGCTTGCGCACCGTATCGCCACCCAGGTGGCGTATATGCAGGGCAAGCCCGAGGTGGGAATTTGCTCAGCCAACATCGAAACCATCGACCAGGACGGCAAGGTGATGGGTGCCCGTGAGCAGCGCAACCGCAACCTGCCCTTCCGCCGCCTGGACTTCGACGATTTGTTCCTCGACCGCAAGCCAGGGCCCATGGCAGCCACTTTGATGCTGCGCCGTGAGGCCCTGGAAAAGGTAGGTGGCTTCAACCCGGATATCCGCCTGGAAGACGTTTACATCGAGTTGTCGATTGCTCGGGCCGGTTATTACATCGACGTGTTGGGTGAAGTACTGGCGCAGTACCGTGACCACCCTACCAATACCTTCAAGAACGGCCGCTTCATGGTTGATAACGTACTGCGAACCTTTGCAGTGTTCAGCGACCACCCGCAGTACGAGCAGGTTTGCATGAAATTCCGCAACTCCATGCTATTGAAGTACGCCAACCGGGACAAAGCGCTGAGCCGGGAAATGCTTGCGCAAATCCCGCTCAGGTACTGGAACCGCAAGACCCTGCGCGGGCTGTGGCGGTTGCTCTGGTCTTAAGTAACGCGGCCGCGCTGCCAATGGATCAGTGACTGCCCGTAGACCAGCGCCAACGGAATCCAGATCAGAAACCAATGCTCTTTCGGGCGTGACATGAATGCACTGCCTTCAGTCAGGCCCGAAACAAAGCCGAAGATCAGCCAGGTGGCAGCCAGCGTTACGCCAGGGTGCTTGCGATAATTCCAGCAGAAGTACATGGCCAGGCTGTAGATCGTCATCCACAGCACCAGGCCCACCACCCCGCCCGCGTACAGCACGCCCAACTCGATGTTATGGGGGTCGGCAAGCGTTTGCGCGAGGCCCGGAATAATCACGGTCATGGGCGTGTCGTAACCATGCCCCAGCCACGGATGCTCGCCAATCTGGCGCAGCGCCTCCAGCCAAATGGCCGGGCGATAGGACAAGCCCCGCTGCGTGATGGCCTCCGGGTACACCAGCACCATGCCCAGCAGCGCGACCAACACTGCAGCCAGCGCCAACAGACCGCGTTTACGGTCGCCGACGATAATCAGCCACGCCAATGCCGCGCCCAGGCCCATCAAAGGTGTCCGTGAACCTGTGGCTACTACCGTGGCGCCCAGGATCGCCAGCCACACCAGCGACATCGGGTCGAGCACGCGTTTTGCCTGGAACCAGTACGCCAGCCATACGGCTGTGAAAGCGCCCAGCACATGAGCGGTTAGTAGAGGGTTGTACAGGGCCCCGTAACCTTCCAGCCGGCTGGCACCCGCTGGCCGTTGATAAAGCAGGAAATAGCCGAGGTACAGGGCCGCCGCTATCCCTACCAGAGTTGCAGCGATGCGCACGCACTGCTGAAGATGGGCTGGGGCATGCAGGCTGATCATGCCTGCCGATAGCAGCACCATGGCGATGTACAACGGCCTTTTCAGCAAGCTCCCTGCGGAGTTGGCCGAGTCGGACCATGCAATGCTCAGCATGGTGTACGCACAAAACACCAGGAATGCGATGAATAACGGATTGCCGGCCAGCTTTTTCAGCATTGCCGGCTGCAATAGCAGGGCCACCAAGGTTGGCACTGCCAGCAGGATATAGAACAGCTTGTGATAGAGAGAACGTTCCCCCACCCAGAACATGCCCGTGAGCATGACCAGCCAACCCAAAGGGAGAACATAGCTGTTGACCTTCCTTCCCCAGCGCTGGGCCGGGGATTCGACTAATACATCGGCTGACATTGACGTTCTCGACAAGAGTGGGGAACTCACGGGCTGCTTACTCGATGTGACCGTAACACAGGCATGTGAACAGAGCGCCTAACGCGCAAGGCTTCAGCCCAACGATGGCTCGGCACTCAGTTGCGAATTTCGGCAACAACGGCTGACAGCGCCTGGCCAGGGTTTGCCGCTTGGCTGATGGGCCGGCCGATCACCAGGTAATCCGAGCCGGCATCCAGCGCTTGGCGCGGGGTGAGGATGCGGCGCTGGTCATCCTGCGCGCTACCCGCTGGGCGAATACCCGGGGTCACCAACTGCAGCGCGGGGTGCGCCGCCTTCAAGGCCGGTGCCTCCAGCGCCGAGCAAACCAGCCCGTCCATGCCCGCTTTCTGCGCCAATGCCGCCAGTCGCAATACCTGCTCTTGCGGGTCTACATCCAGGCCGATGTCGGCCAGGTCTTCACGTTCCATGCTGGTCAGCACGGTCACGCCAATCAGCAACGGCTGCGGGCCGCTGCGCTTGGCCAGTTCTTCGCGGCAGGCCGCCATCATGCGCAGGCCACCGGAGCAATGCACGTTGACCATCCACACCCCCATTTCGGCCGCTGCCTTTACCGCCATGGCCGTGGTGTTGGGGATGTCGTGGAACTTGAGGTCGAGGAACACTTCGAAGCCCTTGGCGCACAGGGTTTCGACAATGCCCGAAGCGCTGCTGGTGAACAGCTCTTTGCCCACCTTTACCCGGCACAGCGCAGGGTCAAGCTGGTCAGCCAGCTTCAGGGCGGCATCACGGGTCGGGAAATCCAGGGCGACGATCAGGGGCGTCTGGCAGGCGGACATGGCAGGGTCTCTTGGCAAGTCGAAAACGGCGCGCATTGTAAACGAAGTGGCCCCGGCTTTGGGGCCCGCAGGTCACGGAATTGGCCCGGCACGGGCCGGCACCTATAATTGAACCAACGGAACGGGTAATTGCTCAAACTTTACACACGCGTTGCCCATGGCCCGATCAAAGGAGAACGACAATGCCCTGGTATGCCTGGCTGATCCTCATCATAGCCCTTGGCTCCATCGTCGGCGGGTTGATGATGTTGCGCGACACGGCCAAGAAACTGCCGCTTACCGATGAGCAACTGCGCAAGGTGCATGAGCGCAACGCCGAGGCAGATGCCAAGGATGCGCGGGATCGCTGAGACGGCCCGCCGTTGCCTGGGGCGCGAGGATTGTTTTTACGGCCACTTATAAACGGGGCTGGGGGGTAGTGCCTGTTAGTTAAGCGTTACTGGGGCTGCTTTGCAGCCCTTCGCGGGCACGCCCGCTCCCACAGGTTTGGCGCTGAACTCAAGAAATGCGCGATCCCCTGTGGGAGCGGGCGTGCCCGCGAAGGGTCGCAAAGCGGCCCCAAATTACTTAACTGACTGGCATGACCCCTGCCCCTCCTGCAGTTACTCCACCATCACCTTATCCCGGTTGCGCTCCAGCAGGGCATTGCCTATCCCCTTGATCTCCAGCAACTCATCCACCGAGGCAAACGGCCCATTCGCTTCGCGGTAGGCCACAATAGCCTCGGCCTTGGCCTTGCCAATGCCATTCAGCTCCTTCTGCAGGGTCAGGGCATCGGCCTTGTTCAGGTCCAGCCGTTGCGGCTGCTGCACCTGCTGCTGGCTGACTATCGGCACCGGTTCGGCAACCGCTGCCGTATTGGCCGGGGCGGCACTGAGGGAAAAGGACAGGCTGGCGAACAGCGGCAGCAGCAGGTACGACAGAACGTTGTTACGCATGGTGAACACTCCTTGGGTTGGTCTTTTACAGCAGCCGGTTTCCTTCGGCTGTGCCAACAACCCTAGCGACTAACCCGGAAGCAAAACACCCACGCCCACCAGCGAATGGTTACCAGATCCGTCAACAAGCCTATCAACCTCGCCGACCCTCAAACCGAGTTCACAGCCCCCCTTAGGCGTCGTCCTCACTGAGGCATGGCCCTGCCGACCGACGTGTGGGCAACTGCCTAAATCTCCGCAAGCGCCTGCCCACCCTTAGCCGGCTGTTTTCCCACAAGGCACGCCGCACAATGCCCCAAGAACCGGAAGCCTGACCATGCCACTGTTGTCGGTGGAGGTGAAATGGGACGCCGCGTTACAAGACATCGACCTTGCCCTGGCCTTCGATCCCGATGGGACCAGTCAATCTGTCGAAATCAATTATGTCAGACTTTCCTGAAACGCTTCCCCGCCTCTTCAGCTTTGGACAACAAGCGAACTATCCTACGCTCCGGTCAGAAGCAGCTGAATAGCCGGGGAAATGCCCCAGGGATAACTTCACCGGGTCGCCGATTTGGTGACCGGGTGTGAGAACCCGACGCGAGTTATCTGGCTTGACTGTAATGGCAGTCGTACGCGGGCAGACTACGGTCTGGCCGGGCTTTGTAGCTCCCTCGGTTTCTCACCCCGTGTACGACTGCCACCCTGATCCGTGAGAAAGATCCGCGTGGCGGTTCCACTTTTCAGGAGCTACAGCCATGAAAAACCACGACCAAGCCCCCCATCCTAACCGCAGGCATCGAAACCTTCCTCGAAGCCGGCAACCCCACCCTGGACCTGCTGCGCGTGCAGCCCGGCGTTCCGGTAGACGATGCGTATGAGCATGTCTCCGTGCTGCTAGGCTACTGCAAGCACCTGGTACGCGAAGGCGACATGGAGGATGACCACAAGATGCTGGGCGCAGCGGATTATCTACTGGCCCTGGCCAAGGCCCTGATGAACGACATCGAAATTGCCAAGAACAAACGCCACTAAAAGCACTGGCACCAGGCAATCCAAACCCAGTGATCGGGTCGCGGTAACGGGACAAGCCCGTCCCCCGTCCACACCACCGGAGGTGCGGTTTTCCGCACCCGGCGGTTGGACAGCAGGCAAATGCGACGATACCCCCGAGCGAAATTGAATGCATACCAGCCGGCCAAAAGCTCCCCTATCCGCACATGCTCAAAGAGCGGCAGAAAGATTGTAGAATCCCCCCGTCCGCAGTTAGCAAGGGCATGCTGACTACAATTCACTTGCCATGTCCCAATGGCTGCCCTTTGGGCCTATCGAGTAAAAAATGATCAAGATCAACTCCACCATCGAATGCTCCAACTCGGCTCCTTTTGTGCTGTTCGGCGGCATCAATGTTCTCGAGTCTGAAGACCTGGCGCTGACCGCGTGTGCCGAATACGTGCGCGTCACACAGAAGCTGGGCATCCCGTATGTGTTCAAAGCCAGCTTTGATAAAGCGAACCGCTCATCGATCCACTCCTACCGTGGCCCCGGCATGGAGGAAGGGCTGCGGATCTTCGAAAAGGTGAAGGCCGAGTTCGGCGTACCGATCATCACCGACGTTCACGAAATCTACCAGGCGGCCCCGGTCGCGGAAGTGGTCGATGTACTGCAGCTGCCGGCCTTCCTCGCCCGCCAGACAGACCTGGTGGTCGCCCTCGCCAAAACCGGCAAGCCAGTGAATATCAAAAAGCCGCAATTCCTTAGCCCGTCGCAAATGCAGAACATCGTGCACAAGTTCAAGGAAGCGGGTAATGACCAGCTGATCTTGTGTGACAGGGGCACTTGTATGGGCTACGACAACCTGGTCGTGGACATGCTTGGCTTCGGCGTCATGAAACGCACCTGCGAAGACCTGCCGATCATCTTTGACGTCACCCATGCCCTGCAAAACCGTGACCCATCCGGCGCGGCTTCCGGGGGCAGGCGTGAGCAGGTGGTAGAGCTGGCGCGTGCGGGAATGGGCGTGGGCCTGGCCGGCCTGTTCCTCGAAGCCCACCCTAACCCTGATCAAGCCAAGTGTGACGGCCCCAGCGCCCTGCCACTGGACAAGCTGGAACCCTTCCTGGCGCAAATCAAGGCGCTCGATGATCTGGTCAAGTCGTTCCCGCCGTTGACCATTGCTTAAGCTGCGATGATGAACTGGGCCGCTTCTGCGTCAGAAGCGGCCGTGTATCAAGACCCAGGGTTGCCGTCGAAAGTGTCAACAACACCGACAATCGCGCCGCCGGGGTCTACCACCATCAAGGCACGGATCTTGTTTTCCTGCATGTAGGCTTCAGCGACCGACACGCGGCAATCTGCCGGGATGGTATGAGGGTTCAACTTCATGGATTCGATAACGGTGGAGTGAATGACCTGGTTACCCTTCAGCAAAGCACGGCGCAGGCCGAAAAGCAGCAATCAGCTTTTTTGTTGTTGCTGGTAGATCCAGTCGACAATCTCACCTGATGGCGCGTACCCGTTGACCAATTCCCTCAGTAATTGACGAATACGAGCAAAGTCATCCACGGCCACGGCATTGAGCAATACACCCAAACGGTCACGCAAAAGATCCCAGCTTATGTAGTCTTCATTCGCAACCATGATCATGGGGTGAACCGTAGGAGAAACGTCGTCACCGATCAACAGCTCTTCAAACAGTTTCTCCCCCGGGCGCAACCCTGTGAACTCAATTGCGATATCGCCGCTGGGGTTCGCTGGACTACGCACGCTAAGGCCCGACAGGTGAATCATTTTTTCGGCCAGCTCCACGATTTTCACCGGCTCGCCCATGTCAAGAACGAAGACGTCCCCGCCTTGGCCCATAGCCCCGGCCTGCACGACCAATTGGGCAGCTTCGGGGATAGTCATGAAATAGCGGGTGATTTTTGGGTGCGTAACCGTAATCGGGCCACCGCTTTTGATCTGCTTGTGAAACAACGGTATCACCGAGCCAGAGGAGCCCAGTACGTTGCCAAACCGCACCATGGTGAAGCGGGTTTTATTGACCCGCGCAACCTTGCTGCTGTCACCGTACAACACGGGAGCCGTCTCGCGGCTGAGGGCCTGTAAAATCAACTCCGACAGCCGCTTGGTGCCGCCCATTACATTGGTAGGCCGTACTGCCTTGTCGGTGGAGATGAGCACAAAGTTCGCGACACCTGACTGCAAAGCCGCCTGCGCCGTACAGAGCGTGCCATAGACATTATTCAGAATGCCCTCGGCCATGTTGTGCTCAACCATCGGCACATGCTTGTAAGCGGCCGCATGATAGACAGTGGCTACACGCCAGGTCGCCATCACATCCGCCAGATGTTGCTGATTACGCACTGAGCCCAGAATGGGCAACAGCCTCACCGAAAGCGATTCGCGTGCAATGCGCTGCTCCAGTTCGGTAAGAATCGCGTACAGGTTGTACTCACTATGATCGAACAGCAGCAAGGTAGTAGGCCCGAGCCCGATGATCTGGCGGCAAAGCTCAGAGCCTATGGAGCCCCCTGCCCCGGTAACCAGGACCGTTTGCTTGTGAATACAGCGTTCGAGCAGATCTTCCTGGGCTGGCACTGGGTCCCGCCCAAGCAGGTCGGCAATGTCGACATCCTGAATGTCATCTACCTTGACCCGGCCACTGGCCAGGTCGGCAAAGGCCGGCACACTGCGCACATGCAGCGGGTAGGGCTCAAGCAGGGCCAGTATCTCTTTGCGCCGGGCGCGCGACACGGAAGGCAGGGCCAACAGGATCTCTTGCGCTCCGGTTTCCTTGATCATCTGCTGCAGATGCTTCGGTTTGTAGACCTGCAAGCCGGAAATAACCCGATTGGCCAGATCGCCATCGTCATCGATGAACGCCACCGGACGCATTACACGGCCCATGCGCAGTGCTGCAAGCAACTGGTTGCCGGCCGTGCCAGCGCCGTAGATAGCCACTTTGACCAAGCCGTCATCGCGGCTGGCGAACGGTATCTGATGGGCGCCGGTAAACCAGTCACCCATGAAGTACTGGCGCATGACCAGGCGCAACCCGCCAATGATCACCATGCTCAACCACCAATAGTTGAACACGATGGAGCGAGGGACGAGGACCTGGTGGTTGCTGTACCAATACACAACCACGGCCAATATCAGCGATGACAGGGTGACCGCCTTGATGATGGCGACCAAGGCGTCATTACCGAAATAACGCATTACCGCCCGGTACATGCCAAAGCGAATGAACAGCGGAATGGCCACCACCGGTGCAGCCATGAACAACCAGCGATGCTCGACTATAGGGTTGTACATCTCGTCGATGCCCAGGCGCACGATGAACGACAACCACAGTGCTAGCCAGATCAACACCACGTCGGCGCACACTTGCACCAGGCGTTTTTGCCGCCTGGACAGATTGACGAGGTATTCACGCACCCTGCTGTTCTTCGCTGCGCTCATCTGGCATGCCTCAGCGCAAACAGGCTGCGAATGACGGCCGGCGGCGTTTCAGGGGCCAAGCGCAGGGTAGGTTCACCTGCTGGATGCCTTGGGAGCTTGCTCATCCTATTCTTTTTCCCCTGCTTTATAGATTAACGCCAACACTATCAGAGGTACGTAGGCCACCAAGGTTCCGAGTGCACCATCGAGCTGAAATACCACGACCACCATAGCCACGGGTAACAGCCAACCCAGGTTGATGGCCGCCACGGCCAAGGTGACTGTGCGGTGGCTGCCGTGGTGGCGAGTCGCGTACTGGTAAGCATGGCTGCGATGCGCTTGGTAAACCTTGTCGCCGCGCAGCAAACGCCGAACCAAGGTAAATGTGGCATCCACCACGAACACACCCAAAAGTATTAACCACCCCCAGAATAATAGCGGGTTTACCCAACCTGCCAGTAACGCCAGCAGGCCCAGCACCATACCGAGGAAACCACTGCCCGCATCACCCATGAAGATGCGGGCGGGGGGGAAATTCCAGCACAGGAAGCCGGCCACCGTCGCAGCCAGCAACAGGGGTAGCCAGGCGTGATGAGCATGATCGGTTACCCAGTACAACAGGCTGGCCCCCACGCAAACGCAGATGGCCTCGACACTGGCGAGGCCGTCGATACCATCCATGAAGTTATAGAGGTTCAGCAGCCATACCAGGTACAGCGCGCCGAATAGGCTGCTCAGCCATAAGGGGGCCAGCGTAAAGCCAAACACACTGATGGGCGGCATGCCCCCCAGCCAAGCGAGGCCCCAGGCCGCAGCCGCAAAATGGCCCAACAGGCGCCAGCGCGCAGCGATATGCCCGTGGTCGTCCATGAAACCGATCACCGCCACCAGCCCCCCGGCGCCCAGCACCCCGACCACCACGGAGGGTGCGATAGGCCCTGCAATAGCCATACAAAGTGCTGCCAGCAGAAAAGCCACCACAAAGCTCAAGCCGCCGCCGCGCGGGGTAGGCAGTGTGTGTGAGCTACGTGCATTGGGAATGTCCATCAGGCTACGGGACAGCGCATAACGCCGCAGCGCTGCCGTCATCCACCATGCTGCCACGCCTGCCGCCAAAACGAGCCAGATCATGGGCGGCGCGCTTCCAGCAAAGATTGAGCGGTCATTTTCAGTCCTTGTTCCAACGTGTAGGGAGGGTACCAGCCGAGCAACTGCCGGTTCTTGGCAATATCCACCTGCAGTGAGCCGAGCAGGCGCTGGGCGAGGTCCCGCCGCCTCACCAACTGCGCTGCGCCATGCAACACCCCCACCGGCACAGGTAGCAAGCGCGCCGGCTGCCCCAGCACGCGACCTAGGGCATGCAGCAGTTGGCTGAGGGAAGCGTCTTCCCCGTCACTGGCCATGAAGGTCTGGTTGGCGGCGTTTGGATGGTCAATGCAGGTAATGATCAGGTCGACCAGGTTGGCCACCGACACCAGGCTGCGACGGTTGTCGACCTTTGCGAATGGCAGTGGCACACCACGCTGCACCCAACGCATCATGCTATGGAAATTGGCCTTGACCCCCGGCCCGTAGACCAGCGTAGGGCGAATCACAACCACCTGCATCGCGGTAGTCGCTGCCAGCTGGCGCAACCCCTGCTCTGCTTCGAGCTTGGACAGCCCATAGGCATCCCGCGGTGCCGGCACATCATCAGCATGCAGCGGCTTGCCTGGCTGGCTGAGCTCACCATTGACCTTGACCGAGCTGATGAAGATAAAGCGCCTTACACCTGCGGCAGCGGCCTGGCGGGCCAGATTGAGCGTGCCCTCGACATTGACCCGACGGAACTCGGCCAGGCTGTCGCTGGCAGTTTCCTTCATGACATGCACCCGGGCAGCGGCATGCACCACAGTATCGACACCGGCCAGTGCTGCAGCCCAGTCGGTGCTGGCGGCGAGGTCAGCGATGCGCACCGCTTGTGCACCCGCAACGGGTGCCTGGCCATTGCCACGCAGTGCGGCTCGGGTATCGAAGCCCACGTTACTGGCCAGCTGACGGCATAGCGCGCTGCCGATGAAGCCGCTTGCACCTGTAACGAGTATCGTGCGTTTTTCCATATAGCTCTGTCTCGAGTCAACGGGGCGCAGGTTTGAACGGAAATTGCCAGGGCGCAACCACTGCCCGATCCACCACCGTGCAACGCGCTTCGGTGCCGCAATGGCCTACCGGACTTGCTGCTTGGCTGCGCGGGTGAACAGCTAAAGCAGGCTACGATAGAGCTCGGCATAGCCAGACGCCATGGCCGATGCGGTGAATACCTGCTCATAGCGCTGCAACGCCCGCCCTCCCATGGTTTGGGCCATGGCCGGATCGTCCCACAACCGTTGCATGGCTTGCGCCAGCGCTGCGGCATCGCGTGGAGGCACTACCAGCCCCGTCTCGTCGGCCAGGTTGATGAACGTTGTGCCCGATCCCATTTCGCAGGAGATAAGCGGTTTGCCATACATGGCCGCCTCCAGCAGCGAGATGCCGAACGACTCCGAACGCAGGTGGGACGGGAAAGCGAAGGCGTAGCACAGTTCAAGCAACGCCGCCTTGTCGTCATCCGGCAGCCCGCCCAGGAACTGGACATTGTGCAACCCCGCCTCCGCCGCCTGCTGCTTCAGCTGATGCTCAAGGAAGCCGCCCCCCATGATCACCACCGGCAAGCCGTTGATACGCGCGGCTTCCAGCAAATAATCCAGGCCCTTGTAATAGCGCAAGGCGCCAACGAACAGGAAAAAACGCTCGCCCAGGCGTTGCCGCCAATAGGCCAGCTTCTCGGCACTGGCGGCGGGGTAAGTGGACCGGTCCAGACCATAGGGAATTATGGCAACCTTGTCTTTGAACTGGGTCAGCACCGGGCTATGCGCGGCGTAATTCGGCGAAGATGCAACTATACGATCAACGCTGGAAAAGAACCGCCGCATCAAGGGCTGGTAGAGCTTGAGCAGCCACTTTTGCTTGACGATATCGGAGTGGTAGCTGACCACGGTCGGTTTGTTCAGCCGGGTCAGGAAGTGCACAACATCCATGTACGGCCAGGGGAAGTGGTAATGCACGATGTCTGCCTGCCTGGCGAGTTCGGCAAAATCCTTCATTGCCGACAGCGAGAAGCCCGTGGAGGCGACGTGCAAATCCAGCTTGGCCCGATGGGTGCGGTGGTTGGCCACGCGTTCGTCACGCCCTGAGCCCCGTGGGCTGAGGTAGAGCACTTCAGGTTCAACGCCGTGGGCTTGAGTCCCTTCGGCAATCTGGAAGATTACCTGCTCGATACCGCCCATGGAGTCCGGGTAGTACGTTTTGAAAAAATGCAGAACCTTTATCATCTTTCCCTGACCGACTTGTAAACCTCGACCGTTGCCTGGGCACAGCGCTCCCACGAGAAGCCGCCGGCATGCAACAGGCCCTGCTGCACCGCCGTTGCACGCCAGGCTTCGTCCTCAAGCCCTTGCTGCAACAATGCAGTCAACCCTTCAACATCATCAGGTGCGCACATCAGCGCAGCCGGGCCTGCCACCTCCGGCAGCGACGAGCTGTTGGAGCACACCACGGGCACACCGGAGCTCATGGCTTCGAGCACCGGCAAGCCAAACCCTTCGTAATGCGACGGGAAGGTGAACAGGCGCGCGCCGGCGAACAGCAAAGGCAGGTCTGCGCTGGCCACGAACCCGAGGTAGCGTGCCCACCCCTGCTGCTGCGCCTGGGCGATACGGTCATGAATGGCTTCGCTGCGCCAACCATGGTAACCGGTAAGAATCAACGGCCAGCGTTGGCGCAGGGCGAGCGGAAGACGACTGTAGGCATCCAGTAGCGAGACGATGTTCTTGCGCGGCTCGATGGTGCCGACGAACAGGCTATAGCCGCCCGGTTCGAGGCCATGGCGGGCCAAGGCCTCGCGCAGGGCACCCGGGCTGCGGGGGTGAAACTGTGGCGAACTGGCCAGGGGGACCGCGTGAATCCGGTCCAGCGGCCAATTGAAATAGTCTGCCAGTTCCTGTCGCATGCAATGCGATACGGTAATCAAGGCATCTGCACGCTTGAGGCTTTGCGTAAGCTCCTTTTGCAGATACCGCGCGATTTGCGGCGTATGGCAGTGCGCCCAAGTGAACGGCGACAAATCGTGAAACGTCGCCACCCGCGGACCTGCAAATGGCGGCAGGTAAAAGTTGGTACTGTGATAGATGAAGTCTTCATGCCCGCGCAGCGCTTGCTTGCGCAGAATGGGCATCAGCCGCCGGTACACTTCCACAGCCAGTGCGTTTTTCTGCACAAAGCGCTTCAGGCCGTGCACAGCGTCGGACTGGTCAGAAGGTGAAACCAGTTCGGGCAAAAACTTGCGACCAGCAAACAGCCGCAACTCGCTGATTTCCTCAGCATGCTGCAGCCGCGAGGCTAATTCATAGGTATAACGACCAATGCCGGTAAGCGGAAAGCGCACCGACTCTACAGAAAGGATAAGCTTCATTTATCAGCAAGCATCCAACCCAGCGTTTCATCCAGCGACGGGGTTTCCCAGCCAGGTAGCAAGGCCCGCAGCTTTGCGTTGTCACCACACAGGGTTTTGACCTCGTTAGCGCGGACAAAAGCCGGATTCACCTGTACCTCGAGTTGGTGCCCCGTAATAGCCGAGCACTTGCCGATCACTTCGCGCAACGAATGGGTTGTACCAGAGCTGACATTGATCGCCTGCCCGACCGGCCGTGCTTCGATCAAGCCACGATAGGCCTGGACAACCGCGCGCACGTCACTGAAGTCGCGCCAGACATCCAGGTTGCCAAGCTCGATCACTTCGGCCTTGCGGCGAAAGTGCGAGACGATCTTGGGTAGCAGGAAGTTGTCTGCCTGCCCAACACCGGTGTAGTTGAAGGGCCGCGCGATAACGATAGGCAGCCGATCACACCACAGCCTGGCCATGTATTCCATGGCCAGTTTGCTGACCGCGTAATCATTGGCGGGCGCCGGCGGCGTCTGCTCGTTCAGCAGCCCTTCGGAAACGTTGCCGTAAACATTGGCACTGCTGGCAAGCAACACACACTCGGGTGTTTTGCCGCAGGCCGCAATAGCTTCGAGCAGGTTGCGCGTACCTATCAGGTTGACCTGATAGAACGCGTCGGCGGCACCATGCCCTACAAAAGCAATGGCAGCCAGATGGACGATGACATCCGGCTGCAGTTCGGCCAGCAACGCGCGCAACCCAGGCCCGTCGGCAAGGTCGACCTGACGGTAGTCAGGGGCCTGCAGGGGCTGGCTGCCAGTGCCGAAAACTTCATAGCCAGCAGCTCGTAATTCTGCCGCCATGTAGCGGCCGGTGAACCCGTGTATACCTGTGATGAGTGCGCGTTTGCTGGCCATTTGCATCAGAACGAGAACCCTTGTTCGTTACGACGCAGGTCGGCTTCGACCATCATGCGGCACAGCTCTTCGAGGCTGGTCTTGGGCTCCCAGCCCAGCACGTTCTTGGCCTTTTCCGGGTTGCCGATAAGCAGTTCGACTTCGGCTGGGCGGTAGAATTTCGGGTTGATGACAACCAGTACCTTACCGGTTGCAGCGCAGCTGCCCTGCTCCGCTTCGTCTTTGCCGCTCCACTTGATTTCAATACCAACTGCCTTGAAGGCCATGGTAACGAAGTCGCGTACGGTTTCGGTACGGTTGGTGGCGAGCACGAAGGTATCCGGTTCGGCAGCCTGCAGCATGCGCCACATGCCCTCTACGTATTCCTTTGCGAAGCCCCAGTCACGTTTTGCGTCGAGGTTACCCAGCTCCAGCTTGTCCAGCAGGCCCAGCTTGATCTTGGCTACCGAGTCGGTGATCTTGCGGGTCACGAACTCACGGCCACGCAGTGGCGACTCGTGGTTGAACAGGATGCCGCTGGTGGCGAAGATGTTGTACGACTCACGGTAGTTGATGGTCATCCAGTGAGCGTAGAGCTTGGCCACACCGTAAGGGCTGCGCGGGTAGAAGGGGGTGGTTTCGACCTGCGGAATTTCCTGCACCTTGCCGAACATTTCCGAGGTGGAAGCCTGGTAGAAGCGCGCCTTGGGGTTAACGATACGAATGGCTTCGAGCAGGTTGACCGCGCCCAGGCCGGTGATTTCGGCGGTGGTCAGCGGTTGCTCGAACGACACACCCACAAAGCTTTGCGCGGCGAGGTTGTATACCTCGGTGGCCTCGGTGGTTTGCAGCAAACGGATGCTGGCCGACAGGTCGGTGAGGTCGTATTCGACCAGGTGCAGGTTAGGGTTGGTATGGATACCCAACTCCTCGATGCGCCAGAAGTTGACCGAGCTGGTGCGACGGTAGGTGCCGTAAACGGTGTAACCCTTTTCCAGCAGCAGTTCCGCCAGGTAGGCGCCGTCTTGACCAGTGATCCCAGTAACGATTGCTTTCATGCGACTTAACCAACTCCGGTAGTGCCGTGCGGGCATGGTAATTGATAAAACCACGCGGGCCATTGCCGCCACGCGTGTGAAATTTTAATGCGGAAGTATACATAGGTCGGACGGCGGACTCGACTTGCAAAATAACCGCGCGACGGAGCGTGCCGTTTACACTTTGCCTACCGGTGCTTTGGGCAGGGTGCAGCGGGTGAACGCCCTGGTAGATGACGTGAAGGATAAGTACCCGGGCAAAGGCTTTCCAGCCTCTAGCGTGTAGGAAAGGTCTGAAACGGAAGGCGGGGCCCGTGCCGACCACCGCCTGCCGCCCAGCGCTCAATCAGCCACGCGCATTGACCCGCGCCACATCACCACCCGGCAAACTGGTTTCAGGCACCGGGCTAAGCCATACATTTACGTTGTTGACGCTTTCCTCGGTCAACTCACCTGCCCAGCGGTTCAGCAGAAACAGGTTGGTGATGAAGTCGTACTGCGTTTTCAGCAGGTCACGCCGGGCCTTGAATTCGTTCTGCACCGCTGTCAGCACATCCACCGCGTTGACCACGCCGAAAGAAAATGCCTTTTGCGCCGCCAGGCTGGACTGTTGCGCCGAGGACAGCGCATTGCGGTTGGCGCGGATCTTCTCGACAGCGGCCTGTGCGGTAAGGTAGGCAGTGGTAGTTTCCTTGACCACCTGGCGGCGCACGCCCTCCAGCTGCTCCTCCGCTGCCAGCTGATCATCGTACAGCCCACGCACCCGAGCAGAAGTGGAACCCCCGCTGTAGATCGGAATTTTTAACCCCAGCGACGCCACATAGCTATCACTGCGCGGTGTTTGAGTGTTGTCATAACCCTGGTCGTTCTGCTGCGCAGTCAAGCTCAGGCCCAGCTGCGGATAGTGCTCCCCCTTGCCTTCGCGCACCGCCGCTGTGGCTGCCTCTGCTCCACTTTGGAACGATTTGAGCATCGGGTTGGTTTCGATAGCCTGAGTGACCCAGTTCTGCAAGGGCCGGGTAGGCGCCTGCAGCGCCACGTCATTACGAACCCGGCTAAGCGGCTCGGTAATCGGGCGCCCGACAATCTCGGCCAACGCCTCGCGGCTGACCTGCACCTGGTTGCGCGCTTCTACTTCCTGCGCAAGCAAAAAGTCTACCCGCGCCTGCATATCCAGCTTGTCGGTGATCTTGGCCATCTGCCGGTCGAACATGCTACTGACGCGGTCCAGGTTTTTCTGGGTGGCCCGGCGCTCCGCCTGGACCAAGGCCAACTCATCGTCCGCCGCCAGCGCTACGAAGTAACGCTTGGCCAGGTCGACCGTGGCCTCCGCCAGGGTATCCTCCGCCTCAAACCCCTTCTGGGCCTTGACGCTCTTGGACTTCTGGTAACGCTCCCAAGCCGGCTTGTTGTAAAGATACTGGGTCAAGCTGAGCGAATAGGTTTCGGTGTTGTAGATGTCGCGCTCGAGTTCATTCTTTCGCAGAATGCGGCTGGAGTTGGCATTGGCCGACACCTGAGGCAACAATCCACCCAGCGCGGCACGCTGCTGCTCACTCGCAGAGCGCGCCCGTGCGTAAGCCGCCAACACCCGCGGGTCTTCAAGGCGCGCCTCCCGGTACAACCCGGCCAGGTCCAACGCATAAGTAGACGCCGACACGCCCTTCGGAGCAACGCCTTCGCCACCCCTCCCCTCTACGGCCACCGCCTGCCAGGCGACCATGCACATCATTACTCCCGGTAGCAAACGCAGCACGATCATTCCTCAATCAGCGATTCAGCGAACATGTTGCGCGCCGGTTTCAGCAGGTATTGCAGCATGGTGCGGTCGCCTGCATTGATCAAGACTTCGGCCGGCATGCCAGGTTGCAGCTTGCGACCGGCCAGTTTCTTCATGCCGTCTTCGGTGACTTTAACGCGCACCAGGTAGTACTGATCGCCCGAGCGCTCATCAACCAGGCTGTCCGCCGAAATGCGCGTCAGCTTACCCTCGATGATCGGCGTAGTGGCCTGGTTGAAAGCCGAGAAGCGGACGTCCGCAGTTTTGCCCAATTCCAGCCGGTCGATATCCCGCGGGGCTACTTTGGCTTCAACTACAAGCTCGGACTGCGCTGGCACAATATCCAATAGCGGCGTTGCGGCACTGACGACACCGCCAATGGTGTGCACCTTCATATCCAGCACCATGCCGCTTTCAGGGGCACGGATAACTACGCGGGAAAGGCGGTCGCGAAGCGCTGCTTCCTTTTCCTGCAGGTCGAACACCTGGGCCTGTACGTCGGAAAGCTCCTTGGCGACGTCGGCATCGAACTTCTTCTTCAACTGCACGATTTGCAGTTCGGTCTCGCCAATCTGCAACTTGGTCTTGGTGATGCTGGACTGGTGGTCAGCCACTTCGGTCTTGAGCATGTCAAGCTTACGCTCCTGCTCCAGCAACCGCTGGTTGTCGACAAACCCCTCTGCCAGCAACTCTTTCAGTTGCTTGATTTCACCGGAATAGGACTTCTCCAGGCCTGTCTTGGTGCGAATCATGTCGTTCAAGCCAGCAATCTGCTGTTGCATTTGCTGGATACGCTCGCGGTTGACAGAAATTTCGCCCTGCAAGGAGTCATGGCGCGCCTTGAACACTTGCTGCTCACCGGCCAACGCTTCCTGGGCACGACCAGAGTCGGTGCCCTCCATCGTTACCGACGGGATCGACGCCAGGCCGTCGCGCTCGGCGCGCAGGCGTGCCTCTTTATAGCGTGCCACGATAAGCTGGTTGCGGGTGGACTCGTATTCAGCGCTGAGCTGTGACTCGTCCAGCACTATCAGCGGGTCACCTTTGTTCACGAGGTCACCATCCCGGGCATGCAGCTCTTTGACGATACCGCCTTCCAGGTGCTGCACGGTCTTGCGGTAGTTCTGCACGGTGACCACGCCAGTGCCGTGCACTGCGTTGCTCAAGGGGGCGAAAGCCGCCCAGGTACCGAAAATGCCGAAGGTGACAAAGACGATGGTCAACCCGATGCGGCGGATACCGCGGTCCGACGTTGGCATGTCATCGAAATTGTGGTCGAAATTTGTAATTGCTTTACTGCTCATCTAGAAGTCCTTTCAAGCGCCAGTACTGGTAGTGGCGGGCACAACCGCCGCAGGCGCAGCAGGGGCAGCATCTGGCGCGGGTGGAGCAGTTGGCGCAGTGGCAGGCGCCTGGGCAGCCGCTGCTGGCGCACCACGCTGCTGAAGCTTGGCTTGCTGGGCGGCCAGTTCAGCGATAACGCGATCGCGCTCGCCATACAGCGAAATGGTGCCTCCAGCCATTACCAGAATACGGTCCAGGCGGGTAAGGATATTGGGGCGGTGAGAAACGATGAATACCGTGGCGCCAGTTTCCTTGAGCTTTTGCAGGGCCACGCCCAATGCACGCTCCCCCACATCGTCCAGGTTGGAATTAGGCTCGTCGAGCACGATCAGGCGCGGGTTGCCGTAAATGGCGCGCGCCAGACCGATCCGTTGGCGCTGACCGCCTGACAAGTTCACGCCCTCACTACCAATGACCGTGTCGTAGCCGTCTGGCAACATCAGGATCATTTCATGCACACCGGCCATTTGCGCGGCTTGCACTACTTTCTCAGGATCAACCTTGTCGAAGCGCGCGATGTTTTCGCTAATGCTGCCTTCGAACAGTTCGATGTCTTGCGGCAGGTAACCCACATAAGGGCCCAGCGCCTGTTTGTCCCAACTGGCAATATCGGCGCCATCAAGACGCACCACGCCATGCTGCGGCGGCCAGATCCCCATCAATGCACGCACGAGCGTGGATTTGCCCGCAGCACTTGGGCCAACGATGCCCACGATTGAACCTGCCGGCGCTACAAAACTGATGCTTCGCAACACAGGGGCTTTGGCACCAGGAGGCGCTACGATCAGGTTCTCGACCTGAATATGGCCTTCTGGCGCAGGCAATGGCATGCGCTCCGGCTCTTTGTTCAGGTCATCCATCACTTTATTCAGCCGGTCGTATTGAACCTTCGCAGCTACGAACCCTTTCCAGCTACCGATCATCTGATCAATCGGTGAAAGCGCGCGCCCTAGCAGAAGTGAACCGGCCATCAACAACCCAGGGTTGATCTCGTGGTTAATGACAAGATAGGCACCAATAGCCAACATCATCGACTGGGACCAGGTGCGGAACGTTTTAGAGGTAGAGCTTACGACCCCCCCTTTATCACTGGCCTGGGACTGCAGCATCATGACGTTGCGTTGGCGTTTAGCCCACCGATTCATCAACGTCTCGAGCATGCCCATAGACTCGATCACTTCGGCATTGCGCAACGTCTTGGTGGTCACCACGTTTGACGCCACATTCTCTCTGTTGGCAGCAGCCAACGCCTGCCCTGTAACACGGTGGTTGACGACAGCAAGCACCGACAGAACGGCGCCGCAAGCCAGCGTCATCCAGCCGAACCATGGGTGGAAGAGGAACATCACGATGGTGTAGATCGGAAACCAGGGAGCATCGAAGAAAGCAAACAAGCCTGGCCCTGTAAAAAATTGGCGCAGGGCAGTGAGGTCATTCAAAGACTGCGCTGTAGCATCTGCACCACCGCTTGTCAGCGCGCGCTTGAAGCTGGCCCGATAGACATCCCGACTCAGCAATACATCCAGACGGTTGCTGATGCGAACCATGATGCGAGAACGCACCCACTCCAGCGCCCCCATTGTAAGTAGCAGCACAGTCAGGATCAGCGACAACATGAGCAACGTTGAAGTACTGCTGGAGGGCACGACTCGCCCCGAGACCTGGATCATGAAAAAGGTAGGCACCAGCATCAGCGCGTTGACGAAGAAGCTGAAAAAACCGACCGAAAGGAAGCTGCTTTTGCAGGCTCTGAGGGCGGCTTGCAGGTTATTTTCGGAATTTGAACTCATGGTATCCATACTGAGGAGGCGAAAGCGGCAGGCAGTGTAACACCCACATAGGCACGTCTGGCTCTCAGATTATCCGGAAACCAGCTCGTTCCCCGACCAAGCGCGATTATTCATGAAAATTTGCCAAGCAACCCCGCCCTGAACGCCCACCTTTTGCAGGACGCAACACAAGGCGACAAACGGCTAATACTTCACCTCAGCCTGGCAAGCGCTTGTCAAAAAAAGCTCGCGGTACAGAATGCTGCTTGCAGCCTTTGGTAGGCTTCTGATTTTTATAGGTTTTTCTAGGCTCCTGCTAATCCTATTATTCTTGTCAGGTACTGAAAAGCGGGCGTCGTGAGTGTGAAAGCTAGCGCTAAGTTCCGGAAGGATATGAAATTTTTTTTAGATTTCTTGGTTGACAACCCTTCCCTCTGACGGCATCTTCGCCACTCGCAGGGAGCCTTCACCGGCCGTTTGGTGCACGCACGGGTTTGAGCAAGTTAGCTACCAGTGTTTTTGCTTAAAAGGAGCTTAACAACGCCATGTCTATGCCTTCGCAGACCCTTGACGGCCTGAAAATCAGTTCCCGGGTTACACTGCTCGAGCCGGGCATGTATATCTTCCGCTACGCCTCGCAGCCGCCTGCCGACAAGCCCGTGTGTATCGCGCTACAGCAAGCGCCATTGGGCAAAGGCTCCATCGACTTCTTCCCCGCCGAGGGCGTCAGCAAAAACATGCTGACCAAGCTAGGCGATACCATCGTGGCTCGGGTCAAAGGTGGCGTGACCACCGTTCTGATCACCGAATACCACATGTTCGACGAAGTGATCGACCCAATCGACCTTCGCATCGACCGCATAGACACCTCGCCGGCCATCATGCGCACCTACGCCGTTGTCGCAACCGCGGAGCCAGCCCAGGCCATTGCTGCCAGCGCCAAACCCTTGCCCATCACGCTTACCGCGCACCTGAAAAAGGCGGGTGAGGTAACCTCCAATGAGGGTTGGGTAGGTGCACCCGGTACCGAAGACTTCATTGAATCGTTTGCAGTCGAATGGGCTGAAAAACCGGTAGGCGTAGACTTGCTCTACACCTGCATGGTGGCTGGCTCAGGCCCTTGTCGCAATGTGTCGACGGGGACTTTCGTCGGTGCCAAGGCGCAGGGCCTGCCACTGCTGTGTGTTGGTTTCAGCCTGGTCGGCCCTCTGCGCAAAAACTACGAATTGACTGGTGTTGTGGTGTTCGGAAATGCCGAGCCACAACGCCTGGTCGCCAATCAGATGATGCATGGCCCCACCGGCAACGAGCCGCTGGTGGCGCTGCATATCGCCCTGACCCCCGTTACGAAGATGAACGCTGCCCGCCTTAAGTCTCCGTGGGAAAACTCTGCAACTGAGCAGACTACTATTGCAGCAGGCCAACTGGCCTGAAGTAACAGGAATACACCATGCAATACGATAATCCCGTATCGAGCAGCGACGTACAAGCTACTCTGACCGCCGAAAGCGCCAACCTGTCCGACTCCACCATCGAGGCTATCAACAGCCTGCTGAACCTGGACAACGCAGAGACCGTTTCGGTTGCTGGTATCACCGGCACTACCGTTCAGCTGCCAGCTTCCGGTGCTGCAAGCATCGTTCAAGGCACTGTGGAAGGCGTTAAAGGCGACACCGTGGTACTGGACCTGGCCGCTGCTGAAGCTGCTGGCGCCAGCGTTTACCACCTGCAGAGCGATGCCAACCTGGTCGTTAACCTGGAAGGCCAAGCTGCCGCCCCTGCTGCCGACGTTCAAGCCTTCGCTGCCCTGGCTGCAGTCGATACCTCGGCTATCGAACTGGTAGTAGCCACCGGCAACGGTGACGACGTAATCACCGTTAAAGGCGACCAGAACACCCTGATCGACGCTGGCAACGGCAATGACACCATCGTTACTGGCAACGGCAATAACACCGTTATCGCTGGCGCTGGCAACAACAACGTCACCACCGGTACCGGCGATGACACCATCATCCTGAGCGGCAGCAACCACGCTGACATCGTCAACGCTGGCGAAGGCTACGACGTTGTTCAGTTGGACGGCTCGCGCGATGACTACACTATCGCAGTTGGCAACAACTTCAATGTCAACCTGACCGGTAACCAGACCGCAGCCATCACCGACGCCGAGTTCCTGACCTTCGTCAACGGTGAAGAAGTGGAAACTGTTGCCCTGGCCCACAACGACGCAGAAGCTGCTGCCCTGCGCCTGTACCAAGGCATCCTGGACCGCGACGTAGACCAAACCGGCGCCAAGTTCTTCACTGCCTATGTCAACAACGGTGGTTCGCTGACCGACGTTGCCAACGCTCTGCTGGATTCGTCCGAGTTCGCTGGCGTTAACAACGCTGCTGACGTCAACGAGCTGTACGAGGCCCTGCTGGGTCGCGGCGCTACCGATGACGCTGGCTCCAGCGTTTGGACCGAGCTGCTGGCCAACGGCGGTAGCCTGGCGGACGTAGCTGCTGCCATCTCGGTTTCGGCCGAAGCTCAGGCACTGGACGCGTCGAACGGCACCTTCGTTGAAAGCCTGTACGAAGCTGCCCTGGGTCGCGAAGCTGACGAAGCTGGCCTGCAGAACTGGGTATCCCAGCTGTTCAACGGCGCAAGCCGTGCCGACATCGCCCAGGCGATCGTTGGTTCTGCTGAAGCTGCCTCGAAAGCCAACTCCGACTTCATCGATTCGCTGTACCAGTCCGCTCTGGACCGTACTGCTGATGACGCTGGTAAGGCTCACTGGGCTGCTCAGCTGGAAGCTGGCGCTTCGCAGGCTGACGTTGCTATCGCAATCGTCGGTTCCGAAGAAGCCGTCGCTCACAACGACAACGTCGTTGTACTGCACGGCCAAGTGTAACTAGCCCTGCTGTAGCGCTGCGTAAGTCCGGCTTTCGGGCCGGGCATATGCCAAAGGGGCGACTTTCGGGTCGCCCCTCTTTTTATTATCTGTAGCCAAGCCAAGCTTATGTCCAGACAACTCGACCATGGGCGGGAGACGCTCATGGGCATCTTCCACCGCCACCGTCAGGCTAACGAGCATGACGCGGCGGCAACTGCACTCGAACGTGCGTTGCAGGTTCCCGAGTACCGGGCCGAAGCACTCGTATGGAAAGGCATCGCGGCCTTGCCGCAGACGCCCGAGCTGGCTTTTTTATTTTTCGCCAATGCCGCCAGGGCATTGCCCGAGCGGGCCGACGTTCACGCGTTGGTGGGGCGCAGCCTTCTGGCGCAAGGCCACTTCGAGATGGCCACGCGCTACCTTACAAATGCCTGGAAACTTCAGCCCAACGATCTGGCGCTGCGGCTAACCCTTTGGGAGGCCCGCAACCGGTCAGAAACGCCTGCAGAGTTGCGGCGCACGATTCTGGCCCACCTGCCCGATATCCAGACGGGTAAAGAGCTTGGGCTGGTAGTCAAGCTGCTGGCGGCGCAAAGCGACGCTCCGGGCACTATCGGTGTTGTGCGTTATCTGCCGGAACAGAAGGAAATTCAGGGCTGGGCGATCGACTTGCAGAATCTGCAAGCGCCCGCAGCGCTGCAGATTGAAGCCAATGGCGCTCGCATTAACGCGACTGCCAGCGCCGCCCACCCGCTGCTTGGTGCAGCGGGGCTCCCAGCGACCCATGGTGGTTTGCGGGTGAGCGTACCGAACCCCACCCCTGCGGTGCACGTACAATTTACCAACGGCATGCCCCTGCTAGGCAGCCCGGTTTACGCCATGCCGGTCTTCGTTCCGCCTGCTAGCGTAGGTGGCGGCGAAAACAACCCAGTGGATGTGCTGATTCCGGTCTATAACGGCCTTGAGGAAACACTGGAGTGCATCAACAGCGCGCTGGACGCCCGCAAATTGAACCGCACCCCGCACCGCCTGGTGGTTATCGAAGACAAGACGCCGGTCCCTGCCCTGGCCAAGGCACTCAAGGTGCTTGCTGCCAAGGGCAAGATCACGTTGATCAACAACGCGGTCAATCTCGGTTTTATCCGTACCATGAACCGCGCCATGGCCCTCAGCCCAAACAAGGACGTAGTGTGGCTCAACGCTGATACCCGCGTGCACGGCGCCTGGCTGGATCGGTTGCGTGCAGTTGCTTACAGCGACGAACGTATTGCGTCGGTAACGCCGTTCACCAATAACGGCGAGCTCATGAGCTTCCCCCGTAGCCAGATCTGCCACGAAATGCCCAGCGCCAAGGCCCAAGCCGAACTGGATGAGCTCGCCCGGCAGGTGGCCAGCCCACCCGTCGAGATCGAGACGGGCTGCGGCTTTTGCCTGTATATCAAGCGGGCCGCACTGGACCAGGTAGGCTACCTGGACGAAGTACACCTGGCCCGGGGCTACGGTGAAGAAACCGACTGGTGCCTGCGCGCCCGCAGCCACGGCTGGCGGCACATGGGGGCGCCTAACGTGTTTGTGGCACACCGGGGTGGTATTTCGTTCGGTGCCGAGAAGGTAATGCGGGTGGCGGTGAACAACGCAACCTTGCGCCAACGGTACCCCGACGCATCCAGCAGCTATAAAGCATTTTGCCTGCGCGACCCGATCAAGCCTGCACGCCAGGCTTTACAGCAAGCGCGCCTTGAGCACTTGGTACGTAAACCGGCGAGCGAGCGAAATCTCAGTTGGCAGATGGGTGAGGACAGAACGCTCTACATCCACGACGGCGCAAATGACGATGGCGCCTTCAGCTTGGCTTATCACCACAGCAGTCATCGAACTTGGGTAGTGCTGACCGCCCCATTGTGCCCATTGCCTCTGAGTCTGGAGTACGAACTGCCGGGCGATCTCACTCAATTGGTCGAATGCCTGCGCAACCTGCCATTGCAGGCAATGTTGTTCCAGAACCTTGCCCGCTGCCCGATTGGCTTATGTGATCTGCCGGCAATGCTGGACATTCCGTACCGCATTCTGTGCAACGACGACCGCCTGCTCGATCCGCGGGGTGATTATGACTGGCGGCGTTTTGCCCGCGAAGCGACCAGCGTTCAATTGCCATGGCCAGCGCTACAACCTGTTTACAGCGACGCGCTGCCAGATTCCAACTTAGTGACAGAGGCGACTGCTGCAACCAGCGGGTTGGCTGTGCCTATGCCTCAATCACTCGTCATTGGTGACAGCCTGCGCGATGCCAGCATTGCACAGCATTGGCTGGACGTTGCAAGGCATATTAAACGCGCGGAATTGTCCATCCGTTTGGTTGCGCCAAGCGATGGCCCCCTGCTGAAACAACTGCAAGCCACCGGTTCCGTTCATGTGCTGCCCGACTTGAATGGCTTCACCTTGGCCGAGCGAGCCCAAGCCGCCGGATGTGATGCTGTGCTCAGCCTGGCTGAAAATCCTGGCAGCGACTGGGCGGCCCCTCGCTTGGCAGCCCAGCTGGGTATACCGCTGTTCGCACCCTCCAATTTGTTGGCAAGCGACACAGGGGCCGCAGCCCTGACCGCCTTGCCTTTCACCCTGAGCCTGCTCCAATGACCGAACACCTTGTGGATCAACAGCAAACGGCTCAGCCGGTCGCCTTACCCGCCTTCAGCGGGGCCATACTTGGCCTTCAGGGGGACGTACTGCACGGCTGGGCGATGGACAACACGCAACCGGAAAACCGGCCTGTCATCGAGGTGTTCATCGATGGAGCCAGCGTTGCTCTGGCACGTGCCGACCAATATGAGCCTAACGCGCCAATGGGCGACCAGTACCATGGCTTTGCCGTGCAATTGCGCCAGCGCTGGCTTGACGAGGCATGCTTGATCACCGCACGCATCGCCAACCAGCCATTCGAATTGGAAGGTCAACTGTCGCTCCCGGCAGCACCCAGTGACGACAGTGCCTCGATTGCGTCCCAGGTTTGGCATACAGGCGGCTTGCGTGTCGGTGGTTGGTGCTGGGATCCAAAGGCACCTGATCGACATGTGGAGGTTACGGTACGGGAAGGCGATCAAGTGGTTGGCCGGGCGGTATGTAAAGAGCACAACCAGGCCTTGGCGTACCGCGCCACCAGTGACCACGGCTTTGCTATCGATCTGCCTTGGGAGTTGGCCGATGGCAAGGTGCATGTGCTGGAAATCATCAATGATCTTGGCCAGCCACTGGCAGGTAGCCCCATTCGCTTGTGCTGCTGGCCGGAGGGCCTTGAAGGGCTGCTCCATAAATTGGATCCGGCGCACGACGCCGCAACGGTCGCCCTGCTGACTGAGGTTGCCAAGGACCAAACCATGCGCCTGCCGAAAAGTGCAGGCTGGCATCACTACCCACAATGGTTCGAGGTGTTCCAGCGCCTAGACCCCCTGCCCTTACCGCCGCTACAAGGCAAGTTGGGAGTGCTGCTGCTGAGCGACGGCGATACGGCACTGGAACAATTGAGCCTGAGCAGCCTAGGTGCCTGGGACGCTGGCACGCATGCAGTTGCTATCGCCCCCCCACGCAACCTATTGCCAGCGCTCACTCAACTGCTTGAAGGCGGCTGCGATCGCATCCTGCCAATGGTGGCGGGCGATCGCTTGGCGCCTCTGGCGCTGGCGCACCTGAGTGCCTTGCTCGACGATGGGAGCGCATGGGCATTCGCCGACTGCGATCGCGACGGTCCGCAGGGGGAGCGCAGCCTGCCGTGGCTGAAACCGGTGTGGGATATCGACCTGTTTATCGGCGCTGATATTTTCACCCCTGGAGCAATCTACAGCGCGAACATTATCAAACAAGCCTTGGCGCTGCTCACGGGCCGTCAAGCAGATGGTTCTGTAAGCTGGCACGACCTCCCAGTCGGCATTGCGTTGGCCACACAGAACACCGGAGCGCAGGTTACGCACTTGCCTCGCGTGCTTTACCATCGCGCTGCCCATGCACCTGCGAGCCCGGAGCAGAGCCAGCCTTCGCAACAGCGTCTGCAGGCTATTGAATGGTTGTGTGAACAGCTGGCACCTGGTGCCACGGTGAGCCAAGTCGCGGACTACCCGGCACTATTTCGAGCCCACTGGCCTTTACCAGCGCAACTACCCCGTGTGAGCCTTATCGTGCCAACGCGGGACCAATACAAGCTGCTGCATGCCTGCATCGAAGGGCTCTTAAACGATACGGATTACCCAAACCTGGAAATTATTGTTGTTGATAACCAGTCCAGGGAATCACAGACCGTAGCATACTTAACCGAGCTGACTACGCGCGGTGTAACCGTGCTGCCTCATCCCTATCCCTTCAATTACTCGACCATCAATAACCGTGCTGTTGGGGTTGCTAATGGTGAACTGATTGGGCTGGTGAACAACGATATCGAGATTATAGATGCTGGCTGGTTGAAAGAGATGGTTGCACAGCTTCTGCGGCCGGGTGTTGGCGTGGTTGGCGCTAAGTTGCTATGGCCGAATCGAATGGTCCAGCACGGCGGCGTAACTGTAGGGATGAACGGCCTGGCGGCACACACTGGCAACGAGCTGGGAGAGCGGGACGCTGGCTATCTGGGCATGAATCAGATTAGCCGCCGGCAAAGTGCTGTAACAGCGGCATGCTTACTATTGCGCAAGTCGGTTTTCGATTTGGTAAATGGTTTGGATGAGAGAGAGTTTCCGGTTGCGTTCAATGACGTGGATCTGTGCTTGCGAATTCAACAGAGAGGCCTGCATGCAATTTGGAGTGCATTTGCCAAGCTGATTCACGCGGAGTCAGCGAGTAGAGGCAAGGATATAGACAGTGAAAAGCAATCAAGAGCCAAGCGCGAGCAAATAGGCTTCATGAACCGGTGGTCACTCAATAGCAAAGTAGACGCCTACTATCACCCAGCCTTGAGCCATGATTACCTGAGCGGTCCATACGGTGGCCTCGCCACGCCCCCTAAAAAAATAGACCTGCGAATGTGTCAAGGAAAGAGAGGTAAATAGGCAGATTAAAAATCTACCACTCTCCAACGGACTGAAAATATTGGTCGCTCACCAGTTACCCTTAATGCCGGGATGCAACTATGCCCACAGAATTAACTAAAAAGCTCCAGATTGTCGGACATCTTGACTACGTCGATAACGGCGTTGCTTATGGATGGGCTCTAGATCCATCAAATCCACGAGAACGAGTAACCGTCGAAATACTTTGCGATGGTAAAGTTGTCGGACATGGAATAGCAGATGGCTATCGTGAAGACCTCAAAGATGCCGGGGTCGGCGACGGTTATCACCTATTCCAAATAAAACTGTCGTATGAGCTTTACGACGGGGAAGCCCATACCCTTCAGGCCAGAAATACGAGCAAGAATATTTTGCTTACAGGTTCAAACCTGATTTTACCACCCCAACCTGTCAAATTTAGTTATCCACTCATATCACGGTCTGAGGGTGAAGAATGGATTTCTCAATTATACTCCGCTCATGCGACCCCCACAGCAAATGGAGATAGAAGCAAAGTAATTCAAGCATATCGAATTGCCAGCTTATTCCAAGAAACGGGACAGTATGATGACGCTCGATACGCTTGGGAAGCGCTCACAAAGGTCTTAGGCGAAAACGCTTATTGCACTTGCAAACTAGCTGAAAGCTATCTTCTTGAAGAAAAATCAGTAATCGCTCTCGACCTATATCAACGTGCAGCAGGGCTGAATCTGAATTTCAGCTGGGCGCATTTAGGTATCAGCGTATGCCAGAGGTTGATGGGGAACATTATCGCGGCAGAAAACTCACTGGCGTTTGCACAAGCACTACCTAAACGTGGGGAAATAGCCAAACATCTGCAGTTAGTCAGCATGGACCTGCTACCGAACAGAGTTGAGCGTTTGATCGCACAAAAGGATCGAGCAGGCGCCTTGGAACTTCTTTACAAAATCTTGCTATCCAATCCGCAACAAATGTATGCGACAGAAAAGCTAAACAGCTTGCTTGCTGAAGAGATCCAACACACTGGTAGCAAAACTACGGAGTCATTGCTGATCGCTAATAGACGGGCAGTTCGACTATTAGAGATGACAATGGATTTAGCGTCCGGAAGCCCAAGCCCCCTACTTAAACTCGGTAACGAAGCGGATAAGCACAATGTCTAATACAATTGATCTCAAATCCCTCGAAGAACGCAGAGCGCGCTTAGGAGCAATAGGCGCGCTCGATTTTTTGATAGATTATCAGCGTAAAAAACAGAGTGGCTTGTCCTATCCTATCAACTACGTACCGTTCAAATGCAAGGCCGTTGCTGTAGATAAAGATTTAAGTCGCTTCAAGAATATACCTAAAAATCTCCCCGTTGCACGCCCACTGCCCCCCATTCAAGGTCTTGCCAACGACTATTCGCACCTCTTATCCAAGATTGATAACAGTCCGGCTGCCCAAGAAATCAAGGTATCCGTGGTGATTCTCACCTACAATCGAATTGAACCGCTGCGTAGGACTTTGGCGGGACTATCACGGCAAACCTATCCAAAACATCTCATGGAAGTCATAGTCACAGATGATGGCAGCTCCCAGGAGACAATGAAGGTTGTTCGAGAGTTTGACAAGCAGCTAAATATTCGATACTCCTGGCACAAAGACGTTGGTTTCACCGCTGCTGCTGCTAGAAACAATGGAGTACGCATAGCCAGAAATGATCTGGTCATACTGTTGGATGTTGATATGTTCCCATCAAAGTGCTTAGTTGAAAACTATGCAAAATGGTGGAGAACATTAGACAGCACAATACTCATAGGCCCAAGAAAATATATCGACATGAGCAAGACTGATGTCGCAGAAATTCTTAATGATGACTATCTGGAAGATAGGTTCACTGAGATTGTCACAAACAACAATGTGGCCGGCAAGATACAAGGTACGCACTCAGTAGACTGGCGGCTCGAAATATTTGAGCGCACCCAAAATCTGCGTACAGAGCCAGTACCCTTCAGGACGTTCGCGAGCGGGAACGTAGCTTTCTCGAAACGCAACTTTGACGCTGTAGGTGGCTTTGATGAGCGATTCGTATCTTGGGGCTTTGAGGATACAGAGTTAGGGTATCGGTTCTTCAACTACGGAAAGTATATTGTGCCCGTGATGGATGCGCTTGCCTTTCATCAAGAGCCAGAGGGAGGAGAAAATGAAACAGATCGAAGTGCCGGCAAAGAACTAAGTGGGGAGCTTTTTAGTACGATCTGTCCTTACTACAGACATCTGAGCAAGATAAAGAAAGACTTCCATGAAGTACCTCGCGTATCTATTTATATTCCAGCTTATAACTGTGCGGATACGATATGCGATGCTATTCACAGTGCTCTAAATCAAACATACACAGATCTTGAAGTGTGTATCTGCGATGATGGCTCCACAGATGACACGCCCAAAATTCTAGAAAGATATTTCTCCAATAACCCTCGTGTCCGTTGGGTGCGTCAGGAAAACGGAGGTATCGGAAAAGCTTCGAACACTGCTCTGAGTCTTTGCCGAGGGATCTATGTTGGGCAGCTGGACAGCGACGACTATTTGGCTTCCGACGTTGTGGAAAAATGCGTCGCGCTCTTAGACAAAAACCCCAACTTGGGTTTAGTGTATACAACATATGAGAATGAATACCCCGATGGGCGCATCGAGCAGGGCTATAACTACCCTGTATTCACTCGTGAGAAAATGCTAACCGCGATGATCGCCCATCATTTTAGAATATTTAAAAAGCGATATTGGCATCGAACATCAGGATTCAATGAGCGAATCAGAAATGCGGTAGACTATGACATGTATCTCAAAATCTGCGAAGTTTCGGAAGCTGAACATCTAAACGTAATTGGTTATCGGCGCAGACTTCATGGCCAAAATACATCCTTAGTGAATTTTGGCGAACAAATGAAAAACACAGCCGTTGTTGTAAACTCCTCAATGCGAAGACTTGGAATCGAACTCGAAGCCAGCTTAGAAAAAGAAGATGCCTCGCAGCTTATCTACATTCCTTTGCAAACTAAAAAACCCGAGGCGCAGCAATGAAAAAACATATAATTATTGCAATCCGCTACTCTATCCTGCAGAAAAATAGTTCGTCATGGAGAGCTGCCGAACAGGGATTTGAAAAGCATGTGGAAAAAATTCTGAGCAGTGAAAGGCTTAACATTCGAGAAGAAACCTTCGACAAACTTACTCTGAGCTCTCTTTGCAGCCAAGCCGTCATAGATCCTGATGTCTCTTTTTCAGTTTTAGTCATGTTGTCAGATATGCTGCCAAACGAGCGCCTGGAGAAATTGCGCTCAAAAATTAGAATAGCCAATAACAGAGATATTAGTTTCAAACTTGCAACAATAGACTCTGGTACTGGCTTGGATCATGACTTCAAGAACATAAATGAAGCGATGAAGTTTGAAATTTCAGAGCTCTCAAAAAGCCACAATGACATTCTCATTGCAACAGTTCGACTCGACGATGATGACGGCGTTAGCTCAAACTTCGTTCAAAAGCTGAGTGAACACATGCATCTAGGTCTAACTGGCTATGCTGTTTCGTTTGCATACGGCCTAGAAGGTTATTGGGACGCAGTTTCCGGTCAAGTTACCGACGTACGCCATAGCTACTTCCCAAAATTCTCCGCTGGCATGGCGTATTTGAACTCCTACAATTCATTAAACGGCCTAGGCGATAAAAAAACTATACACGTCTATAATCTGGGCAATCACATGAAAATCGATGAGCGCTTCCCTACGATTATCGAGGCTAAGGAGCCAATGTTCTTTAGGACTTTAAGCACGACTAACGATTCTGTAGGGTCCCCGTATCACAAACATCTTCCAGCTGTTAAAGGATCCAACACCTTTAGTCAATTCCCTTATCTTTATAGTCTTTGCTCAACCGCCAATTTTATGGAAATTGAAGACCTCCAGGCACTGGAAGTCTGTAAAAGCAGCAGCCCATGGATGGCACTTATTACTCATTTGAATAACAGGATTCAACTTCGAGAGAAGCAAATTCGCGAGTTGACTGAGAAACTTGAAGGTACTGCAAAATGAAAATTGCTATCGCTGGGACTGGATATGTGGGCATGTCCAACGCTGTATTGTTGGCGCAGCACAATGAAGTGATTGCACTCGACATCAGGGCTGACAGGGTAGATGCTATCAACGATAGGATCTCACACTTGGAAGACGCTTGCCTCAAAGATTATCTACAAACTAAAAACCTGAACCTTCGAGCCACCCTCTCCAAAGAAGAAGCATATACTGACAGCGACTTTGTAGTGGTGGCGACTCCCACAGACTATGATCCAGTAACCAACTATTTCAATACATCTTCTGTTGAATCAGTAATTTCAGATATTTTACGAATAAACTCTTCAGCTGTAATTATCATCAAGTCCACTGTTCCTGTAGGCTTTACCAAAAGCCTTAGAGAAAAATTAGGCTATTCTAAAATTTTCTTTTCTCCTGAATTCCTCCGTGAAGGCAAGGCACTTCACGACAACCTCTACCCTTCTCGAATTGTAATCGGCTCGCACCTTGAAGAAGCGAAAGTTTTCGCTCAGTTATTATTGAATGGCGCTATCAAGAGCGACGTCAGCGTTCTGTATACTGATTCTACAGAGGCTGAAGCAATTAAGCTTTTTGCGAATACATTTTTAGCCATGCGTGTAGCTTATATAAATGAGCTTGATACTTACGCTGAGGTGCACAACCTTGATTCTCGCCAAATAATTGAAGGCGTTGGATTAGATCCTCGAATTGGCAATCATTATCACAACCCATCTTTTGGCTACGGTGGATATTGCCTTCCCAAGGACTCAAAGCAATTACTTGCCAATTATAAAGATGTTCCTAACAATCTAATAGCCGCAATTGTTGACGCCAACAGAACAAGGAAGGATTTTATTGCTGAAACCATAATCAACAAAGCACCTAAGACTGTTGGCATATATCGCCTGACAATGAAAAAAGGATCAGATAATTTCAGAACCGCATCTATCCAAGGCGTCATGAAGCGAATAAAAGCCAAAGGCATTAACGTGGTGGTATATGAACCTAATCTACATGAGCCCACTTACTTCAACTCCCCAGTTATCCATAATATTGAGGATTTCAAAAGCGCCTCTGATTTGATTGTCGCAAATAGGTGGGAAGATGAAATCCGAGATGTAGCTGCTAAAGTTTACACTCGCGACTTATTCGGAAATGACTAACTACTTTTAGCGCCGAACAAAATCATCTGAACCAGGAAATAGTTAATATTATGGCCATAACAACTAAAATTCAGCAGATCATATCCGATCTCCAGGCGACTGAGCAATTACTGAATAAGCAAGTTTCTGAGAGTACTCGAGCACCACAACAATCGATGCCGACGCAAACGGCAGGCGAGCCTATTGCACTTTCAAATCTAAACCATAAAATTTTAACTTTACAAACAGAAATTGAGCAGCTTTCTAACAACCTTATTTTGAAAGATAAGGACATCGCTGATTTAAACTCTGAGGTCGAGCGATTAAAAATCGAGAACCGAAGAATTTCTCAAGAGCTTTACCATGTGCGAAAAGAAAGTTTAATTGCCAAAAATCAAAAGGATCAAATATACCTTGATAACGAGTTGCTAGTCAAAGAGCTCACTAAAGTGCAAGCGGAGCTTGAGCTATATTATGAAGATAGAAGAGCTCTGGAGGCCACACTGACCAATACGAATGAGACCCTGGAGCGGGCCTCAGCTACAATAAATTACCTTGGACACCCACACAGCCTATGACTCCGATGGTAGGACGGGTGCGACTAAGCATTACTGATGCTTATCAATCGGCGGGATCACGATGAGACGCAGTAATGAGTTTGATTAAGTGAATTTACTCACTTGCAAAGTTGAACCATGGCGACTGACTATTTTACACAAAATTGGTCCACTACCAGCACCTCGCCATATTAAATAACTGAGCATCAGATGCAACCTGGTAGTACAGCAGATATCCGAGTAGAGACCTATGTCTAAGTCTGACCTAGAATTGCAGCTATTACCCCTAGTAGATCCCGAGTGGTATCTTTCAACCTACCCAGACGTAGCGAATTCCGGGATGGATCCAAACGAACATTATAAAAATTTCGGTGCCAAGGAAGGGCGCCTACCCCGTCGGCTCAAAGCTTACACTCTCGAATCTGCATTATGGGGTGGATTCTCCAAGCTCGCGGAACCAGATTTGGTCGCGTTGCAACATGGCTCTCTTGATAGGGATGAGCAATCTTACGCGAGCTGGGCGCTTGCAAGGTGGTACGCTAGCATTCTCGACTGGCCTAGCGCGCTCAAATATGTACAAACGATTTCGTCCGCACAATCTTCGCTCCTAAATAGAACTGGACTTGCACTTTTAAGATCCGAGATACTTATGCGCAGCGGGCAAATATCTGCTGCCCAACGATGTGTGCTACTAGAAATGGAAGCGCAGGGTATTAGTAACGATCTCTGCTTAGCCGCAGCCAATACCGCCCTTCCACCAGATGGCACTGAGGAAGGTTGTAGTGAGTCTAGTCTCCTATACTGGGTGAATCGGATATTTTCCTCTGCCGAGCTACGATCTGTAATCAAGCATGATTCTGATTGCGAGCTGCACATTGATAATATCAAATGTACTACTGGCGAAGGTCCAAGCTGTGATCAGCCGTTAACAATCACGGTAATAATGCCAGCGTACAATGCTGAGCAGTTTATTCAAACTGCCTTACGCAGCGTAATGGCTCAAACGTGGGTTAATCTAGAAATCATAGTGGTTGACGATTGTAGCTCCGATAATACCATTCAAAAAGTTCTAGAGTTGGCTAAGAACGACAGCCGGATAAAATTACTACGCCAGCGCACCAATAAAGGTGCCTACGCTGCGAGGAACTTAGCACTCAAACATGCCACAGGCATGTTCGTGGTCAATCATGACAGTGATGATTGGTCACATTCACAGCGTCTCGAGCTAATGATCGCTCCATTGCTTGCAGATTCTAAAACTATGGCAGCAATGGCCTCTTGGGTTCGATGCTATCCTAGTCTGTATTTCCATACATGGCGTACCGAGAATCATCTGATCGAGCCAAGCGTGTCTACTATGATGTTCCGTACCGAGGCAATCCGTCGTCTAGGCGGATGGGACGAAGTACGGGTCGCTGCAGATTATGAGTTGTATAAAAGATTCCTAAAATATTATGGGCCGGAAACTATAGCCAATGTACTGATGAGTACACCCTTGGTATTTGCACGTCATTGCCCAGACTCACTGACAATGTCGGCACGGACGCACGTCCGCACTTCATTGTTTGGCCTTAGAAATCTCTATGCATCCTTGGCAGATACTTGGCATTCAAATACAGCAGATCTATATTCCCTGCATCTAAAACTCGGCGATGAACCCCGCCCCTTCCCAGCGCCCCTTCCTATGCTCAATAACCAATCTTCCGAATCGCTCAATTTTGACCTATTATTGATCGCAGACTTCAGCGAGCAATCTGCAAGTATCAACGTCCAGAGAACTCTGCTTTATCGTTTAGTACAGAGCGGCACGCGCATCGCTTTATTTCACTGGCCTGACTACTCTCAGCCCCGGGATATCAGCCCGGAAGTCCTGGGCCACGCAGTTGCTGACTCCGTAACTTTCATATTGGCTGAGCAGACTATATTTGCTCCCTATGTAGTGGTAGTCGATGGGAAATTACTCCAACACCCACTTGATAAACTTCCAGTACTGAGGGGACTACACACATGTCACATTATTGACTCCGATGAACAAGCGCGCCTATTTGAAATTTCTTCAAATCTTGGCACTCCGTCCCCTACAGCTGGCCAATCAGTGATGTTAAGCTCCGCTGATACACTGAGCCCGCACTACGATGACCGTCCAGCCACAACCGCGAATTCACAATCTGTTGATCAGAATTGCGAGATTGCTGATGTCAAATATTTCTTTGACTCGGAGTGGTACCTTCAAAATTATCCTGATGTATCTCAAGCGGGTATTGATCCTAGACACCATTATATAACTAACGGTTACATTGAAGGCCGTGAACCTGGGCCAGACTTCAATACTGATTGGTATTACCAGCAATGCCCGATCGCTCGCAGTAGCGGTTTATCACCCTTAGTTCATTATGAGCAGATCGGACGACATGCTGGATATGATCCTCACCACCCAACCATATCCGGGGAACTCAAATTTAAAGAAAAGCGCCCCACTATTTTGCTTTGTGCTCACTCAGCTAACAGTGAAATATTTGGCGCCGAACGTAGCCTAATAGATATATTAGATGCGTGCAAAGAACTGCAACTCAACACAGTTGTAAGCGTGCCATCAATTAAAAATTTAGAGTATATTGATGCACTGCGGCATCGCGCAGTAGCCGTCATATGCATCCCCACTCAACTGTGGTGTCACAATACTCCGCCGAGCTTGATAGCCATTGAGCGATTCCGAGCGATAATTCAGAAATATGGCGTAAATTTGGTTCAGGCAAATACAATCATGCTTCGTGAACCACTTGCCGCCGCTCGCCAGGAAAATATTCCATCAATCATACATGCACATGAATCACCAATGCATGACACTGCACTATGTGCATCAATAGGCCTACCTCCCGAAACCATCCGATCACATATTCTTGAGGCTTCCGACTTCATCATTGCAAACTCTGCCTTTACAGCCAAGCATCTTAACAAGCTTGAAGCCACCTATATAGTCAGTAATGTAATCGACGCTAAAGCATTCAACATACCCAATGTTGTTGACAAAGAAAACATCACAGCGGCCTTAATTAGCAGCAACATTCCAAAGAAAGGCATACAAGACCTCTTACAATTGGCGCTTGAACTTTCGACTGACACCCCTAATCTTCGACTTTTACTAATTGGTCCGCACACACCTGCAATCGCCGCTTTGAAAACGCTGGAATCACGCGGCCAACTCCCACGAAATATTAGTTTAATTCCTTATACTCGCACCCCACAGGAAGCGATTTCGGCAGCCAATATTGTCCTAAATCTTTCCCATTGTGAAGAAACGTTCGGGCGTACACTGTTGGAAGGAATGGCTGCAGGACGCCCGGTTCTTGCATATCGCCAAGGTGCAGTACCAGAACTCATTGAAGACGGTGTACAAGGTCATACGTTTGAGTATGGCGATATCAAAGCGATTGCTAACAGACTTCGTCAATTAAGCCTAAACACAAAAAAGATTCGTACTCTCGGTACTGCTGGCCGTAAGCGCGCTAAGCAATACAATATAAAGCGCATGTCGAAACAACTAGGCACTGCCTATCACGCGATTCTCGGCCATCCTCTTGATGACTAGGCCGAATGCCGGCCCATTCGAAGGACCAGATCCCGAATTTATAGTGCACAAATGCATTCTTAAGGCTGTCGCTTAGCATCTACATAGGGCCTTGCTGAGTGAAAACTCACAAGGTCCTATATCATGAATATGCTGCCCCAGCGTTTCGTATGCGTATAGATGATCGACAGTAACGAACGTATGAATTTTAACAATTCCTGAAAGACATCCACATTTGAGTATCAAAATGAAAACCCACAAATCAATTAAGAATTCATCATTAATTTTCTGTAGCCTTATTACAATAACTCTCACTTTTAGCACGCACTCTTCCGCATTCGAAGTTTACAGCTTTCTACCATATCCACCAACACCGTCAAGTGATCAACAGTCAAAGTCATTTTCTTCTACCGTGCTGCAGAGTAATCCGAGCTTGAAGAAAATTAAAATAATCTATGAAAACGAGCTGCTCTCCACACCCCAGGCTGACAATAGCCCCGCATCCAGAATCAACAAGGTTAAAATTCAAAATGCCGCTTTGAAATATAAAAATCTTGGTGTAAAGTTTTTCTCTTTAGACATAGAGAGTTGGAATAGGTTTGACCCTAAAACTCCCAGCCTATACCTGCAAACGCTAAAAATTTTTAAAGAAGCCTATCCAGAGGCTACGGTGGGCTTATATTCAATCGTCCCGCAAAACACGTACCTCTGGACTGAAAATAAACTTTCTAGCTATGACGAAATCAATGCCAGGTACGTAGACGTAGCCAAAACTGTCGATTACTTTAGCCCGTCGCTCTACAATTATAGCGGTGACGATTTTTCCTCTTGGGTAAAAAGCGCCAAATATAATATCAATGCAGCACGAAACTATGACCCCTATAAAAAAATTCTTCCCTACATCACCCCAGAAGTTCAACAGAGTGGCGCCATTCGCTTACTTACCTATGAAGAGATGAAAGCTCGATTAGAGGTTCTAAGTCAACTTGGCGTGGATGGCTGTATTCTTTGGGGAAGCAGCCGCTCTAGAATTTCCGATGGATCTCGACCTACTTTAGATCCGCAGGCAGGTTGGCTCAAAGCTGTAATCGAATTTTCCAACTCGAAATCTTGATCTGGGTTATCTACAAATTCATTTTGAGCCCATACAAATACAAATTCAATACGCAACCAACAAATGTCTCGGATGAATATTCCCAGTCGTCTTGCGCCTTCCATTACTGGAAAGGCGGATTATTACTCGGAGCGTCTGTCGATCAATCTCTACCCCATCAATAACTTCTTTTTTCCACATTAATTATCATCATCACCCTATAGCAAGCCTAGAAAAAAAGCGCAAACTATCGAATTAAAATGCTCACAGGTTTTTAGTCTTCATAAAGCGTTTAGCTTCCGTAACCGTCAGATATGTAGCTATAGCGCAAGTGGTGTTGTATGCTTGAACAACACGCTGACGCTGACGCTGATAGCCCATCCCTTGAATGAAACGACATATTTAGCTATAAGCGGCTCATGAGGCCAAATCTACTTGAGGTTTTGTTATGATACTAGTCACAGGCGGGGCCGGCTTTATTGGATCGAATTTTATACTTCAATGGTGCGCGCACCTCGAGGAGGCTGTGCTCAACCTAGATGCACTCACCTATGCAGGCAATCTGACCAATCTGCTTTCACTAAAAGGCAATCCCCAGCACTGTTTTATACAAGGAGACATTGGGGATGCTTCGCTCTTGGCCCGAATGTTCGCAGAGCACCGCCCACGCGCCGTGGTGCATTTTGCAGCTGAGTCCCATGTCGATCGTTCGATCACCGGACCCGAAGCGTTTGTCCAGACCAACGTCATGGGCACTTTTCGGCTTCTAGAAGCCGCACGGGTCTACTGGAGCGGTCTCGCTCAGCCAGAGAAAAAAGCCTTCCGCTTCCTACACGTTTCAACTGATGAAGTGTATGGCACGCTCCTGCCTGACGATCCGGCTTTTACAGAAACTACGCCATACGCCCCCAATAGTCCCTACTCGGCTAGCAAAGCAGCTAGTGACCATCTGGTCCGCTCCTACTACCATACCTACGGTATGCCAGTCCTCACCACCAACTGCTCCAACAACTACGGGCCGTTCCACTTCCCCGAAAAACTGATCCCACTTATGATTGTCAACGCGCTCGCGGGTAAGCCACTCCCTGTCTACGGTGACGGCCAGCAGATACGGGACTGGTTGTACGTCGAGGACCACTGCTCCGGTATCCGTCGTGTGCTGGAAGCTGGCACCACAGGCGAAACCTACAACATCGGCGGTTGGAACGAGAAAGCCAACATTGATATCGTGCGCACTGTCTGCTGTCTACTCGACGAGATGGCGCCAGCGTCAGCACGCAATGTGATCAACCAAAAGACTGGTGGACCCATCGAGCACTATGCCGAGCTGATAACCTACGTGACCGACCGCCCTGGCCACGACCGCCGTTATGCCATCGATGCGGGTAAGATCGAGCGTGAGCTAGGCTGGAAACCTGCAGAAACTTTCGATACTGGCATTCGCAAGACTGTCGGCTGGTACCTTGCCAATCAGGGATGGGTGAAGGGCGTGATGGACGGTTCGTATCGTGATTGGGTGGCAAAGCAATACGGGGCGAATGAAGCGTGAAAATCCTGCTGCTGGGCAAAAACGGGCAAGTCGGCTGGGAGCTGCAGCGGTCGCTTTCGCCGCTCGCCGAAGTTGTCGCACTGGATCGTAGGGGTAATGGGGAGCTCTGCGGGGATTTAAGTCAGTTGGATGCCTTGGCGAGCACCGTTCGCTCACTAGCGCCTGATGTGATCGTCAACGCGGCCGCTTATACAGCAGTGGATAAAGCACAGAGTGATTCGCAGACCGCAGCGCTTATCAATGCCCAGGCCCCTGGCGTATTGGCAAAAGAGGCGGCTCAGTTAGGCGCTTGGCTAATTCACTACTCCACCGACTACGTGTATGACGGCAGCGGTGATCGGCCTTGGCAAGAAACCGAAGCCACAGGTCCGCTGTCGGTCTATGGCCGCTCTAAACTTGAGGGTGAGCAGGCCATTGAGGCCAGCGGTGCAAAGGCCATTATCCTTCGCACCAGTTGGGTGTACGCTGCCCGCGGAAATAACTTCGCCAAGACCATGCTGCGCCTCGCTCAGGAGCTGGACACTTTGAGCGTGGTTGCTGACCAATTCGGTGCCCCGACTGGTGCTGACCTGATCGCGGATGTTACAGCCCATGTCGTTCGGCATGTCATCAACCAACCCGCGAACGATCACCTTGCTGGGATCTACAACTTGGCAGCATCGGGTGAAACTAGCTGGCACGCATACGCACAATTAGTGCTAAAAGATGCGCTTTGCAGGGGGATATCGCTTAAAGTGAACGCTGATCAAGTGTCCGCGATCAATACCGACGCTTACCCTGCACCCGCGCCGCGCCCGCGAAATTCCCGGCTGGCGTTGGGCAAGCTCGAAAGCACGTTTAAGTTGAAAATGCCGCCCTGGCAGCAAGGCGTTCAACGTATGCTAGACGAAATCCATAAGTAAGGATTCCCATGGCTCGTAAAGGAATTATTTTGGCTGGTGGCTCGGGCACCCGCCTGCACCCCGCAACGCTCTCGGTATCGAAGCAGCTGCTGCCGGTGTATGACAAACCGATGATCTATTACCCATTGAGCACCCTCCTGCTCGCAGGGATACGCGACATCCTGATCATTTCAACCCCGCAGGATACCCCTCGCTTCGAGCAATTGCTGGGCGATGGCAGCCAGTGGGGTCTGAGCCTTTCCTACGCAGTTCAACCAAGCCCCGATGGCCTGGCTCAGGCGTTCACCATCGGTGAAGCTTTCATCGGTAACGACACTTCTGCATTGGTGCTAGGCGACAACATCTTCTATGGCCACGATTTCCAGTCGCTACTGTTGAGCGCGGGCCAACGCGACACAGGCGCCTCTGTGTTCGCTTACCACGTCAACGACCCTGAGCGTTACGGTGTAGCCGAATTCAATGAAGCCGGACGCGTATTGTCGCTGGAAGAAAAACCAAAAAAGCCAAAGTCCAACTATGCGGTCACTGGCCTCTACTTTTACGACAACCAGGTCGTGGATCTGGCACGCACTCTGAAACCATCGGCCCGAGGTGAGCTGGAAATCACTGACCTCAATAACCTATACCTGCAACAAGCGCAGCTCCATGTGGAGATCATGGGGCGCGGTTATGCATGGCTGGATACGGGTACTCACGACAGCCTGCTTGATGCCAGTCAGTACATTGCAACCATGGAGCGCCGCCAAGGGCTCAAAGTGGCGTGTCCGGAAGAGATCTGCTTCCGCGCAGGCTGGATTGATGCCGAACAACTTGAGCGCTTGGCACAGCCATTGCTCAAAAATGGCTACGGCCAATACCTGCGTAACCTGCTTCGCGAGAAGGTTTTCTGATGCATGCGATTCCACTGGCCATCCCCGACGTCATCTTGTTCACTCCAAAAGTATTCGGCGACGATCGTGGGTTCTTCTTCGAAAGCTTCAATGCCAAAGTATTCAGCGAGTCGACAGGCCTGCGCCCGACTTTCGTTCAGGATAATCACTCACGCTCAGTGAAAGGCGTGCTCCGCGGCCTGCACTATCAGCTTCCACCCCATGCCCAAGGCAAACTGGTGCGTGTCGCGCAAGGTGAGGTATTTGACATAGCAGTAGATATCCGCCGGTCCTCCCCTACCTTCGGCAAATGGGTGGGAGCGGTGCTTTCGGCAGAAAACAAAAACCAGCTGTGGATCCCGCCGGGGTTCGCTCATGGTTTTGTCACGTTGAGCGATACGGCCGAGTTTCTGTACAAAGCTACAGACTTCTATTCGCCAGCCAGCGAGCGTTGCATTGCATGGGATGATCCGGAGGTTGGTATTGATTGGCCGATCAACCTTACCCCTAGCCTGTCGGGCAAGGATCAACTTGGCGTAGCACTGGCCAGCGCTGAGGTATTTGAGTAATTCATTGATAGGGCCAAGGTGTAAAAGCCTTGGCGGCTCGAGTGATCAAGATACGTATGGAGCTTGACTTCTATAGATCCAAGCGATATCAGCAACGTTTTTGCGCCGGCTTCACCGAGTGGTTGCCGTAGCCGGTTAAACTCATTGTCGCTGTCTGCACCGGTACACCCTATGCAACAAAATCCCCGCAGTAAGGCCGCGCCGCGCTGCGGGGATTCCGAGAAACTCAAACGCACCCATCAGTGCACTTTAGTAGGGCCCTCGTGCTTCACCTCAGTGCTCTGCACCACGCCCAATACCTGGCGCTTGAGTTCAGCAGCACTTTCACTCCAATGCAGCCAAGGCATTTCATCCGACAGCGGCTGGGCGCCCTTCTCCAATAGCGCCAACCACTGCTTCACAGCTTGCGCCAGCTCACGCGCTGCCCCGCCCTGGAAGTAGTACGCGTACTCCCCCGCCACCTCTCGGAACACGGGGATATCGCGCGCAATGATCGGCAGTTTGTGCTGCGCAGCTTCAATCAACGGCAAGCCGAAGCCTTCGGCCTCCGACGCGGCAATCAACGCACAGCTGGCGCTGTAAAGCTCGGTCAGGTCGGCATCGCTCAAGCCCTGCAGCCAGAACAGGCGCTTGCCTAGCTGTGGGTGTGCACGCAGGTTCTGCACCAATTGCTCAACAGCCCAGCCCTCTTTGCCAACCAGCACCAGGTTGACCTCGACCCCCTGCGCCCATAGCAAATCAAATGCAGCCAATGTCTGTGCATGCCCTTTGCGTGGCTCGAGCGTGCCCACCATCAAGAACGTGGGCACTGCCTTCAACTGTTCAATGAAGGCATCTTCCAACGTCACCCCACCCTGGCCTTGAACCTCTTCGATATCAGCACCCAGATGGAAATGGCTGATGGAAGGCATCACGCGCCCGCCACCATGCTGCTGCAACCATACTTTGACGTCAGCAGCCACTGCGGCCGAAATCGCTACAACGCCGTCGGCATACTGGCTGATAGAACGCATCCAGTTGTTGAATGCTCCATCGATACCAGGGTATGCAAATTTAGCGTGCAACAACGGGATCAGGTCGTAGACCACAAAGTGGATACTGACGCCCGCGCGGCGCATGCGTTCGAGCTCTTTATCAAACTCCGGGAACAAATGCGCACTAAGGTCCAGCCCCAGGAACACATCCCCCGGCGCGTATTCGATAGGGCATTCGTTCAGGCTGGCCACATAAGCACTGGAACCTGGATAACCACTGGCAACACGGTACCCTTTGCCGGTAACACCGAAAATCGGAATAACCTGGTAATCCACGCCTTCGCCACGCTGGAACTCGCTGATTACCCGCTTCACCACCCGCTGGATACCGGTTTTGGCATCACGGAAATAAAGCTCAGATACATCTACCAACAACTTTTTAGGTACTGTCGGGCTGATGCCTGGGCTGAGCCGGCGATGTTTATCCACAACCGGGGCCAGGTGTTGGGTTTCGAACAACAGCGCCTGCACGGTAGCGCTCAGACGGGCGGAAACCCGACCCCAACTGCGGTCTTCAATCCAGCGCTCTTGTCGGGCTACCAATGCTTGTGCCTTTTCATGGTCGCGCTCAAGCTCGGCAATCGACGCCACGATATCCGCTGCGTGGCTACCTGCCATTTGCAGCGTTGCTTCGGCCATGTCTGAAAAGATATGGATCGGGCTTACCAGTACCGGTTTGAGGGTAGTAATGCCGATGGTGACTGCGCCGCTGGCACTCTCCTGGGTTTCCTTGTACGGGAAGATCACGTAGTCCGCAGCGCTCATGAGGCGCAAGCATTCCTTGATGGGCCGGAAGTCGGTAACCCAAGTGATCCGGTCATCCACGCCCAGTTCAACTGCCCTGGCCCGGTAGGCATCCAATGTCTGTTCGCTGCGCGCATCAAGAATGGAGTGCAAGCCGAGCATGTGAACGCTGCGCCCTGTTTCCTGCGCCAGCGGCAGAATGGTCTCGATCAACGTATCGATACCTTTATGCGCAAGGATGAAACCGAAACACGCAATGACCAAGGCATCCTGAGCGATGCCCAGCTCATCGCGAACAGCTGCAGGCTGTACATCGGTGAGCGGCGATATGACACCGTGCGCCATCATCATCACGTTGGCAGCCAAGCCCAACACCAGCAAGTTGTTCAGGTCTTCTGGCTTGTGAACGATAATGCGGTCAAGTTTGTGCAGCGAACGTACAGCCCTTTCGGAAAGACGATGGTCGGTGATCAGCGGTTGAGTCGAGTGCAACTCAAGCATTACCACCTTGCCTTGGTCATGCAACTGCGCCAAACGCTCGCATACTTCGTCAGTCAGGGCGAAAAGGCTCGGCTGATGCTGAACCAGAACCACATCCGCTTCAGCGCACCCCTCATTGGCCAGCACTCTGCATACCGATTTGGCATCGGCCAGCCGCCAGGCGGGCTGATAAAGCTCGGAGGTGGTATCCGTGGTGCGTTCATCGCAGTAAACGCGGATATCGTAGGTGTCGGCGGTGAACTCGCTCAGCAATGCCTGGGTATATTCAGCGATACCGCACTTGGTAGCCCACGGCGACACCACCACCAACTTAGTCTTGCCAGCCGAGGCCGCTGGCATTTCGTGCTTGAGCCAGTTGGCACTCGCCAGAACCGCTTGCGCACTCTGCTGCCAGGTGTAGATGCTGCGTACCAGCTCTATGCCCTGCCGCCGGCGCTGTTCAAGGGCATGGTCGCCTTCGACAATCTTGCCGCGAAGCTCACCCATCTTGAGGGCCAACGTATGTTTGTCTGGCTCAACCCAGCAAGAGTTGGCTGCCCCGAGGTGGCTGCCCGACTTGGCAAACAGGAATGGCAGCAACTCGGCGGTGCCAAGTGTGCAGAAATCGACATGCGCGCCGAACCCCGTGACTATTACCGGCAAGCCAATTGCCAGGGCTTCTGCCGCAGGCAGGTTGAAACCTTCGCCACGGGTGGGCAGAACCAGCGTATGGGCGGAGCGGTACAAGGCGATAATGCCTTGGTCGTCCATGGGGCTTTCGTCAACCACGATCGCCGGCATGTCCTGCCGCTCGGCGGACAGCTTGGCGATCATTTCGTGAACGCGATTGTGCGGGTTAGGGAACGTCTTGATGTAGAGCTCGACGTTGTCCGCGCTGGAAAACGCCTCGGCAAAAGCTTCAAGCAACACGTCCGGGCCTTTACGCTCGAACATCGACGATACATGCAAAAAGCGGAACCGCTGCCCGCTTGCTGGCCGAATGTCGGTAATGGGTACCACTTCACTGGTGATGATGTGGTCAACGCCGACAGGGCAGATGAACACCGGCACTTCACAGCCGGAATCATGCAGTACTTTCTTCACGAAAGAGGCCGCCACGATAACACCATCGAAGTTTTCGTTAAGGAAGCTTATGGTGTCGTGCGGTACCGCAGTCTCTTCCCAGAAGAAGATGACCAGGCGCATGCCGGCCCCTTGCAGGTCCTTGATCATGGGGTAGTGATGAACGATCGACAGCACTTCCCCTTCCAACGCATCATCAAAGCGCTGGCCTACGGCATTCGTCAGCCGCTGCTGGAACGCAGGTACTTCGAGTACGTTGTCGTACGCCTTGCCGTGGTAAGGCTGGAACGCGAGCTTGCCTTCCAGTAGGTCGTACAACGCCACACCCAGCCCGCGGTTGACAATGGCAAGGCTGTAATGACCTTCGATATGCCCTGTAATGCGGACAGCCCCAAAGGCCGGTGCGACGGATTCGCACTTGAGGTAGCAGGCCTCAGGCAACAACGGCGCTTTAGGATAAACCGCGAAGCTGACGCGGGTGTAGTCCACTGCCTGGAACCCCTGGTGCCCGGGGCCCGCAGCCGCGAACGCGCCGCCGCCAATCAGCCCGCGATTTTGCGCGAACAGTTTCAGCTGGCGGTGCAATTTAGGGAATCTGCGCAGTAACTGGTTGGCGTTATGGCGCAGCGCCTGATTGCCCAATACCGACCGTATCACTTTGACCGCAAGTGGTCTGGCGGTGCGTTTAACCCTGGCAACCAGGGATTTGGCCTGTTGTTGTTCGATCCAGGCTTGCATTGCCGCCATGCGCTCATCCGCCGCAGCCAGCTGCTGGTGGGCATAACCCAAATGGTTGTGCAGGCTGTGCACCGTTTCCTTGAGGCCCTCCAGTTCGGCGCGATAACGCTCCACTTCCTGGCTTAAGTCTGCATGGGCCGCCTGATGCTCGGCCATGTCCAGACCCACTTGCGCCAGCACTTCACTGCAGCCGGCTACGCTTTCGTCCAGCTGCTGAAAGTTATTAGCCAGTCTTTCTTCAAAGCGTTCAGCCAAGGCCTCCAGGGTCACGCCATATTCGTTATCGAATGCGCTGGCAAAGGCCGAAAGTGTGGACTGCGGGGCATCTTTCTGGGCGATTACCGCATAGTCCGGGCTTACGCCGCTCAGCACATTCACCAGGCGCATATCGTCGGGTGCAGGTAATGGCGAGAGCTCCTGCAAACGCAAGAGTTTACTGCGCCCAAAGCCTTCGTATTCAGCCAGGAAGCTGAGTAACAGGTTGGGAATGGGCTTTTCATGGCTAGGGTCAAGATAGAAGCTGTTGGTCCCCACCATAAGGTTTTCAGCGTTAGGGGTTTCCAGAATCAGCAGCCCGCCAGGCTTGAGTACTCTAAGCGCCTGCCCTACAAGCTCTTGCAAAACCGCGAAGGGTACGTGTTCGGCAATATGGAACCCGGACACCAGTACCTGGCTACCGTCAGCCAAGGATTTGAGCTTGGCAACGGCGTCGATATTTTCAACGGCATAACCCTCGATTCGGCATTGCTCCAGCATGCCGTCATCCAGGTCGACACCAACGGCATTGAAGCCCTGCCCGGCCAGTACACCCAGCCACTCGCCACGGCCGCAACCCAAGTCGATCGCTCGGTGTTCGTCATCCAGCGCCAGCAGCGGGTGAAGGAACGGCAAGTACACCTCCAGCCGCTCGGTGATCAGTGCTGCAGAGCCACGGTAACGGTCCTCGAACGCGCGATAGAACGGTTTTTTCACCGGATGCACTCCACAGCTGTTGGCACCCATGCCATCCCGACAAATTGGGGCTTTGAGGTGTTGACGACGTTGAACACAAGCGCCAGGTCTCGCCATTCGTAGTTGCTACCGATATGCACTTCGTTGGCGTGCAAGGCGATGGCCACAGAATAAGAGCCAGGCCCGAGATTCATGTCGAAATCGAAGCGATATTCCAGTTGCTCACCAACCGTCAGCCCCTTCAGAGCCTTGCCAAGGTGATGCGTATTGGTACCGAACACGTGCTGCCCCAAGCGGTCCTTGATGACATAGCCCACCACCAGCTCTGGAATGGGCGCATGTACATCAACTTGCACACTCAACGTTACCTTGTCGCCCACCGCCACGAACTCGACCGGCGTTCCGTCAGCATCGTAAAGTGCAACCGTACCGATAGTAGCTTCGCCACTACCTGACTGAGTTTGTACGGTACCGTCGGCCAACTGCTTGACCTGCACGGTGCTGTTTTCCTTCTCGGCAATCAGGGCATTGTAATAGTCCATGACTTGCTCGGGAGGGCCGTCCTTGATGATCGAACCGTTCTCCAGCAGCAGTGCCCGGCTGCACAACGACTGGATAGCGCCGCGGTCGTGGGAAACGATCAACAACGAGGTGCCCAGGCGCTGAAATTCACGGATGCGTTCAAAACTTTTGTGCTGGAAGTAGCTGTCACCCACAGACAGCGCCTCATCCACAATGAGGATTTCCGGCCGAAACGCAGTGGCCACAGCAAATGCGACGCGCATCTGCATACCACTGGAATAGGTGCGTACGGCCTCATCGAAGTACTCGCCAATTTCGGCGAAGGCTTCGATGTCGTCGATCGCACCGTTGATCTGCTGAGCATCGAAACCCATCAAGCCGGCAGCGTGATACACGTTCTGGCGGCCGGTCAGCTCTGGGTTGAACCCCATTCCCAACTCCAGGATCGCCGCAATCCGGCCATTGACCTGTACCCGGCCCTGGGTTGGCTGCAGGGTACCGGTGATCATTTTAAGCAGTGTTGACTTGCCGGCACCGTTTTGGCCGATGATGCCAATGGCTTCACCGGGCTCGATCGCGAAGTTGATGTGCTTCAGCACCCAATGCTCACTGGTTGCCTTCGAGGGCAGGAAGAACCAGTGGGCAATGCGCTGCCACTCTGAACGGTAGGTTTTGTAGGCCTTGCCGACATCACTGACACTCAACAGGCTCATAGCACATCCACCATTTCGGGCACGGAGCGACGGAACAGGAACAGGCCAAGCAGCAGCAGCCCGAACGAAATGCCTACCATGACCATTGCCTGGCTCAAGTCAGGGGCTTTGGCAAACACCAACACGTCATGATACGCAGTGACGATTGGGTACATGGGGTTGAAACTGAGGGTAACCCGCAAATGCTCAGGGATTACATTGACCATGTAGACAATGGGGGTGAACCAGAACAAGACCTGCAGCACGATTGGCACAACTTGGCCAACATCGCGCAGGAATACATTGAGAATACCCAATACCAGGCCAATCCCTACGCTAAGCGCAACAACGATCATGACCAGGGGTATCAGCCATAGTAATTGAAGCGTTGGGTAGTGCCCTAGCAACGCGAAAACAAGCATCACAGCTGCGAACAACAAGACGTTGTTCAGCAAGCATGAGCCCACCACAATGACCGGCAACGTGATGCGCGGAAACCGCATCTTCTTCATGATGTTGCCCTGTTCAATGAACAGCGTAAGGCATCGGCTGACGATTTCAGCGAACAGGTTCCAGGCCAGAATGCCGGCCATCAGGTACAGCGCATAGGCGTACTTGTTGTCGATGCCCGGCAACTTGGCCGACAGCACATTGGATAAAATCAGCGCATAGATGGCGACCTGGGCCAAGGGGTGGATAATCATCCACAAACCGCCCAGCTTGCTTCGCGCAAAGCGTGAAACGAATTCGTTCTTGATGGAAGAGAGGATGAAGCCGCGATAGCTCCACACTCCATGAATCATGCCAAACATAATTAACCTCTGATTAGGCCGGCGATTTGCGCAACCTGACGATCAACGAGCGCTTGATCGCCGCGGCTCTCCACATTCAACCGCAGCAACGGTTCGGTGTTGGAACCACGCAGGCTGAAGCGCCACTCGGGAAACGCCACGCTAATGCCATCGGTGCGATCAACGCTGGGGTTTTGCGGCAGAAAGTGGGCGAGTATTTTTTCGATAGTGCCTTTGACATCCGCCACTTCGTAATTGATTTCGCCGCTGCACGGGAACGCCGCTATACGCTCGTCCACCAACTGCCCCAGGCTCTTGCCTGTCACGCTCATCAACTGAGCCACCAACAACCAAGGGATATTGCCGCTGTCGCAATAAGCGAAATCGCGGAAATAGTGGTGGGCGCTCATCTCGCCGCCGTAAACAGCGTCTTCAGCGCGCATTCGCTCCTTGATGAAAGCGTGGCCTGTCTTACTCTGAATCGCCACACCGCCCGCTTCCTCGACCTGCTTGATCGTGTTCCAGGTCAAGCGTGGGTCATGGATGATCTTGCTACCAGGATGCTTCGCCAGCAGCATCTCGGCCAGCAGGCCTACTACGTAGTAGCCCTCGATGAAACGCCCCTGGTTGTCGAAGAAGAAGCAGCGGTCAAAGTCGCCATCGAAGGCGATACCCATGTCGGCGCGGGTATCCAGCACAGCCTGGCGGGTAAGGTCACGGTTTTCCGGCAGCAGGGGGTTAGGGATGCCGTTAGGGAAGTTGCCATCAGGTTCACCATTGATGATGGTGAGCTCCAGCGGCAGGCGCGCCTTCAGTAGCTCCAGCACCGGGCCTACGGCGCCGTTACCTGGGTCTGCCAGCACTTTCAGCGGCTTGAGACTGGCCAGGTCAACGTACGTCAACAGGTGGTCGATATAAGCGCCTTTATCGTAAGCCGAGCGAACAGTGCCTGCCACAGAGGCTGCGACGCCAAGGTCACCGGCCTCTACACGGCGCCGAATATCATCCAGCCCAGTATCACCACTGATGGGGCGCGATTGCTCCCGCACCAGCTTCATACCGTTATAGCCTTTTGGATTATGGCTGGCAGTCACCATGATGCCGCCATCGGCCTGATAATGGCTGGTGGCAAAGTAAACTTCCTCCGTGCCGCACAGGCCGATGTCAATCACATTGGCGCCCCCTTCGGTCAGCCCATTCATCAGTGCCTGGGAGAGCGCCGGGCTTTCCAGCCGCATGTCACGACCTACCACGTAACTGCGCCCGCCCAGTTCTGCAACCAAGGCACGGCCTATGCGGTAGGCGATGTCGTCATTGAGGTCGTTCGGCACCTGGCCGCGAATATCGTAGGCTTTGAAGCAGCGGGTCTGGATCGGTGGGTACATACATCTCACTTGTATACAGCGACGCTTGAGCGAACGCCATTAGAAAGGGATGGTCGGCGAAAGCTTGCCGAATGGGGTCGGCCCCGCGCCAGGGTCAGGCGCCCGGGACCGACGGGAGAGCCTGGACTCAGGCGTCGCAACGACCGTAGTTGTCCTCGAAGCGAACAATATCGTCTTCGCCAAGGTAGTCGCCGCTTTGAACTTCGATCAGTACCAGATCAATTACGCCCGGGTTCTGCAAACGGTGTTTGTGGCCGGCGCGAATGAAAGTGGATTCGTTGGTATTGAGCATCAACTCCTGATCGTCGTTGACTACCACGGCCATACCGCTGACCACAATCCAGTGCTCGCTGCGGTGATGGTGCATCTGCAGCGACAGCGACGCCTTGGGCTTCACCACGATGCGCTTGATCTTGAAGCGCTCACCATCCTCCAGCGTGGTGTAGGTACCCCACGGGCGGTGAACGGTCTGGTGCAACAAGTGGGCTGCATGACCATCGCTCTTCAAACGCTTGACGATGTGTTTAACGTCCTGAGCGTGGTCCTTGTGGGCAATGAGCAAAGCGTCCGGAGTATCCACCACCAGCAGATCCTGTACGCCCACCAGTGCGGCAAGGCGGTCTTCGGTGCTCACGTAGTTGTTGCTTGCGCCATAAGCCATCACCTCACCATCAAAGCGGTTGCCGTGCTCATCCGGTGGGGTCAGCTCGCTCACCGCGTTCCACGAGCCGATGTCGCTCCAGCCAATATCACATGGGATGGTTGCCACCTTGCTCGACCGCTCCATAAGGGCGTAGTCGATGGAAATGTCTGGCACATTGGCAAAGCTTTCGGCATCCAGCGCCAGGCAGCTGTACCCTTTGGACGTCGAGCGGCGCGAAGCTTCGAGGGTTTTCTCCACCGCTTCGAGCACATCGGGAGCATGAGCCTTGAATTGCTCGATCACGGTGCCAACCTGGAAACAGAACATGCCCGCATTCCAGAAATAATTGCCTGCGGCAACATAAGACTCAGCCGTTTGCGCGTCAGGCTTTTCAACGAAACGCTCAACCTTGAGGCCACCTTCGAGCACGCCGCCGGCGGCAGCTTCGATATAGCCAAACCCGGTTTCAGGGTACTGCGGCTTGATGCCGAATGTGACGAGCCAGCCTTGGCCCGCCAGCTGAACAGCCCGGTTCACGGCGTCGGCGAAGGTCGCCTCATTCTGAATCAGATGGTCAGCCGCCAGTACCAGCATATTGGCCTGTGGACCATGCGTTTGAAGTAGCTGCAGCGCAGCAGCTGCAACGGCAGCCGCGGTATTGCGGCCGAAGGGCTCAAGTATGTAACCCTGACTCAGGTTATGTTTATTGATCGTGCGGTATTCGTCCTCGGTTTTGAACAACAATTCGCGGTTGGTTACGGTTAGTATTTCAACCACACCGTTCAAATCGGCGGCGCGCAGGAAGGTTTTCTGAATGAGGTTCTGCCCGTCTGGCAGGGTCATGAACGGCTTGGGGTGAGCCTCACGCGATACAGGCCACAGACGGCTACCAACGCCACCGGATAGGATTACCGGGATCAATTCCATATTCGAGTCCTTAACGGCAACTTGAAGTTTAAAACCTCAGGAAACCTACATGTGTCTTATAAATCTGACAGCCGCCACGTAGGGAGGGCAGCGGCAATAAAATGTACCCGCCCGGCAAAATGACGCTTAGCCACCAATCGGCTCCAAGGCGCAAGCTCAGGCTCGTAGAATAACAGAGATTTTTTTGCGTAGCTTGTATAGGGGCCCTAGTGACAGCGCTACAACCTACCAGTTCCAGATACTCGACAGCCGGGCCTCGCGCTCTGATGACATGACGATCAGACAACGCCGTGGCTTAACGTTCACTAATCGAGCGTTTTTACGGGATTGATACCTCTGCATCGGACCCACGCAGCGCCAGGCCAGACATGAGCGCCTGTTTAAGGCTACGTTTGGCACGCCCTTCGCCATGCACCAGAATGATGTGCTCAGGCACCCCCGGCGTGCCGATGGCAAATGCCACCAACGCCCGCTGGTCAGCATGCCCGGAGTAACCGCTTAGGCTGATCACCTTCGCCTTCACCTCATGCATTACCCCATCAAGCTCAACCTGCACGTCCCCCTGCGCACCCGCACTGGCCTGGATCACCGCACCCGGCGTCCCCTTTACCTGATACCCCACAAACATCACCTCATGCCGCTGATCCCCCAGCATGGCCTTGAGGTAATTGACAATCCGCCCCCCGAACACATGCCATTGCCTGCAATGACGATGGCCGGTCGAACGGTGCTGCTGAGGTAATTGACTACCTGCTGGTGCTTGGCATGGGTGTCCACTGTGATCAACTGGTTGAAGCCAAGCGGATCACGCCCTTGCGCCAGCCGCGCCTTCGCCTCTTCGTTCCAGAACTCGTGCAGGTCGCGGTAGGCACCGGTAATACGCTGGGCCAAGGGTGAGTCGAGGATGATGGGCAACTGCGACCAGTTGACGGGATCTTCGTCACCCGGTTCGCCGCGGGCTCCGGTCAATGCCTTGCGGTGCAGAATATCCTCTATTTCGTACAGCAGCTCTTGCGTACGCCCCAGGCTGAAGGCCGGAATCAGAATGGTGCCTTTGTCGGCCAAGGCGCGATCAATTGCCGCCTCCAGCTGCTGCTGCCGACCGCCCTTGACCGGGTGCAGGCGGTCACCGTAGGTACTCTCCAGCACCAGCACATCTGCCCGCTCTGGGGGCCGAAGCGGGCGCAGCAATGGGTTGGCACCATTGCCCAGGTCGCCTGAAAACACGTAACGGGTGTTGATACTTCCATGCAACAGGTCGCACTCGACATATGCCGACCCAAGCAGGTGCCCTGCACGCTGCAAGCGGATGCGACACTGCAAACCCGGCTCCATCACCACTTCATGCCACTGCTCGAAGGGCAAAGGCACAATCAGGCTTGTGACCCGTTCAAGGTACCGCGCCACCTGAGCAGACTCGCGGTTGATGCCCACCCTGTAGGCGTCCTCCAGTACCAGCGGCAATAGCCGCGCCGATGGCTCGCTGCAGATTATGGGGCCGCGGTAACCTGCAGCCAGCAGCGCAGGTATGCGCCCGACATGGTCCAGGTGTACGTGGGTGACGATTAGCGCGCGAATGCCCTGAATATCAAAGCTGAGCGGCGCGGACTCTGCACCAGGCGGCGCATCGGTGCCCTGCTCCAACCCACAGTCGACCAGCAAACTGCTACACGAGGCCAAGTGCAACTGGTGGCAGGACCCAGCCACACCCCGGGTGCCACCGTGATGGAAAAGGCAGGGGAACTCCATGCTACGCACACTCAACTTGGCCATAAATGAAGTGGGCTATTACTTCATGGCGGCCAGCCTGTGCATAGGCGGACTATTCCCAGGAAGGCGTAGGAAATTTCCTTAGTTACCGCTCAATGCCGCTTGCCGGGCAGAGGCCTTGATCTTGCGCTTGCTGCGTTGAACGCCGTATGCGCCCAGTAGCGGGCCTATAGCCAGGCCGATGACCAGCGCTGCCAGCACCAAGACAGCCACGGGCATTTCCGGCGCAGCCCAGCCGAACAGCACCAGCGCAACGGGCTGCTGGTTCTCCAGCACGAAGAACAACACCACCGCCGCCAACAGCAGCACGAAAATAGCCGCCAGGGCGCGCTTCAGGTTACGCATCAGATTGCTCCTTGAGTGCTCAGGCTTCGGCCTCGTCTTCTTCGTTGACCCGGTCGCGCAACTCTTTGCCGGGCTTGAAGTGCGGTACGAACTTGCCTTCGAGGCTGACCGACTGGCCGGTCTTGGGGTTACGCCCCACGCGTGGGGCGCGATAGTGCAGCGAGAAGCTGCCAAAACCGCGGATCTCGATGCGATCGCCGGTAGCCAGGCATTGTGACATCTGTTCAAGCATGGTCTTGATGGCCAACTCCACGTCCTTGGACGAGAGCAGCCCTTGATGGGTGACAATACGTTCGATCAGCTCCGACTTCGTCATATTTTTCCCTTCGTTATCAAGCAGCTAGATCATTGCTTAAGCAGGTTGTAGCACGCTGGGAAGGATTTGAACAGGGTGCATCTTGACTTAATAAAAAATTTCAAGATTGAAGTTTTACCGGAATGGTCTAGGGAGGCCGCGCCGCCCGTGCGGCGCATCGCGAGCTGCGCTCGCTCCTACGTTTTTTTCGGGCCAATTATGCTTGGGCCAGGTGCGCGCGAACGCTTTGGTTGGTATGGCGCGGTATTGCGACATACACCAAAACGTACGCGCACAAATCCCACAGAACTCACTGGCCCGAAACAAACGTAGGAGCGAGCGCAGCTCGCGATGCGCCGCGCGGGCGGCGCTCGATTTGCGCACCA
>JAEAMG010000351.1_pt1 | contig 59008 bp, 66 predicted proteins | sample 8958741 | NCBI WGS metagenome assembly JAEAMG01 (sample SAMN16933256, study PRJNA681125) | bioreactor sludge metagenome | isolation source: anaerobic bioreactor treating anionic surfactant - SDBS | place: India: Bengaluru | collected 2019-02-28 | reverse complement strand
ACGGCCACTGGGCGCTGGCCTACGAATACGACCAACAAAACCGCCTCACCGCCGAGCACCAAGGCTGGGGCACCTTGCGCTACGGCTACGACGCCTGCGGCCAGCTTCAAACCCTGCGCCTACCCGACAACAACCGCGTCATCTTCAACCACGCCAAAGGCGGCCACCTCGCCAGCGTCGAGTTAAACGGCGCACCACTGACCTCCCATCTGTTCAAAGCCGGTCAAGAACACCAACGCCAACAAGGCCAACTCCTCAGCCACTACCACTACGACGACCAGCACCGCCTGCATGCCCACGCGATCACCCAGCAACAAGACCATCTCTACCAACGTCAATACAACTACGACAAAACCGGCAACCTCACCCGCCTGCTCGACACCCGCAAAGGCGAACACCACTACCACTACGACCCACTAGGCCGCCTCACCCGCGCCGACCACTCCCAAGACCTGCAGGAACGCTTCGGCCACACCCCCGCCGGCAACCTGCTCATGCACGACCGCCCCGGCCCCGACATCGTCGCCGGCAACCGCCTGATGATCCAGGGTGACCGCCACTACGACTATGACGCCTTCGGCAACCTGATCCGCGAACGGCGTGGCCGTGGGCACGCGTTGATTACCGAATACCGCTACGACTGCCAGCATCGGCTGATAGGCCTCACCCAACCCAACGGCCAAACCGCGAGCTATCGCTATGACCCGTTTGGGCGACGCATCAGCAAAACAGTTGACGGCATAACGACGGAGTTTTTCTGGCAAGGCGACAAGCTGATTGCCGAACACCACGCGGATCGCCATCGCAGCTATCTCTATGAACCCGACAGCTTTCGCCCATTAGCCTTATTGGAAGGCTATGGTCCAAAACACACCAAAGTCTTTCACTACCAACTCGACCACCTCGGCACACCGCAGGAACTCACCGACCCCGACGGCGAAATCGTCTGGTCCGCGCACTACCGCGCCTACGGCCAGATCAGCCGACTCGACAAAGGCACAATCGACAACCCGCTACGGTTTCAGGGTCAGTACTTTGATCAGGAAAGCGGACTGCACTACAACCGCCATCGCTACTACAATCCGGATATTGGGTGTTACCTGACGCCAGATCCGGTGAAGTTGGCGGGTGGGATCAATGCTTACTTGTACGCGCCCAACCCTATCGGGTGGGTGGATCCCCTAGGACTGAGCGTCTGCCCAGGTGGGGATGGATGTAAACCATCACACAACGCTGAGAGCCCAACAAAGCACGCAAAAGCTAACAATGGCGAGCCAACCCTCCCCGCTCCCGCGTCAAAACAAGAAACCATCGTTAGAGCACGGCATTACACAAGCAGAGCAGGCTCAAAAGGCATTGAAAAAACAGGAGTGATATTGGCCCAAGATAACAACAGAGTCTATCTTGAACCTGCAAAGAGCAAAGTGCTAAGTCCTAGAGACGCACAGGAAAAATATCAGATCGACAAAAGCAAAGGCCGAGATTACATTGAGACGGACGTACCTGAGTCACAACTAGAACTGGTAAAAAACCCCAGATACAGCACCATGGAGCTAACCGTAAAAGGTAACCTGACATTAAAGAACCCTACCTTTACGAGGAGAAAGTAATGCTAGAGCAAAATCAAAAAATAGTTCTTACCGGAAAAGAAGCACTTGATGCCCTTAAAGAAATTGAATATATACTAATATCCCTACACAAAATGGGCAGCTTTTATGCTGAGAAGCCTGGCGCTCTGGAAGAGTATCGCAAAGCGACCACTGACTTTATCGATGATTGCGCCGTCACCCAAAGGCTGTCAAAGGTACGCACGATAATTTCTCAACACTTTGACGACTCTCTCGGCGATGACGAGCTGGATGATATAGAGAGACATTTTTCCGACTTGAAATTTTGGAAACCCGATCAACCTTTAAATAAAAAAACACCTGAAACAGAAGCACCTGAAATCTCGAAGGGAACCATTCAACAAGTAACGTACAAGCGTAACGAATTACTGGTGGTTTTTACCAACCAGCAAGATGAACTTCTACTAATCACCTTTCACAACCCCGTAGCATTCAAAGGCATTAGCGCGATTGGAACCGAAACAGATGGCCTTTTTAAAGAAGGAGACCCTACCCTTTCACAAGACGCAAAATGCATTATCCCTCTGCAAAATACGGAAACTTACTGCTTCAAAGCAACCACGAGCAGAGAGATTATTTTTATAGTAACTTCAGAAGGATACAGCGTTGAAAAGATATGATTGAAAACGCAACAGTCTTTCCAGACCAAAAATCCCAATTTTAGCGACCACCCAACGTTACGAAACACTGATCAATACTCCTAATGGGCAAACCGCTACTTACCGTTATGACCTGTTTGGAAGGTTCGCAAAAAAATGAGCTATTTTGATGACGAGCTAATTGCGGAGCTGAGATCCCACAACATTGCCTTTAATATTCTCCCTGCAAATGATCACGCTTCCATTGTTAGAGAGATCAATGAAAACATCCCTTTCTCAGGAAGCAAAATTGCCTGGAGCAAATTAAACAACAGCATGAACTTTGGGGGCGACCTTACGGACTCGCCGATCTTACGACTGGCCAAGGAAATCAAAAAAGTCGCCAACGACACAATAATTATTGTGGGCGATTCGGTTTGTGACGACGCTTACTGCATAAACCGCGAACAACTAGAAGAGGCACTCAGAGTTTTCTCCGAAATACCACAGCACACATATATAGTTCAAAAACAGCTAAACTGGATTGTTTGTATTTCATTTGAGGGCGATATCGACTTTGCACTATTGAAGCCCCCATACCACAGACTCCCAGACGTTGAGAAGTGAACAGTGATAGTCATATAGAGAAACTAGTAGACACAAAACGAAACTTATCTTCGCAGCACAAATCTTACTCTAGACCGCAGGCGGTCGCGGATAACACTATTGAAAAAACTCTATGCAAACAAATGAAATAAAGCTACGTATTAGTGCCACCTTCAGCACTAGGGATATTTGCGCACAAGTGCCTTTAACAGAAACACACCAGCCATAGATTTTATAGATCAGCAAAACAATTCATGGAGCGGATCAAATTCAACGATCTAGTTGCCTTAAAAATGATAGGCGCCGCCGGGCCTAAAATACGCGACATGCACAATGAATAAGACTCCAGCCGCTCACAAAAAAATCATAAAGATTGAAACTAGTGAAGCGAGAAAGCTACTGCTTTATGGCGAGTAATACCGGAGAGGGCATCTTCCAGTGGTTGCTGATAGTTATATCGCCCAGAAGGTATAAATCCAAACCTCACATCGCCATAGCTACAGAAAATAACGACAGCCTGGCTAGACCCTGAGCCGAATCCGCAGCACAATCGGCTCACCAAATGAGCCGAATAACCTCTTTATTCGGCTCTCGCACCCCAGGCATTCCACCATGACTCATCCAAACTGGATCTGGCAACACGCCGACTGGCCGCACTTCCACTGGCAACCCGGTCGCCTCGCGGCGTTGCTGCGCGAGTGCGGGCACGCCCAGGGCAAGCTGTTGGGCATGCTCGGCTCCGTCAGCCAGGCAGTCAGCGCACAGAATGAACTGGACGCGCTGCTGCAAAATATCCTGACGTCTTCGGCGATTGAGGGTGAGCAGTTGAATGTCGGCTCGGTGCGCTCGTCCCTGGCAAGGCGGATGGGCCTGGAAGCGATGGCAGACGGTCAGGTAAGCCGGCGCAGCGAAGGCCTCGCGGAGTTGATGATGGATGCCACTCAACAACTTACCCAACCTTTTACCCTCGCCCGTTTATTGAACTGGCATCACTTATTGTTCCCGGCCCCGGAAGCGGGCTATGCCGCCAGAGCACTCAATATCGGGTCACTGAGGGGAGATGAGCCGATGCAGGTGGTGTCGGGCCGGCTTGATCGGCCGACCGTGCATTTCGAGGCCCCGCCACGCCTGGGACTGGAGCAGGCACTCGCGGATTTTCTGGAGTGGTTCGAAACCAGCCGCGATGAGCCAGAACTGGACCCGCTGGTACGCGCCGGCGTCGCGCACTTCTGGTTTGTCACGCTGCATCCCTTCGATGACGGCAATGGTCGCCTGACACGCGCTATCACCGATTTGGCACTGGCCCAGGGTGAACACCAGGCCATCCGTTTCTATGCCATGTCAGCCAGCATCCTCGAAGACCGCACCGGCTACTACAACGCACTGGAATCCAGCCAGAAGGCCTCACTGGATATCACTGACTGGCTGGAGTGGTTCCTTAAAACCCTGTTACGCAGCGTGCAGCAGGCCATGGCGCGGATTGACCGAGTGCTGGGAAAGAGTCGGTTCTGGCAGCAACACCGCGACCTCCCTTTGTCTGCTGAACAGATCAAGGTCCTCAATCGCCTGCTCGACGGTGGTGAGAAGGGCTTCGAACACGGCATCAGCGCAGCGCAGTACCAAGCGGTGGCAAAGGTCTCCAAGGCGACAGCGACGCGACACCTGACCGACCTGCTGGCAAAAAACTGCCTGGTTCGCCTCCCCGGAGGCGGCCGCAGCACGCGTTATCAGGTAAATACAGCAGGCGAGTGACACCCCACTCATTTGCCCAGAATCCCCATGTCTGCTAGTGTCGCGCCGGTTTACCGTCTACCGGAATAGCCGCCATGGCCCGCAAAAAAGTTGCACTCGATTTCGAACAATCCCTCGCCGACCTGCAAACATTGGTCGAGCGTCTGGAGAACGGCGAGTTGTCGCTGGAGGACTCGCTGACGGCGTTCGAGCAAGGCATCGGCCTGACCCGTGACTGCCAGAGCGCGTTGGCGCAGGCGGAGCAGAAGGTCCAGGTGTTGCTGGAGCGTGACGGGGAGTTGGCCGAAGAACCTTTCGATGCGGAACAGCCCGAATGATCGACGCGTATCAGGCCAGTAGCCAAGCCCGGGTGAATGCGGCGCTGGAGCCCTTGTTTGTTGCGCCAAGCCCGGAAATGAAGCGCCTCTATGAAGCCATGCGCTACAGCGTGATGAATGGCGGCAAGCGTGTGCGCCCGTTGCTGGCGTATGCGGCCTGTGAAGCGCTGGGCGCGCCGGCCGAGCAGGCCAACGGTGCAGCCTGTGCGGTCGAGTTGATTCACGCCTATTCCCTGGTACATGACGATTTGCCGGCGATGGACGACGACGATCTGCGTCGCGGCCAGCCCACCACCCATAAAGCCTTTGATGAAGCCTATGCGATCCTCGCCGGTGATGGCTTGCAGAGCCTGGCGTTCAGCGTGTTGCTGGACCCACGCTTGAGCAGCGTCAACGCCGAGATCCGCTTGCGCATGGTCACCGCACTGGCCCTGGCTGCCGGCCCTGCGGGCATGGTCGGCGGGCAGGCGATCGACATGGGTTCGGTCAGCGTCAAGCTGGATCAAAAAGCCCTTGAGCACATGCACCGCCACAAGACCGGCGCGCTGATCGAAGCCGCCGTTCACTTGGGCGCCCTGGCCAGCGGGCGTGCCGAAACCGCGCAATTGGCGGCCCTGCTGACCTATTCCCGGGCCATTGGCCTGGCGTTCCAGGTGCAGGACGACATTCTCGACGTGGAAAGCGATACCGCGACCCTGGGCAAACGCCAAGGCGCCGATATCGCGCGGGACAAACCGACTTATCCTGCGCTGCTCGGGCTGGAAGCGGCCAAGGCCTACGCCTTGGAACTACGCGATCAAGCGCTGGACGCCCTGCGACCTTTCGACGCGGCGGCCGGGCCGCTGCGCGACCTGGCGCGGTATATCGTCGAACGCCGCCACTGATTACGGCGGCCATTGCAGCCGCATATCGGCCAAGTTCGGCGCTCTGCGTGGGCAGTTTGCGATGCTTGAGGTAAACTGCCGCCTCTTCTATACCTATAACGATTCGCCTGATGCCCACGACGTTTCAAGAGATTCCCCGCAAGCGCCCGTCCACGCCCCTGCTCGACCGCGCTGCCACGCCGGACGGCCTGCGTCGTCTGGGTGAAGCCGAGCTGGAAACCCTGGCCGATGAGTTGCGCCTGGAATTGCTCTACACGGTCGGCCAGACCGGTGGGCATTTCGGTGCTGGCTTGGGCGTCATCGAGCTGACCATCGCGTTGCACTACGTGTTCGACACCCCGGATGACCGGCTGGTGTGGGACGTCGGCCATCAGGCGTATCCGCACAAGATCCTCACGGGCCGCCGCGAGCGCATGGCCACGCTGCGCCAGAAGGACGGTGTTGCCGCCTTCCCGCGCCGCGCCGAAAGCGAGTACGACACCTTTGGCGTCGGCCACTCCAGCACCTCGATCAGCGCAGCGCTGGGCATGGCAATTGCCGCCCGCCTGCAAGGCAGCGACCGCAAGGCAATTGCCGTGATCGGCGATGGCGCGCTGACTGCCGGCATGGCCTTCGAAGCGCTGAACCATGCGCCGGAAGTGAACGCCAACATGCTGGTGATCCTTAACGACAACGACATGTCGATCTCGCGCAATGTCGGTGGCCTGTCCAATTACCTGGCCAAGATTCTCTCCAGCCGCACCTACGCCAGCATGCGCGAAGGCAGCAAGAAGGTGCTCTCGCGCCTGCCTGGCGCGTGGGAAATCGCCCGGCGCACCGAAGAATATGCCAAGGGCATGCTGGTCCCCGGCACCCTGTTCGAAGAATTGGGCTGGAACTACATCGGCCCGATCGACGGCCACGACCTGCCGACCCTGATTGCCACGCTGCGCAATATGCGTGACCTCAAGGGCCCGCAGTTCCTGCATATCGTCACCAAGAAAGGCAAAGGCTTCGCGCCGGCGGAAGTCGACCCGATCGGCTACCACGCGATCACCAAGCTCGAACCTGTTGACGCCCCCGCCGCAGCGCCGAAAAAAGCCAGCGGGCCGAAGTACTCCGGCGTGTTCGGCGAATGGCTGTGCGACATGGCCGCCGTCGACCCGCGCCTGGTGGGCATTACCCCGGCGATGAAGGAAGGCTCCGACCTGGTGGCGTTCAGCGAGCGCTTCCCGCTGCGCTATTTCGACGTGGCAATTGCCGAGCAGCACGCTGTCACGTTCGCGGCCGGCATGGCCTGCGAAGGCGCCAAGCCGGTCGTGGCGATCTACTCCACGTTCCTGCAGCGCGGTTATGACCAGTTGGTGCATGACGTCGCGGTGCAGAACCTCGACGTGCTGTTTGCCATCGACCGTGCGGGTTTAGTCGGCGAAGACGGACCGACTCACGCGGGCAGCTTCGACTTGTCCTACTTGCGTTGCATCCCCGGCATGCTGGTGATGACGCCGAGCGACGAAAACGAACTGCGCAAGATGCTCAGCACCGGCCACCTGTATAACGGCCCGGCCGCCGTGCGTTACCCGCGGGGCAACGGCCCGAACGCATTGATCGAGAAGGACCTGGAGCCTATCGAAATCGGCAAGGGCATTGTGCGTCGCCAGGGCAGCAAGGCTGCATTCCTGGTGTTTGGCGTGCAATTGGCCGAAGCGCTCAAGGTGGCCGAGAAGATCGACGCCACCGTGGTCGACATGCGCTTCGTCAAGCCGCTGGATGAAGCCCTGGTGCGCGAAATCGCCGGCAGCCATGAGCTGCTGGTGACCGTCGAGGAGAACGCCATCATGGGCGGTGCCGGTGCGGCAGTCAGTGAGTTCCTGGCGCGGGAAAACATCCTCAAGTCGGTGCTGCACCTGGGCTTGCCGGATGCGTACGTCGAACACGCCAAGCCGGCGCAGATGCTGGCTGAGTGCGGGTTGGATGAAGCAGGAATCGAGGCTTCGGTGCGCGAGCGCATGGCGTTGCTGGGCCTGTAGAAACCGGCTCAACATGTGGGAGGGGGCTTGCCCCCGATAGCGGCAGTTCAGTCAACAACTATGCTGACTGACAAGGCGCCATCGGGGGCAAGCCCCCTCCCACATTTGATTTGTGCCATCCTCAAACGCTATGGACAGCCCATGAAACACCTGTACCTTGCCCTGCTGCTTCTGCCCTCCCCTGAATTGCTCGCCGACACCCGCGACAACGCCCTGAAACTCCCCGACGTCGTCATCAGCGCCAACCGCCAGGTCCAGGCACGCAACGACAGCAGTGCCGCCAACTCCGTGTTTACCCGCGACGACATCGACCGCCTGCAACCCACCAGCCTCACCGACCTGCTCAGCCGTGTGCCTGGCGTACAAGTCGCACCTTCCGGTGGTCGTGGCAGCTTGCCGGGTATCTACCTGCGGGGTACCAAGTCCGCGCAAAGCCTGGTGCTGGTCGACGGCCAACGCATCGCCAACACCACCTCCGGCGACAGCGGCCTGCAATACCTGAACGTCGACCAGATTGAGCGTGTGGAAGTGCTGCGCGGCTCGCGCTCGGTGATCTACGGCAGCGACGCGATTGGCGGGGTGATCCAGGTGTTCACCCGGCGCAATGCCGAGCATGGCGTGCAACCGCGGGTAAAACTGGGGTTCGGCAGCCACAACACCTGGCAGCGCAGCCTCGGCCTTTCGGGTGGGGATGAACAGACACGCTTCAACCTGGGGGCGAGCCTGGATGACACTGCCGGCATCAACTCAACCCACCAGTCGTTCCCCAGCGACGGCGACCATGATGCTTATCGCAACCAGTCCGTGAGCCTGAACCTCAGCCATTCCTTCAGCGATGAACTGGAGGTGGGCTTCAATCTGTTGGATAACCGCGGCAAGTCGGAGTACGACAACAGCTTCGGCCGCTACGACACCGCCACCGGGCAAACCGTCGGCCAGAAACCCTACACCGATTACGCCGTGAGCAGCGCCAGTGGCTATGTCGACGCCACGCTCAACGAGCACTGGCAATCGCGCCTGGAGCTGGGCCACAGCGAGAACCTCGACACCAAGCGCGACACCCTCAGCGAGGATTTCAGCGTATTCAACACCTACCGCGACTCGGTCAACTGGCAGAACGACCTGAGCCTGGACGACCAGAACAGCCTGATCCTCGGTGGCGACTGGTACGAAGACCGCTTCCACGGCTCCACCACCTTTACCGAAAACAGCCGCTGGAACCGTGCCGCCTTCGTGCAGCATCGCTTTCACAGCGAGTGGTTTTCCACCGAACTGGGCCTGCGTCACGACCAGAACCAGCAGTTCGGCGGGCAGAACAGCTGGAGCGGCACCCTGACGTTGCCGGTCAACCCCGACAATGACGTGTTGCTGAGCTACAGCGAAGGTTTCCGCGCACCGACCTTCAACGACCTCTATTACCCGGACACGAAGTACAGCAACCCCAATCTGCAGCCTGAAACATCAAAGAGCTACGAACTGCAGTGGCGCAGCCAGTTGAGTGACAGCACGCGCCTGGAGGCCTCGCTGTACCGCACCGACTTGAGCGATGCGATCATTCTCGACCAAACCGGCAAGCCGCAGAATGTGGCGTCGGCCCGCATCAACGGTTTTGAGGCGGCGCTCAAGCAGAACCTGTTCGGCTGGCAAGGTAACCTCGGGCTGTCGCTCATCGACCCGCGCGACCGCGACAGTGGCCACACCCTGGCCCGCCGTGCACGGCGTACGTTGAGCCTGGACCTGGACCGGCAATTCGATCAGGTGGGCGTGGGCGCCAGTTGGCAGGCGATCAGCCACAGCTATGACGCTGAAGACAACACTCACCGCCTGGGCGGCTATGGGTTGCTCGGGCTGCGTGGCAGTTGGGCGGTGACGCGGGAAGTGGCGTTGTCGCTGAAGGTCGATAACCTGCTGGACAAGTCCTATGCGCGGGCGCGCTACAGCTACGACGATCCGGCATTCGTCAACAATCACGATTACCGTGAAGAAGGCCGGGTGTGGATGTTTGGCGTGACGTGGACACCTGAAATCTGATTGTCGCCTGGGCTGGTCTCAACGGCTCGGAGCAATCACCTGACACAGCCGCGCCAGCGCTTCCAGCATCTGCCCGCTGGGCCGTTCCAGACCTTTGTCTGGAACCAGTCGCACCCGTGCCGCCATGGTTGGCCAGGCCTTCCAGGCCTCCTTCTGCGCCTGATCGCCCACCAGAATCATCTCGGGATTACGTTGCAATACCGACTCGATGCTGACCTGCGGCGCGGGTAGCTTCAGGTCGTCAAACACGTTGCGCGCACCGCACACGCTCAGCGCGTCGCTGATGATCTGGCCGCCACCCACGGTGTACAGCGGCTGGTTCCACACCTGATAGAACACCCGCAACGGTTCGGCACGTTGATAACGCTGACGTAACTGCGCCAGGCGCTGGCGCAGTTGCGCGGCCAATTGCCGGCCGGCATCGGCACGGCCCAGTTGCTCGGCGATGGCCTGGACCTGGGTGGTCAATTGTTCAAGGCTATGGGGTTCGGCGACGTACACCGGGATATTCAAGTGCCGCAGCTGCTCGCGCTGGGCCGGGCCGACGCTGCCGGGCCAGAGCAGGATCAGGTCGGGCTTGAGGCTCAGCAGGCGCTCCATGTCCAGCTGTCCGTAACGCCCAACCGACGGCACGTTCGCCAGCGCCGCCGGGCGTTCGCCGCCATCCAGCACGCCTGCCAGCAGGTCAGTAGCCCCGAGTTCAACCACGATTTCCGACAGCGATGGCGCCAGGCTCACGACCCGTTCGACCGCCAGCGCCGGGGCACCGAACGCCAGCAACAGAAGCGCCAGCCAGCGGCCCGTCATCCCAGCTGACGCGGGATGCGGTAGAGGTAAAACAACACCATCGTCGACAGCGCCAACAGGAAAAGCGGCACCGCCTCCAGGCCGACGAACACCGCCAGTGCGCCCACCCACGCCGGCACGGCAGCCACCATCAAGGCCGTACGTCGTCGGGCCGCCAGGGTAATCCAGGCAGCCGGTTCTTCAGCGGTATCAAGGGCTTTGGAGGTGGCGATCAGGGCGTGTTTATAGCCGTGGAAGTAGCGCAGGCTGAGGAACATCGATGCCACGCCGGCGATAAAGAACGGCATGGCCAGCACCGGCAGCAAGGGCTCGGCCTGGCCGAACACCAGGTTAATCACGAACAGCGGGAGCAGCGCCAGGGCCAGGTACTGCCACCAGTTGAAGGACAGTCGCCGTTTCACCTGGCCACGGGTCACGCGGGGTCGACCTCGCCCTGATGCTCGTTGCCCATCATGTGGTCGAGCTTGCTGGCCTTGGTCGCCAGGTAGAGTTTGTTGTGCGGGTTGTGCCCGGTATGCAGCGGTACGCGCTCAGCCACGGTGATGCCCATCTCGGTCAAGGCTTTGACCTTGCGCGGGTTATTGGTCATCAGGCGCAGGGATTTCACGCCCAGGTGCTCCAGCATCGGCAGGCAGATCGCGTAGTCACGCTGGTCGGCGGCGAAGCCCAGGCGCTCGTTGGCCTCGACGGTATCGGCACCGCCGTCTTGCAGCTCGTAGGCGCGGATCTTGTTCAGCAGGCCAATGCCACGGCCTTCCTGGCGCAAGTACAACAGCACACCACGGCCTTCACGGGCGATGGCGCGCATCGCGGCTTCAAGTTGCGAGCCGCAGTCACAGCGCTGGCTGAACAGCGCATCGCCGGTCAGGCACTCGGAGTGCACGCGACCGAGAACCGGTGCGCCATCGGCGATGTCGCCGAGGCTGAGCACAACGTGCTCACGCCCGGTGGCTTCTTCGAGAAAGCCGCTCATGGTGAATGTGGCAAAAGGGGTAGGCAGCTTGGAAGCAGCGACGAAAACGACGGGCACCGTGTGCTCCTGATTTCAGATTTCACAGAGGCGGGCATTGTAACAGCAGCTTCCTACAGACGCTTAAGCTGAATTATCGCTGATAAAGATCAATCGGTTTGATTGGCCTTTGTGTTGATTCTATGTAGGAGCGCGGCAGACTATTCAAGGCGTCTCGCGAAAGTGCTGATAGCCACGCACGGCCGGGGTGATGTCCTGCCCGTTGGCGTCAAGCAACGTGACACCCTGCCCCGCCTCGACCCGGCCGATCACGTGGATCGGCCAGCCGCCAGCCAGCAATGGCGCAAGTTTCAGGGGCGGCAGGGTGAACACCAGCACGTAGTCATCGCCGCCGCTCAATGCGGCCACCCGCGCCTCGTCATCCCCGACAAACGCGAGCAAGGCGTTGGATAGCGGCAGCTGCTGGCGCTCGATCAACAGGCTGACAGCCGAGGCCTTGGCGATATGCCCGCAATCGGCCAAAAGCCCGTCAGAAATATCCATCGCCGACGTAGCCTTGCCCCGTAGAGCCAACCCCAAGGCCAACTGCGGTTGCGGCGACCAGTAATGAGCCAGCAACGGGTCGGCAATCGCTGCGTCGGCGCTGCGCTGCCCCAATACCAGCGGCAAGGCACCGGCGGCATTGCCCAGCTCGCCACCCACGCACAACAGGTCGCCCGGCTGTGCGCCGCGGCGCGTCAACGCTTGCCCGGCGGGTACACGACCAAACACGGTCAGGGTCAAGCTCAGCGGGCCGCGCGTGGTATCGCCGCCCACCAGGCCCACGCCGCAACTTTGCGCCATGGCGTTCAAACCCTGGGCATAGCGTTGCAGCCAATCGGCATCGACGGTCGGCGTGGTCAGGGCAAGGGTAAACGCGAGGGGATGGGCGCCCATGGCGGCCAGGTCGCTGACCGCCACGGCCAGCGAGCGCTGGCCGAGCAGGAACGGGTCACAGGGGTCGGCAAAGTGCACGCCGGCCACTAAGGTATCGGTGGAAATTGCCAGTTGCTCCCCGGCGGGGAGCGCCAGCAAGGCGCAGTCGTCGCCGATCCCCAGGGCGATGCCCTCGCCACCCTGCGCACACGGCGCGGCGGCGAAGTACGTGTGGATCAGCTCAAACTCGCCCATTCAGGACTCAAGCGCAGGTTAGCGCTTGTACGCCTTCACTTCGGCTTCACGCAGGCGCGGGGCCAGCTTGTCGAGCACGCCGTTGACGAACTTGTGACCGTCGGTCGAACCGTAGACTTTCGCCAGTTCGATACCTTCGTTGATCACCACGCGGTACGGCACGTCGACGCGCTTGAGCAGCTCCCAGGTGGACAGGCGCAGTACGGCCAGTTCAACCGGGTCCAGCTCTTCGAGGGTCAGGTCCAGGCACGGCGTCAATGCAGCGTCGATCTCGTCCAGGTTGGCCGGAACGCCGTGCAGAATGTCGTGAAAGTAACTCTGGTCGGCAAACGTGAAGTCGTTATCGACGCGAAATTGCGCTTCGATCTCGTTCAGCGAAGTGCCGGCCATATGACGCTGGTACAGCGCCTGGGTCGCGAGCTGACGGGCCGCACGGCGCTTTTCGCTTTTCGAGGGCTTGCCGGCGTCTGCTGGACGCTCGTCGCGCGGGTTGAAACGATCGCTTTCGTCGGAAATCACTTGGCCTCCAACTGCGACAGCAGGCTGACCATTTCCAGCGCGGACAGGGCAGCTTCAGCGCCTTTGTTGCCGGCCTTGGTGCCGGAACGCTCGATGGCTTGCTCGATGGAATCCACGGTCAGTACGCCGAAAGCGACTGGCACGCCGAACTCCATGGACACCTGGGCCAGGCCCTTGGTGCATTCGCCGGCCACGTATTCGAAGTGCGGAGTACCGCCACGAATGACCGCGCCCAGGGCGATGATCGCCGCGTATTCACCCTGTTGAGCAACTTTTTGCGCAACCAGTGGAATTTCGAAGGCGCCAGGGGCGCGGATGATAGTGATGTCGCTCTCGCTCACACCGTGGCGAACCAGGGCATCCACGGCACCGCTTACCAGGCTTTCAACCACGAAGCTGTTGAAGCGGCCAACCACCAGGGCATAGCGGCCTTTGGGGGCGATGAAGGTACCTTCGATGGTCTTCAGGGTCATTCGACAAATCTCTTAAAGAGCCGGGACGCGAAAAGTGCGTCCCTCAGTGATGATTTAACCGCGAACAAGGGGCAAAAAGCGCCGGCCTTTATTCGGAGGGCACGTATTCTACAACTTCCAGATCGAATCCGGATATCGCATTAAATTTCATCGGTGCGCTCATCAGGCGCATTTTGCGCACACCGAGGTCACGCAGGATCTGCGAACCGGCACCGACGATGCTGTAGGTGGTCGGCGTTTTCACCTGGGTCTGCTCGGCGGTTTCGCGAATATGCGCGAGCAACACGTCGCCATCCACCGGGTTACCCAGCAGCAGCACCACACCGCTGCCTGCCTCGGACACCGCAGCCATCGCGGCACGCAGGCTCCAACGGCCCGGTTGCTTGACCATCAGCAGGTCGCGCAACGGGTCCATGTTGTGTACGCGCACCAGGGTTGGCTCGTCGGCGCAGATGGTGCCCAGGGTGAGAGCCATGTGCACGTCGCCTTCGACCGAATCACGGTAGGTCACCAAATTGAATTGGCCCAGTTCGCTGTCCAGCGGCTGCTCGGCAATCCGCTGAACGGTACGTTCGTGGATCATCCGGTAGTGAATCAGGTCGGCAATCGTGCCGACCTTGATGTTGTGTTCGGCGGCAAAGGCTTCGAGTTCGGCACGACGGGCCATGGTGCCGTCGTCGTTCATCACTTCGCAGATCACGCCGCTCGGCTCGAAACCAGCCATGCGCGCCAAGTCGCAGGCCGCTTCGGTGTGGCCGGCGCGCGCGAGGGTGCCGCCCGGTTGAGCCATCAACGGGAAGATGTGGCCTGGGCTGACGATGTCTTCAGCCTTGGCGTCCTTGGCGGCAGCGGCTTGCACGGTGCGCGCACGGTCAGCGGCGGAAATGCCGGTGGTGACGCCGGTGGTCGCTTCAATCGATACGGTGAACTTGGTGCCGAAACCCGAGCCATTGCGCGGCGCCATCAACGGCAGCTTGAGCAACTCGCAGCGCTCTCGGCTCATGGGCATGCAGATCAGCCCACGGGCGTGCTTGGCCATGAAGTTGATGTGCTCAGGCTTGCAGGCCTCGGCGGCCATGATGATGTCGCCTTCGTTTTCGCGGTCTTCGTCATCCATCAGGATGACCATCTTGCCTTGGCGGATGTCTTCAACCAGTTCTTCGATGCTATTGAGCGCCACAGGGCACCCCCTTGGTCAGGATTTCAGGTAGCCGTTAGCGGCCAAAAAACTCTCAGTGATGTTCCCAGTAGGCTTTTGTAGAGAGTCAGACTCTGCGGCCTTATCGCCCAACAGCAGGCGCTCCAGGTAACGGGCAAGCAAGTCGACTTCCAGGTTCACCCGGCGACCAGGCTGGTACGACGCCATGATGGTTTCGCTCAGGGTGTGGGGAATAATGGTCAATTCAAATTCGGCGCCGTTCACGGCGTTCACGGTCAGGCTGGTGCCATCGACGGTGATCGAGCCTTTGTGGGCGATGTACTTGGCCAGCTCTTTGGGCGCGCGGATGCGGAATTCCACGGCACGCGCATTTTCGCTGCGGGCCACCACTTCGCCGACGCCGTCGACGTGGCCGCTGACCAGGTGGCCGCCCAGGCGGGTGGTCGGGGTCAGGGCTTTTTCCAGGTTGACCGGGCTGCCGGCCTTGAGGTCGTTCATCGCGGTGCAGTCCAGGGTTTCCCGGCTGACGTCGGCGGCAAAGCCGTTGCCCGGCAGCTCGATGACGGTCAGGCACACGCCGCTGACGGCGATGCTGTCGCCCAGCTTGACGTCGCCGAGGTCGAGCTTGCCGGTTTCAACCAGCAGGCGCACGTCGCCACCCTTGGGGGTCATGGCGCGGATGCTGCCGATGGATTCGATAATGCCGGTGAACATGGCCTTCTCCTGGAAAACGGGGCGGGCACTTGAGCGCCCGGTCAGAATTATACGCTCGCTGCTGGCACAGGGATGGCAGTGACTCGCCAGTCGTCGCCTACAGCGCGCATTTCAGTGATCTTGAGTTGGGGGGCGTCTGCCAGTTTCTCAAGCGGCCAGTCGAGTAAAGGCCGGGCAGCGGAGCCGAGGAACTTGCTGGCGACGAAAATCACGTATTCGTCCACCAGGCCCTGCTGGGCAAACGCCCCCGCCAGGCTTGGGCCGGCTTCCACCAATACGTCGTTGACGCCACGGGCGGCCAGGGCCACCAGCGCCGAGCGCAGGTCGACCTGGCCGTCCACGCCCGGCACCACCAGGCATTCGGGGCCACGGGGGAACTGGTTTTCCGCGGTGACGCAGGTAATGACCAACGCCGGGCCGGCCTTGAAGAACGGTGCGTTGAGCGGCACGCGCAAACGGCCGTCGATCAGCACGCGCAGTGGCGGGCGCGACATGGCCAGGGCCGTGGTGGCTTCGTCCAGGCCGAGTTCGGCGGCGCGTACGGTCAGGCGTGCGCCGTCGGCCAATACGGTGTCGGCACCGGTCAGTACCACGCTGGCCTCGGCGCGCAGGCGCTGCACGGCGGCGCGGGCGGCGGGGCCGGTGATCCATTGGCTTTCGCCGCTGGCCATGGCGGTGCGGCCGTCCAGACTCATTGCCAGCTTGACCCGCACAAACGGCAGGCCCTGTTCCATTCGCTTGAGGAAGCCCTTATTCAGGGCCCGCGCTTCACCTTCCAGCACGCCACTGCGCACCTCGATCCCGGCCTGGGCCAGGCGCTGCATGCCGCGCCCGGCGACTTCCGGGTTGGGGTCCTGCATCGCTGCGACCACCCGCGCCAGCCCGGCACTCACCAGCGCATCGGCGCACGGCGGGGTATGGCCGTAGTGGCTGCAGGGCTCGAGGGTTACGTACGCCGTGGCGCCTCGCGCCTTGTCACCGGCAGCCCGCAAGGCATGCACCTCCGCATGGGGCTCACCCGTGCGCACGTGCCAGCCTTCGCCGACAATCTGCCCATCGCGGACAATCACGCAGCCCACACGCGGGTTGGGGTGGGTGGTGTACAGGCCGTTGCGCGCCAGTTCGAGGGCGCGGGCCATGTAATGGGCGTCCAGCACAGCCTGTTCAGCAGAAAGTGGGTTCATTCTTTGACCGGCTCACGGGCCAGGCGGTCGATCTCTTCACGGAACTCGTTGAGGTCCTGGAAGCGTCGATACACCGAAGCGAAACGGATATAGGCGACTTCGTCGAGCTTTTGCAGCTCGCCCATCACCAGCTCTCCAACCACCAGGCTCTTGACCTCGCGCTCGCCGGTGGCGCGCAGCTTGTGCTTGATATGCGCCAGCGCCGCCTCCAGCCGCTCGACACTCACCGGGCGTTTTTCCAGCGCGCGCTGCATACCGGCGCGCAGTTTTTCTTCGTCGAAAGGCTGGCGGCTGCCGTCGGACTTGATCAGACGTGGCAATACCAGTTCGGCGGTTTCGAAGGTGGTGAAACGTTCACCGCAGCCAGGGGCCAGGCATTCGCGCCGACGACGCACTTGATCGCCCTCGGCGACCAGACGCGAGTCAATGACCTTGGTGTCGTTGGCACCGCAGAAGGGACAGTGCATGGTGGCAGGCAACAAAAAAAGGGAGGGCCATGGTAGCGCATCCCCGTGGCAAGACAAGCCATAGCCTTTACGGTATATAGGCAGGCCTATATGTTTCTTATATTTCAAGCCACGGATTTTGTCCTTTTCTGGAGCCGTACATGCAGTTACGACCACTTGTTTTGCTCACCGTGTTCAGTGTCCTGGTCGCCTGCAGCAGCGAAGCCCCCAAGCCGGCCGCACCTCAACCGACGCCCGCACAAGAGAAAAAAGTCCCCGGCATTGAAGACCTCGGCCCCCTGCCCGCCTATCAACGCGAAATCAGCGGCAGCCTCACCAACGTGCCCGCCGGCGCCGAAGTCGAGATGGCGCTGCTGGTGATCGATGACCGTTCGCGCCCGCAACAACTACTGGCGAGCAGCGTACTGACCGGCAACGGCAAGCCCCTGGCCTTCCGCCTGCGCTACAACCCCGAGGCGTTCCCTGCCGGCGCGCGGGTTGAATTGCGTGGCCGGGCCAGCCAATCCGGCCAGTTGATCCTGCACCTGCCCGCCGTACGCATCACCCAGGCGATCACCCAGACCACCGGCCCCCTGGAACTCGTCAAGGCACCATGACGCCACCCTTGGACTTGCAGCGCGCCCTGAGCGCGCTGATCGGCGACGCCCAACTGCTGCCCTGTCCGCTGCCGGGCACCGAGCTTTCATTGTGGCTGCTGGATGCGGACAACATGGACCGCGCCTTCAGCCCCGAGGAAACCCGACGCATCCTGCATGAACCGCCCTACTGGAGTTTTTGCTGGGCCAGTGGTTTGGCGCTGGCGCGGTATCTGGCGGCGAACCCGCAATGGGTTAAAGGCAAGCGCGTGCTGGATTTCGGCGCCGGTTCCGGTGTGGCCGGGATTGCGGCGGTTAAAGCCGGCGCGTTGGAAGTGGTTGCCTGCGACCTCGACCCGCTGGCGTTAGCGTCCTGCCGGGCGAATGCCCAACTCAATGGTGTGACGTTGAGTTACTCGACGGACTTTTTCGCCGAAGCCGACCGCTTCGACCTGATCCTGGTCGCCGACGTGCTCTACGACCGCGCCAACTTGCCGCTGCTCGACCACTTCCTCAGTCGAGGCCGCGAAGCGCTGGTGGCGGACTCGCGCGTGCGGGACTTCCAGCACCCGGCTTATCGGCGGCTGGAGATACTCGATGCGCTGACATTGCCGGACTTGGCCGAGCCTTGGGAGTTTCGCAAGGTGAGCCTGTACCATTCGCGGCGCCAGCCCTTATAGTTGCCCCATTCCCGCTTTATTCGAGACGCCCCATGAGTGAGCCCACGCCGTACATCTTCGACGTCACCAGCGCCAATTTCGACCAGGCCGTGATCCAGAATTCCTTCGAAAAACCCGTGCTCGTGGATTTTTGGGCCGAGTGGTGCGCGCCGTGCAAGGCGTTGATGCCGATGCTGGCGCAAATTGCCGAGAGTTATCAGGGCGAGTTGCTGCTCACCAAGGTCGATTGCGAGGCCGAACAGGACATCGTCGCGCGGTTTGGCATTCAAAGCCTGCCGACGGTGGTGCTGTTCAAGGATGGCCAGCCGGTGGATGGGTTTGCCGGGGCGCAGCCGGAGTCGGCGGTGCGGGCGATGCTCGAGCCGCATGTGCAGATGCCACCGCCGGCGGCGGCTGACCCGCTGGAGCAGGCCCAGGCGCTGTTTGCCGAAGGGCGCATCAGCGATGCCGAGGCCGTGCTGGTGGCGTTGCTGGGCGAAGACAACACCAACGCCGCCGCGTTGATTCTGTACGCCCGCTGCCTGGCCGAACGCGGTGAATTGGGCGAAGCCCAGGCCGTGCTCGATGCGGTGAAGAGCGATGACCACAAAGCCGCCCTCGCCGGCGCCAAGGCGCAAATCACCTTCCTGCGCCAGGCCGCCGACCTGCCGGACGCCGCCGAGTTGAAAACCCGCCTGGCGCAAAACCCGCAGGACGACGAAGCCGCCTATCAACTGGCGATCCAGCAACTGGCGCGCCAGCAATACGACGCGGCGCTGGAAGGCTTGCTCAAGCTGTTTATCCGCAATCGCAGCTACAGCGAAGGCCTGCCGCACAAGACCTTGCTGCAAGTGTTCGAACTGTTGGGCAATGATCACCCGCTGGTGACCGTGTACCGCCGCAAGTTATTCGCCGCGCTGTACTAATCGCCGATCCAACTGTACAGCGGCGTATCCCCGCCGCTGGCCACTTTCACCTTGGCGCTGTGGCGCAGGCGCACCAACAGGCGCTTGCCCGCCGCCGCATCCCCCGCCAAACCTTCCAGTCGATCAAGCAGCTCCAGGCCGCTGAGCTGCCCGGCGTTGCGCAACAGGTCCTGGGCGCTCTGCCACAGATCATCATTCTGCTTGACCGGCGCTGCGGGCGCGGCGGCCGCGCTTGCCATGGGCGTTGCTTGCAACTGCGCGCCGAGCCGCGCCCAATCGCCGTCATCCAGCTCCAGGGTCAAGTCCACCGGCAGGTCACCGATGGTTCCACGAATTCGCAACATCGTCCTTACTCCTGCATTTTTCTGACGAGCATGCTCCCATGCGGCTTGCGCAACGCCAAGCGGGCGGTCAAACTCTCGGCACTATTGTTATAAGATCACATAACAAAACTTTCATCTCCTGGAGTTCTCCCATGCGCCGTCTGTTGCTTGCTTTGCCGTTTGCCCTGTTGCCACTCGCCATCGCTCACGCCGCCGACGAGCATGACCACGACCACGAACACGGCAGCCTCGGCGCCCACGAACATGGCGTCGGCCGCCTTAACGCGGTACTCGACGGCCAGGCCCTGGAGCTTGAACTGGACAGCCCGGCGATGAACCTGGTGGGCTTCGAACATGTGGCTACCAGCGCTGCCGACAAAGCCAAGGTCGCCGCCGCGCGCAAACAGCTGGAGAACCCGCTGGCCCTGTTCAACCTGCCCAAGGCCGCCGGTTGCGTGATCAGCACCCAGGAACTCAACAGCCCGCTGTTCGGCGACAAACCGGAAGCCGACCACGACGACGATGATCATGACGACGACGCCAAAGACGGCGCCCACGAGCATCATCACGATCACAGTGAAATCCACGCCCACTACCAATTCACCTGCGCCACGCCGACCGCCCTGAGCAACCTGGACCTGACCCAGGTGTTCAAGACCTTCCCCGCCACCCAGAAAATTCAGGTACAACTGATCGGCCCGAGCGGCCAGCAAGGTGTTGACGCGACTGCCACAGCAGCCACCCTGAAGTTCTGAGTGCCCATGACCCACGCATTGATCGAACTGTCTGACCTGGGCTTCAACTGGCCCGGTCACCCACAGTTACTGGACATCCCCGCGTTCCGCCTGGAAGCGGGGGAAACCCTGTTTCTCAAGGGGCCGAGCGGCAGTGGCAAAACCACTTTGCTCGGCCTGCTCGGCGGCGTACAGAAGCCCAGCCGCGGCAGCATCCGCCTGCTCGGCCAGGAGCTGACCGAACTCTCGGCCGGTGCGCGGGACCGCTTTCGCGTTGACCACACCGGTTATATCTTCCAGCAGTTCAACCTGCTGCCGTTCCTGTCGGTGCGCGAGAACGTCGAGCTGCCCTGCCACTTCTCCAAGCTGCGCGCGCAACGGGCGATCCAACGCCACGGCAGCGTCGACCAGGCCGCCGCGACCTTGCTGGCGCACCTGGGTTTGAAGGACAAAGACCTGCTGGAGCGCCGAGCCGACTCGTTGTCCATCGGCCAACAGCAACGGGTGGCCGCCGCCCGTGCGCTGATCGGCCAGCCGGAGTTGGTGATCGCCGACGAGCCCACTTCGGCCCTGGACTACGACGCCCGCGAAGCCTTCATTCGACTGCTGTTCGCCGAGTGCCGCGACGCCGGCGCCAGCCTGTTGTTTGTCAGCCATGACCAGAGCCTGGCGCCGCTGTTCGACCGCAACCTGTCGCTGGCCGAACTCAATCGCGCCGCCACGCCCGCAGAGGTTTGAGATGTATCTGTTTCGTCTAGCCATGGCCAGCCTGGCTAACCGCCGCTTTACCGCGATCCTCACCGCCTTCGCCATCGCCTTGTCGGTGTGCCTGCTGCTGGCGGTGGAGCGCGTGCGCGTTGAGGCGCGCAACAGTTTCGCCAGCACCATCAGCGGCACCGACCTGATCGTCGGCGCGCGCTCCGGTTCGGTCAACCTGCTGCTGTACTCGGTGTTCCGCATCGGCAACGCCACCAACAACATTCGTTGGGACAGCTACGAGCACTTCGCCGCCAGCCCCCAGGTGAAATGGGCGATCCCGATTTCCCTCGGCGACTCCCATCGCGGTTACCGGGTGATGGGCACCAACGAATCGTACTTCGAGCACTACCAGTACGGGCGCAAGCAAAACCTGGAACTGGCCAGCGGCCGTGCCTTCGCCACCGACCCGTTCGAAGTGGTGCTCGGCGCCGAGGTCGCCGATGCACTGCATTACAAGCTCGGCGACAAGCTGGTGCTGGCCCACGGCGTGGCGGTGGTCAGCCTGGTCAAGCACGATGACAAGCCGTTCACCGTGGTCGGTATTCTCAAGCGCACCGGCACGCCGGTGGACCGTACGCTGCATATCAGCCTTGGCGGTATGGAGGCGATCCATATCGACTGGCACAACGGCGTACCGGCGCAGGGCAAAGGCCGCATCAGTGCCGACCAGGCGCGCAATATGGACCTCACCCCGCAAGCCATCACGGCCTTTATGCTCGGCCTGAACAACAAGATTTCCACCTTCGCCCTGCAGCGGGAGATCAACGAATTCCGTGGTGAGCCGATGCTGGCGATCCTGCCTGGCGTGGCGCTGCAAGAGCTATGGAGCATGATGGGCACCGCCGAAAAAGCCCTGTTCGTGATCTCACTGTTCGTGGTGCTGACCGGCTTGATCGGCATGCTCACGGCGATCCTCACCAGCCTCAACGAACGCCGCCGCGAAATGGCGATCCTGCGCTCGGTGGGCGCGCGGCCGTGGCATATTGCGACGCTGCTGATCTTCGAAGCCTTCGCCCTGGCCCTGTCCGGCGTGATCGCAGGCGTGGGCTTGCTGTATGTGTGCATCGCCGCATCACGCGGGTATTTGCAGGCCAATTACGGCCTGGACCTGCCGATGTCGTGGCCCAGCGAATATGAATGGACCCTGCTCGCCGGTATCCTGGCGGCAGCGCTATTGATGGGCAGCGTGCCCGCCTGGCGCGCCTACCGACAATCCCTGGCCGATGGCCTGTCCATCAGGCTGTGACAGCAGCTGTAAGTTTCAAGCTACAAGCCTCAAGCGAATCGGCTTTTACTTGAAGCTTGCAACTTGCAGCTACCCACTGAGGAGTCTTCATGCGTCGCGCTCTGTTTGCGTTATTGCTGTTGGTGGCCGTGCCCGCCTGGGCGGAGGATCAGCCCAAGGACTTGTCCTGGCAGGAGATGATCCCGCCGGACGCGCCGCCGGAAATCCCCAACATGAAACCGCTGCATAACCTGTCGAACATGGCCGATGCCTTGTCCGTCGAAGCGGCGCCAGCGGCCAAGCAGGACCTGCCCAATGCGCCGGTGGTGCAGAGCCTGGACGGCCAGCATATTCGCCTTCCCGGCTATATCGTGCCGCTGGAAGTCAGTGAAGAAGGCCGCACCACCGAGTTTTTGCTGGTGCCATATTTCGGCGCGTGCATCCATGTGCCGCCGCCGCCCTCGAACCAGATCGTGCATGTGAAAAGCGAAGTCGGCGTGAAGCTCGATGAGCTCTACCAGCCGTACTGGATCGAAGGTGCGATGCAAGTCAAACCGTCCACCAGTGAACTGGCTGATGCCGGTTACCAGATGGATGCCGAGAAAATTTACATCTACGAACTGCCGGAATAACGCTGATCGCCCTTTCATTGAGCTGAGTCAAAAGACCGGACGGAACGATCTTTACCATTGGACGTACAACTTCTAAACGTCCTCTGGAGCTCCTATGAACAAGTCCCTGCTCGGCGCATCGCTCTTCGCGCTCGCCCTCGCCGCCCCTGCCGTCCACGCTCACGAAGCGGGCGACATTCTGGTTCGCGCCGGCGCAATCACCGTGAACCCGAAGGCAGACAGCAGCACCGTCAAGGTTGACCAAGGCCCATTGGCCGGTGCCAACCTGGGCGGCAAGGCGACCATGAGCAGCGACACCCAACTGGGCTTGAACTTCGCCTACATGCTCACCAACCACGTCGGTATCGAACTGCTGGCGGCCACGCCGTTCGAGCACGACGTGAAGATCAAGGGCACCGCCCTCGGCGCCGCCAACGGCAAGCTGGGCACCCTGAAACACCTGCCGCCAACCCTGAGCGTCGTGTACTACCCACTGGACAACAAATCCCCGTTCCAACCCTACGTAGGCGCCGGTATCAACTACACCTGGATCTACGACGAACACGTCGGCAGCCGCGCCTCCGAAGCCGGTTTCAGCAACTTCAAGGCCGAGAACTCGTGGGGCTGGGCTGCGCAGATCGGCGCGGACTACATGATCAACGACAAGTGGATGATCAACGCCCAGGCACGCTACATCGACATCAGCACCAAGGTTACCGTGGAAAACAACGCCGTGGCGCCTGGCACCCGTGCCAAGGTCAATGTGGACGTGGACCCAATGGTTTACATGGTGGGCATCGGCTACAAGTTCTAAGCAACACGACATAACCCATGTGGGAGGGGGCTTGCTCCCCCTCCCACAGTGTCAGTCAAAAGATTAAATGAAATATACACCCCAATAGGGAGCAAGCCCCCAACCACCAATAATTTGTGTTGTGTCAGCCGTGGCGGTAGAACCGGTCGAGCAACGCCGGTAGCCCCGCCCGCCACGCCCGAGGCTTGATGCCGAAGGTGTGCAGGATTTTCTTGCAGGCCAGCACCGCATGCTGCGGTTCGTCTGCCGCATCCGGCCGGGCCGCGTGAGCCTGGGCGGTAGGGGCTTCGATGGCCAGCGGGTGGAAATTGCGCGCCTCAGTGAGGATCGCCTGGCCCAGCGCCAACGGTGTGGTCGCCTCATGCCCGGCGTAGTGGTAAGTGCCCCACAGCGGCGCTGCGCAATCGAGTTGCTTAAGCACCGAGATAATCACCCGCGCGGCATCGTCCACCGGCGTCGGGTTACCGCGACGGTCGTCCGCCATCAGCAACTCATCCGGCTTCTCGGCCCGCGCCAGAAAGCGCCCGAGGGTGCCGTCGACACTGTCATCCAGCAGCCAGCCAAAACGCAACAGCACATGTTGCGGGCAGGTCGCGCGTACGCTCTGTTCGATACGCCACAACGCTTGGCCACGCAGGCCCAGGGGCACCGGCTCGTCCTTTTCGCTGTAGGCGGTGGCGCGGGAGCCATCGAACACGCGGTAGCTGGACGGTTGCAGCAGGGTGATGTTGTGGTGCTGACACAGTTCGGCCAAGCGTTCGATGGCGAACTCCTGGGCGGCCAGGCGGGTTTCGCTGACGGCTTCGGCCTGGAACCAGTCGAAATAGTAGGCGAGGTTGATCAACGCATCGGGACGGGTGTCGTCGAGCAATTGGGTGAGGCTCGCGGCATCCCAGCCGTCTTGGGGCGGTTTGGGTGCGAGAAAACCAATGTCTTCCTCTGCACCGAGGCGAATCAGCGCCTGCCCGAGGGCATTCCCGCCGCCCAGTAACATAAGGCGCATTCGCATAGATTGAGCAGGCCCGGTCTGTTTGGAACGATGGTTATTGTCGGCAGGCTGGTGAGCCCTGCCATAGGTTTATTCCAGAATCGTTGCATTTTGCGGGTTTGTAGCGCAACCGTCACGGATAAAGTGCGGGGTTGCAACTTGTTGGAGTGGGCCGCATAACTTAGGCATGAACCTTCCTGAATCAACCGACACGGTATTGAACGGCTTCCACCCCGCCGTCAGCACCTGGTTCCGCCGCACCTTCCCTTCGGTGACCAGCGCCCAGGCCCAGGCGTGGCCGCTGATCCGCCAGCGCCGTTCGACGCTGATCGCGGCGCCCACCGGCTCCGGCAAGACGCTGACGGCGTTCCTCGCGGTGCTCGATGACCTGGTTCACCAGGGCCTGGCCAACGGCGGGCAACTGCCGGACGAGACGCTGGTGGTGTACGTGTCGCCGCTCAAGGCGCTGTCCAACGACATCCAGATCAACCTGCAAACCCCGCTGGCCGGGATCACCGAGCATTTGCAACGCCTGGGCCTGCCGCCGCTGGTGATTCGCACGGCCGTACGCACCGGCGATACCCCGCCAAAAGACCGCGCACTGATGCGCAAGCGCCCACCGCATATCCTGGTGACCACGCCGGAATCGCTCTACGTGCTGCTGGGCTCGGACTCCGGCCGGCAAATGCTGGCCAGCACGCGCACGGTCATCGTCGATGAAATCCACGCCATCGCCGCCAGCAAACGCGGCAGCCATCTGGCCTTGAGCCTGGAGCGCCTGCAAGGCTTATGTGCCGAGCCGCTGACCCGCATCGGTTTGTCGGCCACGCAAAAACCTATCGAAGCCGTGTCGCGCTTTCTGGTGGGCACCGACCGGACGTGCGACATCGTCGACATCGGCCATGCCCGCGCCCGCGACCTGGATATCGAAGTGCCTCCGGTGCCGCTGTCGGCGGTGATGGCCAACGATGTCTGGGAGCTGGTCTACGACCGCCTCGCGGTACTGGCCCGCGAGCACCGCACCACGCTGGTCTTCGTCAACACCCGGCGCCTGGCCGAACGCCTGGCCCGGCACTTGAGCGAGCGCCTGGGCAAGAGCGCCGTCGCCGCCCACCACGGCAGCCTGGCCAAGGAGATGCGCCTGGACGCCGAGCAACGGCTCAAGGCGGGCGAGTTGCAAGTGCTGATCGCTACCGCATCCCTGGAGCTGGGGATCGACATCGGCGATGTCGACCTGGTGTGCCAGATCGGTTCGCCGGGCTCCATCAACGGTTTTCTGCAACGGGTGGGCCGCTCCGGACACCAGGTCGGCGGCACGCCCAAGGGGCGCCTGTTCGCCACGACCCGCGACGACCTGATCGAATGCGCCGCCCTGCTCGACTGTGTGCGCCGGGGCGAGTTGGACACCTTGCAGATCCCCGTGGCGCCGCTGGACGTGCTGGCCCAGCAGATCATCGCCGAGGTCAGCGCCCAGGAGTGGCCGGAACAGGCCCTGCTCGACCTGATCCACCGCGCCGCGCCCTACGCCACCCTGGATGAACGCCACTATCAAGCGCTGCTGCAAATGCTCGCCGACGGCTACAACGGCCGCCAGGGCATCCGCAGCGCGTACCTGCACCGCGATGCCCTGACCCGCACCCTGCGCGGTCGCCGAGGCGCCAAGCTGACCGCCGTGACCAGCGGCGGCACCATCCCTGACAACGCCGACTACAGCGTGTTGCTCGAACCCCAAAGCCTGAACATCGGCAGCGTCAACGAAGACTTCGCGGTGGAAAGTATCGCCGGGGACATCTTCCAGCTCGGTAATACCTCCTACAGGATCTTGCGGGTCGAAGCCGGCAAAGTGCGGGTCGAAGACGCCCACGGCCAGCCGCCGACCATTCCGTTCTGGCTCGGCGAAGCGCCGGGGCGCAGCAATGAGTTATCCGCCGCCGTCGCGCGTTTGCAGGGGCAACTCGACACCCTGCTCAGCGCCAGCCCCGGCGACCTGCAACCGGCGCAAGACTGGCTCACCGGCACCCTCGGCCTGAACCGCGCCAGCGCCGAACAAATCCTCGATTACCTGGCCCGCGCGCGACTGGCCCTCGGCGCGTTGCCGTCCCAGGACACGTTGATCATGGAGCGGTTTTTCGACGAGTCCGGCGGCACCCAACTGATCATCCACACGCCGTTCGGCAGCCGCGTCAACCGGGCCTGGGGCCTGGCCTTGCGTAAGCGCTTTTGCCGCACCTTCAATTTCGAATTGCAGGCGGCAGCCAGTGAAAATGCGATCGTGCTGTCGCTGTCCACCAGCCACAGTTTTGAGCTGGATGAGGTGTGGCGTTACCTCAACAGCAACAGTGCCGAACACCTGCTGATCCAGGCGGTGCTGGATGCACCGCTGTTCGGTGTGCGCTGGCGCTGGAACGCCGGCGTGGCCCTGGCGCTGCCGCGCTTTACCGCTGGGCGCAAAGTGGCGCCGCAGATTCAGCGCATGAAGAGCGAAGACTTGATTGCCAGCGTGTTCCCCGACCAGATCGCCTGCCTGGAAAACCTCGCCGGCGAACGCGAAGTGCCCGAGCACCCGCTGGTGGAACAAACCCTCGACGACTGTCTGCACGAAGCCATGGACAGCGACGCCTGGCTTGCGTTGCTGCGGCGCATGGAGCGCGGCGAAGTGCGATTGATCAGCCGCGACCTGCCGGCGCCCTCGCCCATGGCTGCCGAAATCCTCAGCGCGCGCCCCTATACCTTTCTCGACGATGCACCGCTGGAAGAGCGCCGCACCCAGGCCGTGCTCAACCGCCGTTGGAGCGACCCGCAGAGTACCGACGACCTCGGTGCACTGGATGCGGACGCCATCGCCGGCGTGCGCGAAGAAGCCTGGCCGGCGCCCCATGGCGTGGATGAAATGCACGAAGCGCTGATGAGCCTGGCATGCATCGCCAGCCACGAAGTCACGGCGCAATGGGCCGAGTGGCTGAACGCCTTGACCAAGGCTGGCCGCGCCTTTCAATTGCCCACCGGCCTGTGGGTGGCGGTGGAACGCCTGGGGTGTTTGCAGACGATCTACCCCAACAACTTGCCGTTGCTGCCCGGATTCGATGAGCCCTGGACCTTTGACGACGCACTCGTCGAGGTGCTGCGCGCACGCCTCGGTGGCTTCGGCCCGCAGCGCCTGAGCGAGATCGCCGCGCCGCTGGGCTTGCCGCTGGCCGACGTCAGCCAGGCGCTGGCCCGCCTGGAGCAGGAAGGCTACGTGCTGCGCGGTCGCTTCAGCCCCGGCGCACTCGAGGAACAATGGTGCGAACGGCATTTGCTCGCGCGTATTCATCGCTACACGGTCAAGCGCCTGCGCCGGGAAATCGAACCCGTGGCGCTGCAGGATTTCATGCGATTCCTGTTCGATTGGCAACACCTGTCCGACAGTACACGCGGCCAGGGCAGCGCCATGTTGCCGCAGATTGTCGGCCAGTTCGAAGGCTATGCCGCCGCCACGTCGGCCTGGGACAGTGACCTGCTCAGTGCCCGGATCAAGGACTACTCCTCCTTCTGGCTGGATGAACTATGCCGCAGCGGCAAGCTGGTATGGACGCGCTTGAGCAACAAGCCGGGCGCCATCGCCCTGCGCAGTACACCGGTGGTGCTGTTGCCACGCAGCCAGGTGGCGCTGTGGAGCGGGCTGACCGAACCCACCGACAGCACGACACTGTCGCCCAAGGCGCAGAAGGTCCACCTGGTTTTGCGCGAACACGGCGCGCTGTTTTTCGATGAACTGGTGCACGAGGCTCATCTGCTGCGCAGCGAACTCGAAACCGCCTTGCAGGAACTGGTCGGCGCCGGCCTGGTGAATGCCGACAGCTTTGCCGGGCTGCGCGCACTGACCACGCCGGCCAGCAAACGCCAGGCACACAGCAGTCGGCGCGGGCGCGGGGCGTTTGTCGGCGGCATGGACGATGCCGGGCGCTGGGCGTTGATTCGCCGCCCATCGACCGCTGCCGGCCCGCACTCGGCCGAGACCCTGGAACATGTTGCGATGACCTTGCTGCGCCGTTATGGCGTGGTGTTCTGGCGCTTGCTGGAGCGCGAGGCGGATTGGTTGCCGAGTTGGCGCGAATTGCTACGCACATTCCATCGGCTGGAGGCCCGGGGGGAGATTCGCGGCGGGCGGTTTGTCAGCGGGTTGGCGGGGGAACAGTTCGCCTTGCCGGAGGCGATCCCGCTGCTGCGCGAAGTTCGGCGCCGGCCCCATGACGGGAGTTTGATCGCCGTGTGTGGGGCTGACCCGCTGAACCTGGTGGGCACACTGTTGCCGGGCAGCAAGGTGCCAGCGGTGAGTGGGAATCGGATTGTGTATCGGGATGGGTTGCCGGCGGCGGTGATGATCGCCGGCAAACAACAGATACTCCTGGATGTGGATCAGCAGTCAATACGGGACAAGCTGATCCGGCACCGCGCAAATCCGTAGATACCGTCTTATCCAGCACCGCGCAAAACCCCGTAGCAGCTGCCGAGCGCCAGCCCGGCGGCGGGGGGCCGGCCCAGCGGGAGGAAAGGGCCCGCGGCCGGACCCGCCCACCCGGGGGGCGGCCGCGGGGGCAGGGGGGGGGGGTTTGCCCCGCGCCCCCCCCCGCCGGGGGCGGCCGCCCCCCCCCCGCGATCCCCCCGCGCCCCGCCGCCCCCCCCCCCCGGGGGCGCCCCCGGCAGCTGCTACGGGGTGGAGGATTATTGAGTACGCGGCTGCTCCGTCAACACCACCGACGCCGGCACCTCTTCATCCGGTTCATCCATCTGGGTAGTGCGCTTGGGCAACAGAACCTGCTGTGGATAAGTTTGCGCGAAGTGCACCTCGTCACAGTTATCCACAAGTTTTTTCAAACGCTGGTTAAACGCACGGCTGACCGCATATTGCCCGCCGGACACCGTACGGAACTGCGCCGTGAGCACCACGCCATTGAGGTCCATCTTGTCGACGCCAAACACCTCCAGCGGCCCTTGCAGGTTGTACTTGAGGAACACATCGTCGCGAATCGACTGCCCGGCCTCACGGATCAGCTCCACGGCCTTGTCCACATCGGTGTCGTAGGTGAACTGCACCGAGAAGAACGCATAGGCAAATTGCCGCGACTGGTTGGTGACCGCCTTGATTTGCCCGAACGGCACCGAATGCACAAAGCCCTTGCCGTCGCGCAGGCGCAGGGTGCGGATGGTCAGGCCTTCGACGGTGCCGGCGTGGCCGGAGTCGAGCACCACCCAGTCACCGATGGACAGCGTGTCTTCGATGATGATGAACAAGCCGGTGATCACATCCTGCACCAATTGCTGGGAACCGAAACCAATCGCCAAGCCGACCACACCAGCACCGGCCAGCAGCGGCGCGACGTTGATGCCCAGGTTGGCCATGGTGGTGATTGCGCAGATCACCACCAGGATGATTTTGATCGCATTGCGCAGCAGCGGCAGGATGGTTTTCACCCGCGTGCTGGGCTGGCGGCTGGAGCGTTTGCTCACCGGCGGTTTCAGCGCTTCCTGGATCGCCGTGTCGAGTACCACCCAGAACAACCAGGTCATCAGCAGGATTAGGCCGATGCTGCTGAGGGAGTCGCTGATCGCACGGCCAACCGAGTTGCGCTGGGCAAATTCGAACAGCGACACGCCCCAGATCCGCCCGAGGATTTCGATAAAGGCGATGGCCATGATGATGCGCAAGATCGCGTGCAACAGGCTGAGGAAGCGCTCCTTGTAGGCACTGCTGCGCTGAATCGCCACTTGGCTGCGGGACTTGAACAGGTGTTGCAGCACCGTGCTCAGGAATACCGTGCCGATCAACAGAATCGTGGTGAACAGCGCGCAGCGCAGGGCTTTCTGGTTGTCGTCGCCGGCGCCGATCAGGTTGATCGCCGAGACCAGCACCATCAACAGAATCGGCCAATACCACAGCCCGGAAAACACCCGCAGCGATTGCTGTAGCGCCGGATGTTTAAGGCGCTGGGCCAGTGGTCGATTGCGGATCAGGTGAGCCACCGGCCGCCGCAGGCGCACCACCAGCACACCGAAGATCACCGCCGCAAACAAACCGGTAAACACCGCGATACTGCTGGTGATATTACCGCCGAGCTGACGCGCGATTTGCGGACTGGTGAGGGCGTCGCTGAGGGCCGCGAGGAAGCCGATCAGGAACAGCGGTTTAGGGCAGTAGTCGCGAATGATCTGCACCGCCGGCCGCTTGTGGCCGACATTGAACATGACGATGACGCACAGCAGCATGGACGTGGAAAAGATGCCGCTGCTGGTGGCGTAGGCAAAACACAGCGCCAGCGCACGGCCTATCGAGGTGGGTAAAAAGTGGCTGATGTAGAGCGTCAACGGCAGGCAGATGAGCGCCGGGATCGTGTAGGGCACCACATAGCCGAGCACGCCTTGCAGGCGCCCACGCGTTTGGACGAACGGGCGGCGGCTCAGGCGCCGCACGATAAACCGCCCCAGCAGCGTCAACCCCACGAAGGCGCCGACCCACACCCCGGACAGCAGCAGGAAGTCGCCGGCCACGCTCCACGGCGAGCGCTGCGATGTCTGGTCAATCAACCGGCCGACCTCATCCGTCGCACGGTCCGCGCGCAGGCGCCAGGCATCAACGAGGTTCTGATTAAGGTCGAGCTTGCTCTGCACATCATCGATGCTGGAACTGATGGCACCGAGCAGACCGCCCTCCACCAGCAACTCCGGCTTGGCCGGCGCTTCGGCTTCCGGCGCGGTGGCCGCCGCGTGCAGCGCGCCGCTGCCGCACAACAGCAGCGCGCCGAGCAGTAATGCAGTCTTTAGATTCAGCAAAACACCGGGCTCCTTCAGAGGGGGTCTGTAAGGAACTGACGGGTTTTCATCCTGATCGTTCCCACACTCCGCGTGGAATGTGGGAGCGGGCTTGGTTTATACCGCCTGTAGGACGGTGGAAACTTTCGGCCAAAAATCGCAGTCAGCCATAAACGGGGGTCAGGCCCCCACTCTTTCACAGGAGCAATCATGGCTGCGATCCCCGACTGGGTGCCCATCACCCCCAGCGTCGCCATCACTCGCTTCACGGTGCTGACGGTCAATATCCACAAGGGCTTCACCGCCTTGAACCGACGCTTCATCCTGCCCGAGCTGCGCGAAGCGGTGCGCAGTGTGGGCGCTGATATGGTGTTCCTGCAGGAAATCCACGGCACCCACGAGCGCCATCCCCAGCGCTACAGCGACTGGCCGAACATGCCGCAGTACGAGTTCCTCGCCGACAGCATCTGGCCGCAGTTCGCCTACGGGCGCAATGCGGTCTACCCCCATGGCGACCACGGCAATGCGTTGCTGTCGAAATTCCAGATTGTGAGTTACGACAACCTCGACATCTCCCAAAGCGGCCATGAAAACCGCGGTCTGTTGCACTGTGTGCTGCGCCTGCCGGGCACCGGACAGGAGGTGCATGCGATCTGCATCCACCTGGGCTTGCGCGAGGTGCATCGCCAGCAGCAATTGCGCTTGTTGGAGCAGCGTATCCGCGAGATCCCGGCCGATGCGCCGCTGGTGGTGGCCGGCGATTTCAATGACTGGCGCCAGCGCGCCGACCTCAGCCAAAGCGGCCTGCAGGAAGTCTTCGTGGACACCCACGGCAAACCCGCACGCACCTTCCCGGCCCGCCTGCCGCTGCTGCCGCTGGACCGCATTTATGTGCGCAACTTGAAGATTCATAACCCTCGGGTGCTGACCGCCCGCCCCTGGTCCCATCTGTCAGACCATGTGCCGCTGTGCGTGGAGATCGAACTATGAACATTGCGGTCGAGCACATTGCCACCGATCAACCGCCGGATGAAGCCAAGGCCCGCGACCTCGATTACGGTTGGCAGCCGGACAATCAGCTCGAGTTGCTGGAGAACGGCGAGGCGTACTTTCCCAAAGTGTTCGAGGCCTTGCGGGGGGCGCAGCGGGAGATCCTGCTGGAGACTTTTATCCTCTTCGAAGACAAGGTCGGCCATGAGCTGCAACGCATCTTGATCGAAGCGGCGCAGCGTGGGGTCAAGGTGGTGGTCAGCCTGGATGGTTTCGGCTGCGGCGAATTGAGCCCCGCTTTTCTCGGCGAATTGGCAGCGGCCGGGGTAGCCGTGCAGATATTTGACCCGGCGTCCAAGACCCTGGGTATCCGGACCAACTGGTTTCGCCGCCTGCACCGCAAGATCGTGGTGGTGGATGCCACCGTGGCGTTTATCGGCGGGATCAACTTTTCTGCCGATCACCTGGGGGACTTTGGCCCCGAAGCCAAGCAGGATTACGCGGTGCAGGTGATTGGCCCGGCGGTGGCCGACCTGCATCATTTCGCCCTCGCACAAAGCGGCCGCCAGGTGCGCACGCGACGTGGGTGGCGGCGCCGCCAGCAACGGCCTTCGGCATGGTCGACCGATAAAGGCGACGGCTTGGTACGCCTGATTTACCGCGACAATCTGCAACACCGCGACGATATTGAAGAGGCGTATATCCATGCCTTGAGCAAAGCCCAAAAACGCGCGGTGATTGCCAATGCCTACTTCTTCCCTGGCTACCGCCTGCTGCGCGAGATCCGCAACGCGGCGCGCCGTGGCGTGAAGGTGCAATTGATCATGCAGGGCCAGCCCGACGTCCTGTTGGCCAAGCTGGCCGCGCGCATGCTCTACGACTACCTGCTCAAGGATGGCGTGGTGATTCATGAGTATTGCCAGCGCCCGTTGCACGGCAAGGTCGCGCTGGTGGATGACGAGTGGAGCACGGTGGGTTCGAGCAACCTCGACCCGCTGAGCCTGTCGCTGAATCTGGAAGCCAACGTACTGATTCGTGACCGCGCGTTCAATCAGCAGCTGTATGAACGTCTGGAAATACTCGCCAAGGAGCATTGCCAGACCATGCCGGAAAACCGCAAGCCACGCCTGTGGCTATGGCGATTGACCGTCGGATTTCTGGTGTTCCATGTGATGCGCCACTTCCCCGCGCTGACGGGCTGGTTGCCAGCGCACAAGCCACGCTTGAAACCCTTCGAGAGTCAGGCCCATGACGTCTGAAAACAACGGATCACGCTTCAAGCGCTGGAAAAAACCACTGACCATCGCCTTCTTCCTCGCGCTGATCGTGCTGTTCACCCTGCTGGCTCGGCGCATTGATTGGAGCGAAGTGGTTCAAACCCTGGGCGACTTCAAGCTGCGCACCTTGTTTATCGCCAGCACCCTGACCTTGTGCAGCTTTCTCGTCTACGCCAGCTTCGATCTGATCGGTCGCACCTACATCCGCCAGCCGCTGGGCTGGAAGCAGATCCTGCCAGTCGGGATCATCAGCTATGCGTTCAATCTCAATCTCAGCGCCTGGGTAGGTGGGATCGCCATGCGTTACCGACTGTATTCGCGGCTGGGGGTGAGCACCGGCAATATCGCCAAGATCCTCGGCCTGAGCCTGGCCACCAACTGGTTTGGCTATATGGCCTTGGCCGGGGTGGTGTTCAGCAGCGGGTTGGTGACGATGCCACCGGGTTGGAAGCTCAGCAGCGGCGCACTGCAAGGGGTCGGCGTGTTGCTGATACTGGCCAGCCTCGGTTACCTGGCGGCGTGCCAGTTTTCGAAAAAGCGCGCCTGGTCGATTCGCGGGATCGAGATCAACCTGCCGTCCCTGCGCATGGCGTGCTTGCAGCTGGCGTTGGGCGCGTTGAACTGGTCGCTGATGGCAGCGGTGATTTTCACGCTGCTGCCCGCCAAGTTGGACTATCCGCTGGTACTCGGCGTATTGCTGATCAGCGCGATTGCCGGGGTAGTCACCCATATCCCGGCCGGACTGGGCGTACTCGAGGCGGTGTTTATTGCGCTGCTGCAGCACGAGGCATCACGGGGCAGCTTGCTGGCGGGACTGATTGCCTACCGGGCGATCTACTTTATTTGCCCGCTGTTGATCGCGCTGGTGATGTACCTGGGTGTCGAAGCCAAGGCCAAGGCGTTGCGGGTGAAGAAGACACCCGCTTGATCGCGTTATTGGGACTGGATGATGCTTAACCGCTCACCCACCACCATCTCGGTGATCCAGTCCACCAGGATCGAGGTGTAGGCCTGCTGGGACACCGGGTCGCTAAGGGAATGGTCGGCACCGTCGATGATGCGGTGCGTCAGTGAATGGGTCTGCTGGCACGCCGCGCGGTAACTCATGATGGTCGCGTGGGGCACATGGTCATCCGTCTCCGACTCGACGATCAGCACATCACCGGTAAATTGTGCGCAGGCATGCAGGGCGCGGTTGGTTTCGGCATGCACCAGCGTGCTGCGGTAATCCATCAAGTCACCCTTATCCAGGTCACGCTTGGGCTTGAGCCATTCCTGGTCGCGGTACAGCGCCGGCACACGCAGCGCCAGCCAGCGCACCGGGCGCAATGAGGTGAGAATCGCCGCCAGGTAACCGCCATAGCTGGTGCCCACCACCGCCACCGCCGAGGTATCGATGGCCGGGTGCGCGAGCAGACGGTCGTAGGCCGCCAGCAGATCGCGCAGGTTGTCTTCACGGGTGACGCGGGACAACGGGATACCCGTGCCCGCGTGACCACGCAGATCGAAAGTCAGGCACACGCACCCCAGGCCGGCGATACCTTTGGCTCGCTCCAGGTCACGCTCCTGACTACCGCCCCAGCCGTGCACAAACAACACACCCGGTACTTTGGATTTGGGGCTCAGGAACGTGCCGCTCATCTGTTCGTCGTCGATATCGATCGCAATGCTTTCGCTTCTAGCCGTCATAAGATTTAACCGTCACGTACTTGAGAAGAAAGTCGCTGTTTTCGGCCGGGCCCCGGTACACCTCGATGGCATCCGCCGGCAGCGCCTGGTCCACGTAGGTTTCCACCGAAGACACATGAATGGCCTTGAGGCCTGGGTGGTTGATAAAACTTTGCAGCGCCGCGACTTCCGCGCTGCTGGCGCCGCCCATGCGCCAGGACTGTTCGAGTACGCCACTGCGGCGCTGGCCTTCACTGTCCAGGCCCTGGGCGATGTCGTAGTTGCGCCGGGAAGCGTAGAAACCAGGGTAAGCCTCATCGGCGGCCGCGTCGAAGACCTGGGCCTGTTCGATGGCTTGGCGCACACCGTCGGGCAGGTCGAGCGTGAGCAAGTCCTCGTAGCCACCCGGCACCACCAGCAGGTTGGAGCCGCCATAAACCTCTTCACCCTGCCCGTCCTTCGTCAGGTATTGCTCGCCGCAGTAACTGAACACGTGATCACCGATAAAACTCTGGCCCACACTATGGGTGACCACATCGTGCAGGTCTTGTTCCAGCACCACGCCCTCGCTGAACATCTGCGCCGCTTCGGGGCGCACCAGCACGGCCTCGAATGCATCAAGGCTGTGGATAACTTCCTGGCCGCGTCCGGCGCAGGCGTGCACGGGTTTCAGCCGAATCGGCCCGCTGTAAAGCAGGCGTTCGGCGGCAGGTCGTGCATCCTCCAAGGCAAATACGCTAAGACCCGCCAGAACCACATCGCGTACACGCTCGCAGAATAACGGCGACCAGCCTTCGGGGGCTTTCGCTTCGGGGCTTAGCAGCCCATGGCTGATGGCCTTGGTGCAGATGAAGTCGTGATCGACGTAACCGCCCCACAGGTCTTCCGGGCCTTTGACCTGAAGCGCGCGGGCCTGGGCTGGCCCCACCAGGGTTTGTGTGGGTAGCAGGTAGAGTTCACGACCGGTGTGTTTTTGTGGGTCGTAACTGCCGCCGAATTTGAGCCCCAGGATCTGCGCCAGCCAGCGGGCCAAGGCGCGGTTGGTTTCGACTTCATGCTGGGGCGCGCCCTCTCGCGTGGAGTGAGCGACGATCCATTTTTTGCGTTGAATCGGGGTCATGCGTCCCCCTTGGCCATCCCGCCATGTGTGTGCGGGAAAGGCTGCAGGTATCACGCCAAGGTTGTGTCCAAGAGAATGCTTTTAAAATCAAGTCGTTGCTGAAAAGGCGATGGCAGTTGGCCTGCCTGATTCTGCACGACGTCGCCTTGAACGCACGGCGTTCTGCACGATTCACACGCCAAAACGGCTGCGGTAGTCACTGGGGGCCAACCCGGTGATTTTTTTGAAAATGGCGCGAAAAGCGCTGGGGTCCTGATAGCCCACGGTCCAGGCAATATGGTCGATGGTGCCGTTGGTGAACTCCAGCATCTGCCGCGCCTTGCCCACGCGCAGGTGCTGGCAGTATTCGGTGGGTTTCAAGCCGGTAGCATTGCGAAAGCGTCGCAGGAAGGTGCGCTCCTCGAGCCCCGCCTCTTGCGCCATGCTGGCGACGGACACGTCCACCGCGCCGCTGGCTTGCAACCCATGCTGGACCTTGAGGATGGCCGCGTCGCCATGGCTGAGGATCGGCGCGAAGTTACTGCCGCATTGACTGGCGCTGTCGCTGTGTTCGATCACCAGGAAACGCGCGGTGTCAGCGGCGATGCTCGGCCCCATCAGGCGGTCGACCAGGCGCAGGCCCAACTCGGACCAGGCCATCAGCCCGGCGGTCGTGATCAGGTCGCCGTCATCGACGATGGGTTTATCCGCCTCCAGCCGCACGGCCGGGTAACGCGCGGCAAAGGACTTGGCGGAAGACCAATGGGTGGTGGCGCTGCGACCATCCAGCAACCCACTGCGCGCCAGCATGATCGAGCCGATGCACACGCCGCCGAGTACGGTGCCCGCCGCGTGTTGCTGGCGAATCCACTCCAGTAACGCGGGGGGCGCCTGTTCTTCGGTGAATTCGCCAATCGACGGAGGCACCAGCACGGCCATCATCGGTTGGTCAGGGCCGGGGTCGCTGGCGAATCCCCTTGTCGGCTTGCCACTGGCGTCCACCTGCCAATGGCTGACCCGCAACACCGGCAGCTGCGCAGACTGATGCTCGGCGGCGATCCGGTTGGCGACCCCGAACAGGTCGGTCAAGCCGTGCACCGCTGCCAACTGCGCCCCCTGGTAGATCAACACGCCCAGCTCAACAACCGCCATTGTCAGTTTTCCCCCTGTTATTGTCGGTGCAGCCAATCCCGCGCCCCGGCGCCAGCTAACATACTGGCCCCATCAACCCATCACGAGGCAATACCCATGGCCAAGCAAGCGCTCATCCTAATCGATATCCAGAACGACTACTTCCCTCAAGGCAAGTGGCCGCTCGATGGCGTGGAAGCTGCGGCGGACAAGGCTGCGCAGGTGCTCCAGGCCTTTCGCCAGAACGGGGATGCGGTGATTCATGTGCGCCATGAATTCACTTCCGAGGATGCACCGTTTTTCACCCCGAACTCTGAGGGAGCCTATTTGCACCCCAAGGTGCTGAACGAGGGCAGCGAGCCGGTGGTGCTTAAACATTTCGTGAATTCGTTCCGCGAAACCCATCTACGCGCCCTGCTGGAACAGCGCAGCATCACCGAACTGGTGGTGGTCGGCAGCATGAGCCATATGTGCGTCGATGCTGTGGTGCGGGCGGCAGCGGACCTGGGCTACAAGGTCACGGTGATTCATGACGCGTGCGCCACCCGCGATCTGGAATTCAACGGGCAGGTGATTCCAGCGGCGCAGGTGCATGGCGCGTATATGGCGTCGTTGGCGTTTGGTTACGCGGGCGTAGTGTCGGCGGATGAGTATTTGAAGGCGCAAGCAGCAGCGGCGTAAGCGCTGCTTGCTTGCGTGCCATTAGCGGGTCGCGATGATAAACAGGCGCGGGAATGGCAGTAATACGGTGCCATCGCCTAGAGCTGGGTAAGCTTGGGCAATCCGCGTCTGGTATTCCTGTAGGAAGTCGGTCTTTTCGCTATCGGTCAGCGGCGCTAGAAAGGGTCGCAAACCCGACCCCTTAAACCACTCAACCACGGCCGCATGGTCCGCCAATGGGTGCTGGTAAGTGGTGCGCCATACATCGACGGTGCTGCAGTGTTTGCTCAGCAGTTCGTAGTAGTAACTCGCCGTGTGGCGTTCATTGTGTTTGACCGCACCAAGCTTTGCAGACCACGGGCCCTCGGCCGCGACTTCACGCGCAAGCCGGTGTGCGGGCTCATCAAGGTTGTCCGGGGTTTGCACTGCCAGTGTGCCGCCGGGCGTCAGCTGGTTGACCAGATGAGGGTAAAGCGTGGCGTGATTGGGCAGCCATTGCAGCGAAGCGTTGGCGAGGATCACGTCGAATTTTTGCGCGGGACTCCAGGCGCCGATATCGGCCAGTTCAAAGCTCAACTCCGGCAGGCGTTTGCGCGCGTCGATCAACATATCGTCGGAGCTGTCCATGCCGATGACGTGTGCCTGAGGGAAACGCTCGGCCAGCACTTCAGTGGAATTGCCAGGGCCACAACCCAGGTCGACGGCGGTGTTCACCTCATTATTTGGAATGGCTGCAACCAGGTCACGGACCGGACGGGTGCGCTGTTGCTCGAACATCGTGTACTGCTTGGCTGACCAGGTCATCGCGGCTCTCCTTGTTCTTTTGAAGTGGGTTACAGCCTAAATCGTGTGCCCCATGAGGACAAATGCCAGGACCGGCGATCTTCGATCCCGTCATTTAATCCGTTGCAGAAAACTCATGTACGGTTCCCCATTCATGATGGAGTCTTCGCGCATCTGGCCGTCAGGCCTGGGCTCAAGAATGATAGGGGGTGAATAATTTGTGCCTGGGTGCAGTTTTATTCATCACGAAATTGCAAAAAAGCCCCGAGAGCAAGGCTCACGGGGCTTTTCAGGGAAGCTGTACGGATTGCTCCGAGCGGTATCCTAGAACGGAATATCGTCATCAAAGCTGTCGAAATCCGGAGCCGGCTGCGGAGCGGCCTGTTGCGGTGCTGGACGCGACTCACGCTGTGGCTGCTGGCTTGGCTGTGGACGCGACTGCTGCGGGCGCGGAGCCGAGTTGGACATGCCACCCTGGCCTTGTTGGTCGCCCTGTGGACGGCCGCCCAGCAGTTGCATGGTGCCTTGCATGTCGACCACGATTTCAGTGGTGTAACGCTTGATGCCGTCTTTTTCCCACTCGCGGGTTTGCAGCTTGCCTTCGATGTAGACCTGCGAACCTTTGCGCAGGTACTCACCAGCGATCTCTGCCACCTTGCCGAACATCGACACACGGTGCCATTCGGTTTTCTCGACCTTCTGGCCGGTCTGCTTGTCGGTCCACTGTTCGCTGGTCGCCAGACTCAGGTTGGTCACGGCGTTACCGTTAGGCAAGTAGCGAACTTCGGGATCCTGGCCGCATGTACCGACCAATATGACTTTGTTAACCCCACGGGCCATAACGTTCTCCTATGCTGGGCGCGCTGTCGGCACTGGGTTGACCAGTTGCTCGAGCGTCGCGCGATCCAATAATTCGGTGTCCAATTTGATGTAAATGGCCGCCTCTTCAGCGACCACGACGGCATCTGTTACCCCTACGACGGCCTTCAGGCGCTCTACCAGACCGTTTTCACGGATCGCCTCAGGCGATAGCGGCAAACGCAGGCTTGTGACGTAGGGAGGTTCGCGCATGGTAACAGCAAAGGCCAACCAAAGTGCAGCCAGCCCGGCGCATCCGAGGAACACAACCGACAAACCGCCATGCTGGAACATCCAGCCGCCCATGATGCCGCCCAACGCCGAGCCAAGGAACTGGCTGGTGGAATACACCCCCATCGCCGTGCCCTTGCCACCCGCCGGTGAAACTTTACTGATCAGCGAAGGCAATGAAGCTTCCAGCAGGTTGAACGCGGTGAAGAACACCACCGTGCCGATAACCAGCGCCCGTAGGCTGTCGCCGAACTGCCAGAAGAATAGTTCAGTGAGCATCAATGTCGCGACGGCGCCGAGTAAAACTCGTTTCATTTTGCGTTTCTTCTCGCCATAGATGATGAACGGGATCATGGCAAAGAAAGAGATCAGCAAGGCTGTCAGGTAGACCCACCAGTGCTGTTCCTTGGGCAGCCCGGCTTTCTGCACCAGGGCCAGGGGCAAGGCGACGAAGCTGCACATCAGCATTGCGTGTAATACGAAGATACCTAAGTCCAGGCGCAACAGGTCCGGGTGCTTGAGCGTCGGCAATAGCGCCTTGCGTGCGACGCCCGACTCACGGTGCTGCAACGTGCCGGTTGAGCGCGGCACCATGAAGGCCACGATCACGATCCCGAACAACGCCATGCCGCCGGTGGCAAGGAACAAGCCGTGCAAGCCAAAGGCGCGCGTCAGCAACGGGCCGACAACCATGGCCACGGCGAACGACAGGCCGATGGTCATGCCGATCATGGCCATGGCCTTGGTGCGGTGTTGCTCGCGGGTGAGGTCGGACAGCAGCGCCATGACGGCAGCGGAAATCGCCCCGGCACCTTGCAGGATGCGCCCGGCGATCACGCCCCAGATCGAATCGGATTGCGCCGCGAGCACGCTGCCTAGGGCGAAGACGATCAGCCCGAGGTAAATCACAGGACGCCGGCCAATGCGGTCGGAAATGATTCCGAACGGGATCTGAAAAATCGCCTGGGTCAGGCCATAGGCGCCAATCGCCAGGCCGATCAGTGCGGGGGTCGCGCCTGCCAGATCCATTCCATAGGTCGCCAGTACCGGCAACACCATGAACATGCCAAGCATACGGAACGCGAACACCAGGGCCAGACCGCTTGCTGCTCGGGTCTCGCCACTACTCATGCGTTCGCTGTGGGGATCGTGCATGGAAAAACCTCGTGTGAACCGGCGGCGATTCTACCAGTCCCATCGATTGAGAGGGTATATGCGGCGCTTTGCCGCGCAGCTTTCATGTAAGGCTGCACCCGGCACTTTGACAGTGTATATTCATCCAGTCTTTAGCCGTATACTCCTGCATTATTTACGCCCGCCGTGCGAGGCCATCTTGGACAAGATCCTGATTCGTGGGGCTAGAACCCACAACCTGAAGAATATCGACCTGACCCTGCCCCGGGACAAACTGATCGTCATCACCGGCTTGTCCGGCTCCGGCAAATCGTCCCTGGCGTTCGACACGCTGTATGCCGAAGGTCAGCGGCGCTATGTGGAATCGCTGTCGGCCTATGCCCGTCAGTTCCTGTCGATGATGGAAAAGCCAGACGTCGACACCATTGAAGGCTTGTCGCCGGCGATTTCCATCGAACAAAAGTCGACCTCCCATAACCCGCGCTCTACCGTGGGCACCATCACCGAAATATACGACTACCTGCGCCTGCTGTACGCGCGGGTGGGTATCCCCCGTTGCCCGGACCACGACATTCCGCTGGAAGCCCAGACCGTCAGCCAGATGGTCGACCTGGTGCTGGCCCAACCGGAAGGCGCCAAGCTGATGCTGCTGGCGCCGGTGATTCGCGAGCGCAAGGGCGAACATCTCTCTGTATTCGAAGAGCTGCGTGCACAGGGCTTTGTGCGCGCGCGCATCAACGGCAAGCTGTATGAGCTGGACGAAGCGCCGAAACTCGACAAGCAGAAGAAGCACTCGATTGATGTAGTGGTCGATCGCTTCAAGGTGCGGGCCGACCTGCAGCAGCGTCTGGCGGAATCGTTCGAGACCGCGTTGAAGCTGGCAGACGGTATCGCCCTGGTGGCGCCGATGGACGACGAGCCGGGCGAAGAGATCATCTTCTCCGCGCGCTTTGCCTGCCCGATCTGTGGCCATGCCATCAGCGAGCTGGAACCCAAGCTGTTCTCCTTCAACAACCCGGCCGGTGCCTGCCCGACCTGCGACGGCCTGGGCGTGAAGCAATTCTTCGACATCAAGCGCCTGGTTAACGGGGAGCTGACATTGGCGGAGGGCGCGATACGCGGCTGGGACAGGCGTAACGTCTACTACTTCCAGATGCTCGGGTCGTTGGCGTCCCACTACAAGTTCAGCCTTGAAGTGCCATTCAACCAACTGCCGGCAGAACAGCAGAAAGTCATCCTCAATGGCAGCGGTTCGCAGAACGTCGACTTCAAGTACCTGAACGACCGTGGCGACATCGTCAAGCGCTCCCACCCGTTCGAAGGCATCGTGCCGAACCTGGAGCGGCGCTACCGTGAGACTGAATCGGCGAGCGTGCGCGAAGAGCTGGCGAAATTCCTCAGCACCCAACCGTGCCCGGATTGCCGGGGCACTCGCCTGCGTCGTGAAGCACGGCATGTGTGGGTCGGCGAGAAAACCTTGCCCGCGGTAACCAACCTACCAATTGGCGATGCCTGTGAATACTTCGGCGTACTGAAGCTGACCGGGCGCCGTGGGGAAATTGCCGACAAGATCCTCAAGGAAATTCGCGAGCGCTTGCAGTTCCTGGTTAACGTGGGCTTGGATTATCTATCCCTGGACCGCAGCGCCGACACCTTGTCGGGCGGTGAAGCGCAGCGCATTCGCCTGGCCAGCCAGATCGGTGCCGGCCTGGTGGGGGTGTTGTACATCCTCGATGAGCCTTCGATTGGCTTGCACCAGCGCGATAACGATCGCCTGCTGGGCACGTTGAAACACCTGCGGGACATCGGCAACACGGTGATTGTGGTCGAGCACGATGAAGACGCGATTCGCCTGGCGGACTACGTGGTCGACATTGGTCCAGGCGCCGGCGTGCATGGTGGGCATATTGTCGCCGAAGGCACGCCTGCCGAGGTAATGGCACATCCCGACTCGTTGACCGGCAAGTACCTGTCCGGCCGCGTGAAGATCGCAGTGCCAGCCAAGCGCACACCGCGCAACAAGAAGATGGCATTGCACCTCAAGGGCGCGCGCGGCAACAATTTACGCAATGTAGACCTGGAAATTCCCCTGGGCCTGCTGACCTGCGTGACTGGTGTTTCCGGCTCTGGCAAGTCGACGCTGATCAACAACACGCTGTTCCCCTTGAGTGCCACCGCCTTGAACGGCGCGACCACCCTGGAAGCTGCAGCGCACGACAGCATCAAGGGCTTGGAACACCTGGACAAGGTGGTCGATATCGACCAGAGCCCGATTGGCCGCACACCGCGCTCCAACCCCGCGACCTATACCGGGTTGTTCACGCCGATTCGCGAGCTGTTCGCCGGCGTGCCGGAATCCCGTTCTCGGGGCTACGGGCCTGGCCGGTTCTCATTCAACGTCAAGGGTGGGCGCTGTGAAGCATGCCAGGGCGATGGCCTGATCAAGGTGGAGATGCACTTCCTGCCGGACATCTACGTGCCGTGCGATGTGTGCAAGAGCAAGCGTTATAACCGCGAAACCCTGGAGATCAAGTACAAGGGCAAGAGCATCCACGAAACCCTTGAAATGACCATCGAGGAAGCCCGGGTGTTCTTCGATGCGGTTCCGGCGTTGGCGCGCAAGCTGCAAACGCTGATGGATGTGGGCCTGTCGTATATCAAGCTGGGGCAGTCGGCGACGACGTTGTCCGGGGGTGAGGCGCAGCGGGTGAAGCTGTCTCGCGAGCTGTCCAAGCGTGATACTGGCAAGACCCTGTACATCCTCGATGAGCCGACCACGGGCCTGCACTTCGCGGATATTCAACAGTTGCTGGACGTGCTGCACCGCTTGCGAGACCACGGCAACACCGTGGTGGTGATCGAGCACAACCTCGATGTGATCAAGACCGCCGATTGGCTGGTCGATCTAGGGCCGGAAGGCGGATCCAAGGGCGGCCAGATCATTGCAGTAGGTACACCGGAGCAGGTCTCCGAGATGCCGCAGTCGCATACTGGTTACTACTTGAAACCACTGCTGGCGCGCGACCGGGCCTGATTTATCAGGCCCAATAAAAAGCCCCTTTCACTACTGAGGTGACAGGGGCTTTTTTGTAGCCGGAAATCAGAACTGCGATTGCAGGTAATTCTCCAGCCCCACCAATTTGATCAGGCCCAACTGCTTTTCCAGCCAGTAGGTGTGATCTTCTTCGGTATCGTTCAACTGCACGCGCAGGATTTCCCGCGTGACGAAGTCGCTGTGCTGCTCGCAGAGTTCGATTCCCTTGCAGAGCGCGGCACGCACCTTGTACTCAAGACGAAGATCGGCTGCAAGCATGTCAGGTACGCTGGTGCCCACGTCCAGATCGTCGGGACGCATACGTGGCGTGCCTTCGAGCATCAGGATACGGCGCATCAGCGCATCGGCGTGCTGTGCCTCTTCTTCCATTTCGTGGTTAATACGCTCGTAGAGTTCGGTAAAACCCCAGTCTTCGTACATGCGCGAGTGGATGAAATATTGGTCACGAGCTGCCAGTTCGCCCGTCAGCAACGTGTTGAGGTAATCGATTACGTCGGGGTGACCTTGCATCGCCCTACATCTCCCTGCTTGAAAGTCTGTAGTTTGAACCATGATGACTCGGAGGTCACGGGACTAACGGCAGAAAAGTGAAGATTTCCGGAGAAAAGTAGCTGAAATAACGCAAAAACCGCCCAAATGAGGGCGGTTCTGCTTATCGTTTAGAGTCAGTTAAGCGATACACCGAGTGCCTTTGCGATTGTTTCTCCATAAGCAGGATCTGCCTTGTAGAAGTGCTGCAATTGACGCTGGACCACATCACTGGAAACTCCGCCCATTGCCCCCGCGATATTGCTGGTGAGCAATGCCTTCTGCTCATCGCTCATCAAGCGGAACAGCGCACCGGCGTGGCTGTAGTAGTCGGTGTCTTCACGGTGATCGTAACGATCAGCTGCACCGCTCAAAGCTAACGCTGGCTCGGCGTACTGAGGCGCTTGCTTTGGTGCTTCGGCGTAGCTGTTCGGTTCGTAGTTCGGAGTCGCTCCACCATTACTGCCAAATGCCATCGAACCATCACGCTGGTAGCTGTTCACCGGGCTGCGCGGAGCATTCACCGGCAGCTGCTGGTGGTTGGTACCCACGCGGTAGCGGTGGGCATCTGCGTAAGCGAATACGCGACCTTGGAGCATACGGTCTGGCGACAAGCCAACGCCTGGAACCATGTTGCTTGGGCCGAACGCTGCCTGCTCCACTTCAGCGAAGTAGTTCTGCGGGTTACGGTTAAGCTCCAACTCGCCGACTTCAATTAACGGGAACTCTTTCTGTGACCAGGTTTTGGTCACATCAAACGGATTCTCGTAATGAGCATTCGCCTGGGCCTCGGTCATGATCTGGATGCAAACCCGCCATTTCGGGAAGTCACCACGCTCGATCGCACCAAACAGATCACGCTGGGCATAGTCAGGATCGGTACCGGCCAAGCGCGCAGCCTCAGCCGGCGCCAGGTTCTTGATGCCTTGCTTGGTCTTGTAGTGCCACTTCACCCAGTGCCGCTCGCCATTGGCGTTAATCAAGCTGTAGGTGTGACTGCCAAAGCCGTGCATATGACGGTAGCCATCGGGAATACCACGGTCCGAAAACAGGATGGTGACCTGGTGCAGCGCCTCTGGAGAGTGCGACCAGAAGTCCCACATCATTTGCGCGCTTTTCAGGTTGCTTTGCGGCAAGCGCTTTTGAGTGTGGATGAAATCCGGGAATTTCAACGGATCGCGTATGAAGAACACCGGTGTGTTGTTACCCACGATGTCCCAATTGCCTTCTTCGGTGTAGAACTTCAAGGCAAAACCACGGGGATCGCGCTCAGTGTCTGCAGAACCACGCTCACCGCCCACAGTGGAAAAGCGCAGGAACGTTGGAGTTTGCTTACCGACGGACTCGAACAACTTGGCGCTGGTGTACTGGGTGATGTCCCGAGTAACCGTGAAGGTGCCGTAGGCACCCGACCCTTTGGCGTGCACGCGACGCTCAGGGATGTTTTCACGGTTGAAATGGGCAAGCTTCTCGATCAGGTGAAAATCGTCAAGAAGCAGCGGGCCGCGCGGGCCGGCTGAACGGGAATTCTGGTTGTCCGCAACGGGAGCGCCGCTGGCGGTGGTAAGGATTTTATTCTGGCTCATGCTCAATTTCCCTCAGGTCGGACTTGGAACTGCCGGCTAATCGGCTTGGGGGGAGTATTGACCATCAACATGACACCTACAAATTCATTAAATCGTAAGTCCCAATAGAAAATAACTACCAACACCCTTGTGCACATAGTGCCGAGCGTTGCCGGTGGACGCTTGTACAAATCGCGCTTTTGTTACGCGCACAAAAAACCGGGCACTAGGCCCGGTTCTTCGTTACAGCTTGTCGTCTTACTCGGCGCTTACAGCTTCGCCGGCAGTAGCACGATCAACCAACTCGACGTACGCCATAGGCGCGTTGTCGCCAGCGCGGAAACCGCACTTGAGGATGCGCAGGTAGCCACCCTCACGGGTAGCGTAACGCTTGCCCAGGTCGTTGAAGAGCTTACCAACGATAGCTTTCGAACGAGTACGGTCGAAAGCCAGACGGCGGTTAGCCAGGCTGTCTGTCTTAGCCAAAGTGATCAGCGGCTCAGCAACGCGACGCAGTTCTTTAGCTTTCGGCAGTGTAGTTTTGATCAGCTCGTGCTCGAACAGCGACACCGCCATGTTTTGAAACATGGCCTTGCGGTGCGAGCTGGTACGGCTCAGGTGACGACCACTTTTACGATGACGCATGGTTCATTCCTTACCAAACTCACGTTCGGTGATTACGACGATCAGGCAGTCGCCTTGTCGTCCTTCTTAAGACTTGCAGGCGGCCAGTTGTCGAGGCGCATGCCGAGGGACAGACCGCGGGAGGCCAGAACGTCCTTGATTTCAGTCAAGGATTTCTTGCCCAGGTTCGGAGTCTTCAACAGTTCTACTTCGGTACGCTGAATCAGGTCACCGATGTAGTAAATGTTTTCCGCCTTAAGGCAGTTAGCCGAACGTACAGTCAGTTCCAGATCGTCAACCGGGCGAAGCAGGATCGGATCGATCTCGTCTTCTTGCTCGATTACCACTGGTTCGCTGTCACCCTTGAGGTCGACGAACGCAGCCAACTGCTGTTGCAGAATGGTTGCAGCACGGCGGATAGCCTCTTCAGGATCCAGAGTACCGTTGGTTTCCAGATCAATAACCAGCTTGTCCAGGTTAGTACGCTGCTCGACACGGGCGTTTTCCACCACGTATGCGATACGGCGAACCGGGCTGAACGAAGAATCAAGCTGCAAGCGACCAATGCTGCGGCTTTCGTCTTCATCGCTCTGACGCGAGTCGGCCGGTTCATAACCACGACCACGAGCTACGGTGAGCTTCATGTTCAGGGCGCCGTTAGACGCCAGGTTAGCGATTACGTGATCGGGGTTAACGATCTCGACATCATGATCCAGCTGAATATCGGCAGCGGTAACCACCCCCGAACCCTTCTTCGACAAGGTCAGCGTAACTTCGTCACGGCCGTGCAGCTTGATAGCCAGACCTTTAAGGTTCAACAGGATTTCAATTACGTCTTCCTGTACACCTTCGATGGCGCTGTACTCGTGGAGCACACCGTCAATCTCGGCCTCGACTACTGCACAGCCGGGCATTGAGGACAACAGGATGCGGCGCAGCGCGTTGCCCAGGGTGTGGCCAAAACCACGCTCGAGAGGCTCGAGAGTGATCTTGGCGCGGGTTGGACTGACAACCTGCACATCAATGTGGCGGGGTGTCAGGAACTCATTTACCGAAATCTGCATGGATGCACCTATTTTCTAGCCCTTACTTGGAGTAGAGCTCGACAATCAGGCTTTCGTTGATGTCGGCGGACAGATCACTGCGAGCAGGAACGTTCTTGAAAACGCCCGACTTCTTCTCAGTGTCTACTTCTACCCATTCTACGCGGCCACGTTGGGCACACAGATCGAGAGCTTGGACAATGCGAAGTTGGTTTTTTGCTTTCTCGCGAACTGCGACCACGTCACCAGCACGAACCTGATAAGACGGAACGTTTACGGTCTGACCGTTAACGCTGATCGACTTGTGCGATACCAGCTGACGGGATTCGGCACGAGTCGAACCAAAGCCCATACGGTATACAACGTTGTCCAGACGGCATTCGAGCAGTTGCAGCAGGTTTTCACCGGTTGCACCTTTCTTGCCAGCAGCTTCTTTGTAGTAGCCGCTGAACTGACGCTCGAGAACGCCGTAGATACGACGGACCTTCTGCTTTTCACGCAGTTGGGTGCCGTAATCGGACTGGCGACCGCGGCGTTGGCCGTGGATACCAGGTGCTGCTTCAATGTTGCACTTCGATTCGATCGCGCGCACGCCGCTCTTCAGGAAGAGATCGGTGCCTTCGCGACGAGCGAGTTTGCATTTTGGACCAATGTAACGAGCCATTCTTTACAATCTCCTGGATTACACGCGGCGCTTCTTCGGCGGACGGCACCCGTTGTGCGGGATTGGCGTCACGTCGGTGATGCTGGCGATCTTATAGCCACAGCCGTTCAAAGCACGGACAGCAGACTCACGACCTGGACCTGGACCTTTGACGTTAACGTCGAGGTTTTTCAGGCCATATTCCAGCGCAGCTTGACCAGCACGTTCAGCAGCTACTTGAGCAGCAAACGGAGTGGACTTGCGGGAACCGCGGAAACCCGAACCACCGGAGGTAGCCCAAGAAAGCGCGTTACCTTGACGGTCGGTGATGGTCACGATGGTGTTGTTAAAAGATGCATGGATGTGGGCGATGCCATCAACCACTGTCTTTTTAACTTTTTTACGAGGACGAGCAGCAGGTTTTGCCATGATAATTTTCCTGTCGATTCGCTGGGGCGATTACTTGCGGATCGGCTTACGCGGACCTTTACGGGTACGCGCGTTAGTCTTGGTACGCTGACCGCGTACTGGAAGACCACGACGATGACGCAGACCGCGATAGCAACCGAGGTCCATCAAACGCTTGATTTTCATGTTGATTTCGCGACGCAGGTCACCTTCAGTGGTGAACTTCGCCACTTCGCCACGCAGCAATTCAATCTGCTCGTCGCTCAGATCCTTGATCTTAGCGGCTGGGTTTACCCCAGCAACTGCGCAAATTTTCTGCGCAGTAGTGCGACCAACACCATAGATGTAGGTCAGCGAGATAACAGTGTGCTTGTTATCTGGAATGTTAACGCCTGCAATACGGGCCATTCAGTGGGACTCCAATTGACAGCTACCTACGCCCCGGAAGCCAAGAAATAGGGCGCGAGATAATATCGCTGTAGAAACGAATAATCAACCCAGCAGCACACTAGCTGCTGGGTTTGAAGCGCAGATCACACTCAGCCTTGGCGCTGTTTGTGACGCGGTTCCGCGCTGCAGATCACTCGTACGACGCCTTCGCGACGGATGATCTTGCAGTTGCGGCACAGCTTTTTCACCGATGCACGAACTTTCATTACCGACTCCTCGAACCTTAGGGGCGTATCAGCGCAGCAGGCCGCTGCCACCGTAGCCTTTCAGGTTGGCTTTCTTCATCAGGGATTCGTACTGGTGCGAAACGAGGTGCGATTGTACTTGGGACATGAAGTCCATCACAACCACGACCACGATCAGCAACGAGGTCCCGCCAAGGTAGAACGGAACGTTTGCTGCAACCACCAGGAACTGGGGCAACAAGCACACGGCCGTCATATATAGAGCACCGAACAGGGTCAAACGAGTCAGAACGCCATCAATGTAGCGCGCAGACTGCTCACCTGGACGAATACCCGGAATAAAGGCACCGGACTTCTTCAGGTTTTCCGCTACGTCTTTCGGATTGAACATCAACGCCGTATAGAAGAAGCAGAAGAAAATAATCCCTGCACTAAACAGCAGAATATTCAACGGCTGACCAGGAGCGATCGACTGAGAGAGGTCCTGCAGCCAGCCCATATTTTCAGACTGACCAAACCAGGTACCCAACGAAGCCGGAAACAGCAAAATGCTGCTCGCGAAAATTGCCGGAATAACACCGGCCATATTCACTTTCAGCGGCAAGTGGCTGGTCTGCGCAGCAAAAACCTTACGGCCCTGCTGACGCTTGGCGTAGTGAACAGCAATACGACGCTGGCCACGCTCAATGAACACCACAAAACCGATAATCGCTACTGCCAGCAAACCGATGGCAACCAGGGCAAAGATATTGATATCACCCTGACGTGCAGACTCGAAAGACTGCCCGATTGCTCTCGGAAGACCGGCGACGATACCTGCGAAAATCAACATCGAGATACCGTTACCAACACCACGCTCAGTAATCTGCTCACCCAGCCACATCATGAACATCGCACCAGCCACAAACGTGGATACCGCGACGAAATGGAAGCCAAAGTCACCAGTGAACGCAACACCCTGCCCCGCCAAGCCAACGGACATGCCGATAGCTTGAACCAGGGCAAGGATGACGGTGCCGTAGCGGGTGTACTGGCTAATCTTGCGACGGCCAGCTTCACCTTCCTTCTTCAACTGCTCCAGCTGCGGGCTGACGGCTGTCATCAATTGCATGATGATCGATGCCGAGATGTACGGCATGATCCCCAGTGCAAAAATGCTCATCCGTTCCAGCGCGCCGCCAGAAAACATGTTGAACAAGCTAAGAATGGTCCCCTCATTCTGTCGAAACAGGTCTGCGAGTCGGTCCGGGTTGATACCTGGAACCGGGATGTGTGCGCCTATTCGGTAGACGATAATCGCCAGGAACAGAAAACGCAGACGAGCCCAAAGTTCAGACATACCGCCTTTGCCGAGCGCTGAGAGAGCACCTTGCTTAGCCATTTATTCCTCGAACTTGCCGCCAGCTGCTTCGATAGCCGAACGCGCACCTTTGGTGGCGCCGATTCCCTTGCCGATAGTGACAGCGCGAGTCACTTCACCGGACAGCATGATTTTCACACGCTGTACGTTGACGTTGATCACGTTGGCATCTTTCAGGGTCTGCACAGTAACGATGTCGCCTTCCACTTTAGCCAGCTCGGACAGACGCACTTCTGCGCGGTCCATGGCCTTCAGGGAAACGAAACCGAACTTAGGCAGGCGACGATGCAGCGGCTGTTGACCGCCTTCAAAGCCTGGAGCGATGGTGCCACCGGAGCGGGAGGTCTGACCTTTGTGACCACGGCCACCAGTCTTACCCAAACCGCTACCGATACCACGGCCCGGACGATGCTTTTCGCGACGGGAACCCGGCGCTGGACTCAGATCATTGAGTTTCATCGATTAACCCTCGACACGCAGCATGTAGTAAGCCTTGTTGATCATCCCGCGATTCTCGGGAGTATCCTGGACTTCTACAGTGTGACCGATGCGACGCAGACCCAAACCCTTAACGCACAATTTGTGGTTAGGGATGCGGCCGGTCATGCTTTTGATCAGCGTTACTTTAACGGTAGCCATGATCAGAAGATCTCCTTGACGCTTTTGCCACGCTTGGCGGCAATGGATTCAGGAGATTGCATAGCTTTCAAACCTTTGAAAGTGGCGTGAACCACGTTTACCGGGTTAGTCGAGCCATAGCACTTGGCCAGAACGTTCTGAACGCCAGCAACTTCGAGGACAGCACGCATAGCGCCGCCAGCGATGATACCGGTACCTTCAGAAGCAGGCTGCATGTACACCTTCGAAGCGCCGTGAGCGGACTTCATTGCGTACTGCAGCGTGGTGCCGTTCAGATCAACTTGGATCATGTTGCGACGAGCAGCTTCCATTGCCTTCTGGATCGCAGCAGGCACTTCACGTGACTTGCCACGGCCGAAGCCAACGCGCCCTTTACCATCACCAACCACGGTCAACGCGGTGAAAGTGAAGATACGGCCGCCTTTAACGGTTTTGGCTACGCGATTAACTTGAACCAGCTTCTCAATGTAGCCTTCGTCGCGCTTTTGGTCGTTATTTGACATAACTTAGAACTCCAGCCCAGCTTCACGAGCAGCATCAGCCAGCGCTTTAACGCGGCCATGGTACTTGAAGCCAGAGCGGTCGAAAGCCACTTGCGAGACGCCAGCGGCCTTAGCACGCGTAGCGACCAGCTGGCCAACCTTTGTGGCCGCGTCGATGTTGCCAGTGGCACCATCACGCAGTTCTTTATCCAAAGTCGAGGCGCTGGCCAGGACTTTGTTGCCGTCGGCCGAGATGACCTGGGCGTAGATGTGCTGCGACGAGCGGAACACGCAGAGACGCACGACTTCGAGTTCGTGCATTTTCAGGCGTGCTTTGCGAGCGCGACGCAGTCGAGTAACTTTTTTGTCGGTCATTTGCTATGCCCTACTTCTTCTTGGCTTCTTTACGACGGACGACTTCGTCCGCGTAGCGCACACCTTTGCCTTTGTACGGCTCTGGTGGACGGAAGTCGCGGATCTCAGCAGCCACTTGACCTACCAGTTGCTTATCGATGCCCTTGATCAGGATATCGGTCTGGCTAGGAGTCTCAGCGGTGATGCCTTCCGGCAGTTCGTAATCCACTGGGTGCGAGAAGCCAAGGGCCAGGTTCAAAACCGTGCCTTTTGCTTGCGCTTTGTAACCAACACCGACCAGCTGGAGCTTACGCTCGAAGCCTTGGCTTACGCCTTGGACCATGTTGTTTACCAACGCACGCGTGGTACCAGCCATTGCGCGAGTTTGTTGATCGCCATTGCGAGCAGCGAAACGCAGCTCACCAGCTTCTTCAACGATCTCAACGGACGAATGGATATTCAGTTCAAGAGTGCCCTTGGCACCCTTCACCGAAAGCTGTTGGCCTGCGAATTTGACTTCGACACCGGCTGGCAGCTTAACGGGGTTCTTAGCGACGCGAGACATGCTTATCCCCCCTTAGAACACAGTGCAAAGAACTTCGCCGCCGACACCGGCAGCGCGCGCAGCACGATCCGTCATCACACCTTTGTTGGTGGAGACGATAGACACGCCCAGACCGCCACGAACTTTCGGCAGATCTTCAGCGGACTTGTACTGACGCAGGCCTGGACGGCTAACGCGCTTCACTTCCTCGATGACCGAACGGCCTTCGAAGTACTTCAGCTCGATGGACAGCAGTGGTTTGATTTCGCTGCTGATCTGATAACCCGCAATGTAGCCTTCGTCTTTCAGGACTTTGGCAACAGCAACCTTCAACTTGGAAGATGGCATGCTTACGACGGACTTTTCAGCCATCTGGGCATTACGGATACGAGTTAGCATGTCCGCTAACGGGTCCTGCATACTCATGGGCTAGACGCTCCTAATACAAAAAAATTAGCCTTGCGGCTACATATGTCGCTGAGAATCTCCGGGTAAAAAACACGGGCTCAGGCGAGCCGCGTATTTTAGACACACTCCGGAAATGAAACAAGCCCCAAAAGGGGCTTGTTCCAGATTCAGGGTCACCGGCGGTCAGTATCTTTCGACTCAGACCACCTGGACGCTGAAAGTACTTACCAGCTGGCTTTAACCAGACCTGGTACGTCACCACGCATTGCCGCTTCACGCAGTTTGTTACGGCCGAGGCCGAACTTGCGGTAAACGCCGTGTGGACGACCGGTCAGGCGGCAGCGGTTACGCATGCGCGAGGCGCTTGCGTCACGTGGCTGCTTCTGCAGGGCAACTGTAGCTTCCCAACGCGCTTCTGGACTTGCGTTCAGATCAACGATGATTGCTTTCAGTGCTGCACGCTTCTTGGCGTACTTGGCAACCGTGAGCTGACGCTTCAGCTCGCGGTTTTTCATGCTCATCTTGGCCATGGTCCTACTCCAATCAGTTGCGGAACGGGAATTTGAAAGCACGCAACAGGGCGCGACCTTCATCATCGTTCTTGGCAGTGGTGGTCAGGGTGATGTCCAGACCGCGGAGAGCATCGATCTTGTCGTAGTCGATTTCCGGGAAGATGATCTGCTCTTTAACGCCCATGCTGTAGTTACCACGACCATCAAAGGACTTGGCATTCAGGCCGCGGAAGTCGCGAACCCGAGGCAGGGAGATCGACAGCAGACGATCCAGGAATTCGTACATACGCTCACGGCGCAGAGTCACTTTGACGCCGATCGGCCAACCTTCACGGACTTTAAAGCCAGCGATGGATTTCCGAGCGTAAGTCACAACGACTTTTTGACCGGTGATCTTTTCCAGGTCAGCAACAGCGTGCTCGATGACTTTTTTGTCGCCGATCGCTTCGCCCAGACCCATGTTCAGGGTGATTTTGGTAACGCGCGGAACTTCCATCACGTTCCCGAGCTTAAGTTCTTCCTTAAGCTTGGGGGCGATTTCCTTCCGGTAAATCTCTTGTAGTCGTGCCATGGTCTTATCTACCTAGCAGTGTTCAAGCATCAACCGCTTTTTGGGTCGACTTGAAGACACGAATTTTTTTACCGTCTTCTACTTTGAAGCCAACGCGATCAGCCTTGTTGGTTTCACCGTTGAAGATGGCAACGTTGGAAGCGTGCAGAGGCGCTTCTTTCTCGACGATACCGCCCTGTACGCCCGCCATCGGGTTAGGCTTGGTATGACGCTTGACCAGGTTCACGCCACCGATGACCAGACGGTCATCAGCCAGAACCTTCAGCACCTTACCGCGCTTACCTTTGTCTTTGCCGGCGATCACGATGATCTCGTCGTCACGACGAATCTTTTGCATGTCGGATCTCCTTACAGCACTTCTGGGGCGAGCGAGACGATCTTCATGAACTTCTCAGTACGAAGTTCACGGGTCACTGGCCCAAAGATACGGGTGCCGATCGGCTCTTGCTTGTTGTTCAGAAGAACAGCAGCGTTGCCATCAAAGCGGATAATGGAGCCATCTGCACGGCGTACGCCGTGACGAGTGCGGACTACAACAGCAGTCATCACTTGGCCTTTTTTCACCTTACCGCGAGGAATTGCTTCCTTCACGGTAACTTTGATGATGTCACCGATACCAGCGTAACGACGATGGGAGCCACCCAGCACCTTAATGCACATAACACGGCGAGCGCCGCTGTTATCGGCCACATCGAGCATGGATTGAGTCTGAATCATATAATTTCTCCGACCCCTAGTCCTTAGACTTCCACAGCGCGTTCGAGAACATCAACCAGTGCCCAAGACTTGGTCTTGGCCAGCGGACGAGTTTCACGAATAGTGACTTTGTCGCCGATGTGGCACTGGTTGGTTTCGTCGTGCGCGTGCAGCTTAGTCGAACGCTTAACATATTTACCGTAGATCGGGTGCTTAACGCGACGCTCGATCAAAACGGTGATGGTTTTGTCCATCTTGTCGCTGACAACACGGCCAGTCAGCGTACGGACAGTCTTTTCGGCTTCAGCCATGATCACTTACCTGCCTGCTGGTTGAGCACAGTCTTCACGCGAGCGATGTCACGCTTAACTTGCGAGAGCAGATGAGACTGCCCCAACTGGCCAGTTGCTTTCTGCATACGCAGATTGAACTGGTCGCGCAGCAGCTCGAGCAGTTGCTCGTTCAGCTGCTGAGCGGATTTTTCACGAAGTTCATTCGCTTTCATCACATCACCGTCCGCTTAACAAAGGAGGTGGCGAGAGGCAGCTTTGCAGCAGCCAGGGCGAAAGCCTCACGCGCCAGCTCTTCGGAAACACCCTCGATCTCGTAGAGCACCTTGCCCGGCTGAATCTGGGCTACCCAGTACTCGACGCTGCCCTTACCTTTACCCATACGAACTTCGAGGGGCTTCTTGGTAACCGGCTTATCGGGGAACACGCGGATCCAGATCTTGCCGCCACGCTTCACGTGACGAGTCAGCGCGCGACGCGCTGCTTCGATCTGGCGCGCGGTCAGACGACCACGGGAAACAGACTTCAGTGCGAACTCGCCGAAGCTGACCTTACTACCGCGCTGAGCCAGACCACGGTTGTGGCCAGTCATCTGCTTGCGGAATTTTGTACGCTTGGGTTGCAACATTTGGCGTACCCCTTACTTAGCAGCTTTTTTACGAGGCGCGGGCGCTTGCGGCTTGAGCTCTTCATGGCGGCCACCGATGACCTCACCCTTGAAGATCCATACCTTGACGCCGATCACACCGTAGGTGGTGTGCGCTTCGTAAGTGTTGTAATCGATATCGGCACGCAGGGTGTGCAGCGGCACACGACCTTCGCGATACCACTCGGTACGGGCAATTTCAGCCCCACCCAGACGACCACTGACCTGGATCTTGATGCCCTTGGCACCAATGCGCATGGCGTTCTGTACAGCGCGCTTCATGGCGCGACGGAACATCACGCGACGCTCCAGCTGCTGAGCTACGCTCTGTGCAACCAGCATTGCGTCGAGCTCCGGCTTGCGGATCTCTTCGATATTGATGTGCACCGGCACACCCATTTGCTTGGTCAGGTCCTGACGCAGCTTCTCAACATCCTCACCCTTCTTGCCGATCACGATGCCGGGACGAGCGGTGTGGATGGTGATGCGTGCGGTTTGTGCCGGACGATGAATATCGATACGGCTTACGGACGCGCTTTTTAGTTTGTCTTGGAGGTACTCGCGCGTTTTCAGATCCTTCAACAGGTAATCTGCGTAAGTAGCACCGTCTGCGTACCAGACGGAGGTGTGCTCCTTGACGATTCCCAGGCGAATGCCAGTGGGATGTACTTTCTGACCCATCTGATCGACTCCGTTACTTGTCCGCAACCTTGACAGTGATATGGCAAGACCGCTTGACGATGCGATCAGCACGGCCTTTGGCACGTGGCATGATGCGCTTCAGCGAACGCCCTTCGTTGACGAAGACGGTGGAGACCTTCAGGTCATCAACGTCTGCGCCTTCGTTGTGTTCGGCGTTGGCTACGGCCGACTCGAGGACTTTCTTCATGATTTCAGCAGCTTTTTTGCTGCTGAAGGCCAACAGGTTGAGCGCTTCGCCCACCTTCTTCCCGCGGATCTGGTCGGCGACCAAGCGGGCTTTCTGGGCGGAGATTCGAGCGCCCGACAACTTAGCGGCTACTTCCATTTCCTTACCCCTTAACGCTTGGCTTTCTTGTCTGCCACGTGCCCACGATAAGTGCGGGTACCGGCAAACTCGCCTAGTTTGTGGCCGACCATGTCTTCGTTAACGAGAACTGGGACGTGCAGACGACCGTTGTGTACAGCGATGGTCAGACCGACCATTTGTGGCAGGATCATCGAACGACGCGACCAGGTCTTAACTGGTTTGCGATCGTTCTTTTCCGCCGCCACTTCGATCTTCTTCAGTAGGTGAAGATCAATAAAAGGACCTTTTTTCAGAGAACGTGGCACTGTCGTATCCCTCTATTTACTTGCGACGACGGACGATCATTTTGTCGGTACGCTTATTACCACGAGTCTTCGCGCCCTTAGTCGGGAAGCCCCATGGCGATACCGGATGACGACCACCAGAGGTACGACCTTCACCACCACCGTGTGGGTGGTCAACCGGGTTCATGGCAACACCACGAACGGTTGGGCGAACGCCGCGCCAGCGTTTGGCACCAGCTTTACCCAGCGAACGCAGGCTGTGCTCGGAGTTCGAGACTTCACCCAGGGTCGCGCGGCATTCAGCCAGCACTTTACGCATCTCACCAGAACGCAGACGCAGGGTCACGTAGACACCTTCACGAGCGATCAGCTGAGCCGAAGCACCAGCGGAACGAGCGATTTGCGCGCCTTTACCTGGCTTCAATTCGATGCCGTGTACGGTGCTACCAACTGGAATGTTACGCAGTTGCAGAGCGTTGCCCGGCTTGATCGGTGCCAAGGCACCTGCGATCAGCTGGTCGCCAGCACTCACGCCTTTAGGCGCGATGATGTAGCGACGCTCGCCATCTGCGTACAGCAGCAGAGCGATGTGAGCAGTACGGTTTGGATCGTATTCGATACGCTCGACAGTGGCAGCGATGCCATCTTTGTCATTGCGACGGAAATCGACCAGACGATAATGCTGCTTATGGCCACCACCAATGTGACGAGTGGTAATACGACCATTGTTGTTACGACCACCAGTCTTCGATTTCTTCTCGAGCAGCGGTGCGTGAGGAGCGCCTTTATGCAGCTCCTGGTTGACCACCTTGACCACAAAACGGCGGCCAGGGGAAGTCGGTTTGCATTTAACGATTGCCATGATGCACCCCTTCCTTACTCAGCACTGCTGCTGAAATCGAGATCTTGGCCTGGCTGAAGGGAGATAACTGCCTTCTTCCAGTCATTACGCTTGCCCAGACCGCGAGCAGTGCGCTTGCTCTTACCCAGAACATTCAGGGTAGTAACACGCTCAACTTTCACGCTGAACAGGCTTTCGACGGCCTTCTTGATTTCCAGCTTGGTTGCGTCAGTTGCAACCTTGAAAACGAACTGGCCTTTCTTGTCAGCCAGAACCGTAGCCTTTTCGGAAACGTGCGGGCCAAGCAGAACTTTAAATACGCGTTCCTGGTTCATCCCAGCAGCTCCTCGAATTTCTTCACGGCCGACA
>JAEAMG010000349.1_pt1 | contig 59321 bp, 55 predicted proteins | sample 8958741 | NCBI WGS metagenome assembly JAEAMG01 (sample SAMN16933256, study PRJNA681125) | bioreactor sludge metagenome | isolation source: anaerobic bioreactor treating anionic surfactant - SDBS | place: India: Bengaluru | collected 2019-02-28 | reverse complement strand
GGAACCTCGCAGTTCAACGGTTTTCAAGACCGCCGCAATCGACCACTCTGCCACCTCTCCTTTCCTATTCGGAATGGGCTGCAAATATATGGCTTTTTTTATTTCTGCCAAAAAAAAAGAGTGAAAAGAGAGATAAAATTCATTGTATTCTTGGTACAATATTTGCAGATGGAAAATAATTACTAAAACAAACGACTATATGAAGACAAAATTCGAGAAAGAGATACTGGAGCTTGAGGGAAATCTATCCAGATATGCATATAGCCTCACTTCAAACAGGGATGACGCCAAAGATCTTGTACAGGAGACTTTCTTCAAGGCTTTGAACAATCAGGAGAAATTCAACGAGCATACTAATATAAAAGCCTGGGTTTATACGATAATGAAGAATACTTTTATCAACGACTACCGCAGGCGGACAAAAAGGCAGACTTTGTTCAGCAGTGACGTGCATGAATTTGTAATAAATAACAGGCCGGCTGATCAGAATCCGGAGAGTGAGTTCGGGTTCAGGGAGCTTACAAAAGTGGTAAATTCTCTGGAACCGGAGTTCAGGGTTCCGTTTCAGATGCATGATAGCGGTTACAAGTATCAGGAAATTGCTGACGAGTTGGGTCTACACCTGGGAACTGTCAAGAGCCGGATTCACTTTTCCCGCCAGAAGTTGATGGAGAAGCTGAAATAAAGAACTTTCTCTGAAATAGCAGCATGTATATCACTCCAATGGTTATGCATGAGTCTGCTATGTTGAATATAGGCCTGAAAAAGAGGAAATGTTCGCCCCCGAAAACCGGCACCCAGTCAGGAAGCGTGGTATCAATTAAAGGAAAATAAAGCATGTCTACAACCTTTCCGAAAAGGAACGGGGCGTAGCCTCCGCCGTCGGGGAACAGTGTTGCAACCTGTGTCGGGGTGGATTCACTGAAGAAAAGGCCAAAAAAGAGGCTGTCAAATATATTTCCTATAGCACCTACAAGTATAAGAGCGACTCCTACGAGTATTCCCGTAGGAGCTTTTTGCTCTATAAGCTTTCTGATATAGTATATGATAAATCCGGCAAGGGCTATCCTGAAGAGGCTCAGTACAAGCTTTCCGATTGTCCCTCCGAACTGCATGCCGAAGGCCATTCCGTTGTTCTCAACGAATAGTATCTGGAACCAGCTGAAAATATGAATGCTTTCTCCAATTGTCATGTGAGTCTTGATCAGGATCTTTACAATCTGATCTATCATGAGAATCAGGATGACAAGGATTGATATTTTCTTTCCTTTAGATAGGTGCATTGATTAGTCTCGCTTGTTTTTTGCCTCAACGCTCAATGTAGCATGGGGTACCAGCAGAAGTCTCTCTTTTGGGATCAACTTGCCTGTATCCCTGCAGATTCCATAGGTTTTATTCTCTATACGAATAAGAGCTGCCTCAAGGGATTGTATGAATTTAAACTGTCTCTGAGCCAATTGACCTGCCTCCTCCTTTGAAAGCGCTGATGCGCCCTCTTCAAGAACCTTGAATGTAGGTGAAGTATCCTCTGTATCATTACTTGAGCTATGTGTAACAGCTGACTTCAGCTGCTGATACTCAACTTTAGCAGCTTCCAGCTTCTCGGTAATGAGCTCTTTGAACATCTGAAGCTCTTCATCGCTGTAGCGCACTTTTTCCAAATGTTCGGTCTCTGTTTTCCCTTTCTTTGTCATATCTCTTACTGTTAAAAAAACAAATATAATAATTAATATGGAATCTTATCGTCACTTCCTGACCATAGTTCAAAAGGCTCTTTTCCCTCCTCTCCCAACAGTCTCTCTGTATGTAACGACCTCTCGCTGTATGGCAGCGGAATCTCCTCATATATAAAAGCATCACTAAATCCGGCTTCCTTTGCGTCGACCTTGTCAGCGGCAAAGAAAATCCTATCTACTTTTGCCCAGTAGGCTGCGGATAGACACATCGGACATGGTTCGCAACTTGTGTAGAGGGTGCAACCTTGAAGATCGAAACTGCCCAGTTTGGTGCAAGCCTCCCTTATTGCATTCACCTCTGCATGTGCGGTTGGGTCATTATCAGAAGTGACTGTATTTACTCCTGAGCCAATTATCGTGCCATCCTTGACTATTATTGCGCCGAACGGTCCCCCGGTTTTCTCCCTTACATTATCCGCCGCTAAGGAGATTGCTCTCCTCATATAATCCTCTCTTCTCATCTCGACACTATTCTTAATTCTGCACTTTAGCCACTTTTATCTTAAGTGTAGTCTCATCCCACTCTATCTCTGTCCCATCCACCTTTTCATCAAGCACTATATCTTTTGCAAGGGTCTGGTTGCAAATATACTCCTTGTAGTTCTGCAACGCCTCAGCTATCTCTTCTAGTGGTTGAACTGTGACTACAACTTTGTCTGTCACCTCAAACTTGCTCTCTTTCCTAAGATTCTGAATCCTGTTTACAAGCTCTCTTGCTGTCCCCTCTCTCCTGAGCTCGTCACTGACTGTTATGTCAAGGGCAATCGTCAACTTTCCGTCTACGGCAACCAACCATCCAGGCATATCTTCCGATGTGATGTCGACATCTTCCGGAGTGAGTGTAACCTGGCCTGCAGGAAGCATGAAACTGTACTCTGCGCTTGACTCGATTTCAGTTATCTGCTCTTGCGTAAAGTTAGCAAATTCATTTGAAATTTCCTTCATCTGCTTGCCGTATTTCTTGCCCAGAGTCTTGAAGTTAGGCTTGATCCTTTTTGTGATTAATCCCTTGGTGTCAAATATGTATTCGACCTCTTTCACATTTACCTCATTGAGGACAAGTTGCCTTACGAGCTCGAACTGATCTCTGATGCTCTCGTCGAGTATCGGAATCATAATCTTAGCCAACGGCTGACGCACCTTGATGTTTACCTTGCGTCTGAGGGCCAGGATCATTGACGATGCTCTCTGTGCCAACTCCATTCTCTCTTCAAGGGCTTTGTCTATGGTTTTCTCGTCCGGGTCTGGCATATGTACAAGATGGACGGTGTTTTCCTTGAACCTGCCGGTAACTGCGTTCAGGTCGCAGAAGAGCCTGTCCATGAAGAATGGTGCAATTGGCGCCGAAAGTACTGAGATTGTCTCGAGGCAGCTATAGAGTGTCTGGTATGCCGATAGTTTATCGACATCCATCTCTCCTCCCCAGAAACGCTTTCTGTTGAGTCGTACATACCAGTTGCTCAGGTTGTCTCCGACAAAATCCTGTATCTTTCTTCCTGCAGAGGTCACATCCCAGTTTTCGTATGACTCTTTTACCTCTTTTACCAGTGTATTGAGCAGAGATATGATCCATCTGTCTATCTCAGGTCTCTCTGACAATGGTATCTGCGGTTGTGAGTTTGTGAAGTTGTCCACATTGGCATACAATGAGAAGAATGAGTATGTGTTGTACAGGGTTCCGAAAAATTTGCGTCTAACCTCGTCTACGCCGTTTACGTCAAACTTGAGGTTATCCCATGGTTGCGCATTTGTCAGCATGTACCATCTCAACGGGTCGGCACCATACTCGTTGAGGGTAAGGAAAGGATCGACAGCATTACCGAGGCGCTTGCTCATCTTGTTGCCCTCCTTGTCGAGTACGAGTCCGTTTGATATTACAGTCCTGTATGCCACCTTGTCACTTACCATTGTGGATATTGCGTGCAGGGTGAAGAACCAGCCTCTGGTCTGGTCCACACCTTCAGCAATAAAGTCAGCTGTATGTCCGAACTCCGGTGAACCCAGCTTCTCAAGGCCCATCTGCGCATAAGGCATGGCTCCCGAATCAAACCACACGTCTATCAGGTCGCTCTCTCTCCTCATCTTCTCTCCTTTAGGCGATACCAGTACAAAACTGTCCACATACGGCCTGTGAAGGTCTATTTTTTCATAATTCTCCTTACTGAAATCACCCGGAACATATCCATTATCCTTCAATGGGTTTGAAGGCATGAATCCGGCCTTTACCGATTTCTCCAGCTCATCATACAGCTCGTTTACAGATGAGATGATCATCTCCTCCTTTCCGTCCTCGCTTCTCCAGATTGGCAGCGGGGTACCCCAATATCGGCTTCTCGAAAGATTCCAGTCCTGGAGGTTTTCGAGCCATTTTCCGAACCTTCCGCTTCCTGTTGCCTCAGGCTTCCAGTTTATGGTTTTGTTGAGCTCTATCATTCTATCCTGTACGGCGGTGGTCCTTATAAACCATGAGTCGAGCGGATAGTAGAGCACCGGTTTGTCTGTACGCCAGCAGTGAGGGTATGAGTGGACGTGCTTCTCGATTTTGAAGGCCAGGCCTTGCTGTTTTAGCATAACTGCCAGATCCACATCTAGTGTGGTATCATTTTCTCCGAGTGCCGGGTCATAGGCATTCTTTACAAACCTTCCGGCGTACTCTTTATAGAGCTCTGCGTTTACAGATGATGATATGAATGATGGTTCGAGTTCCTCTGTCTTGTAGAATTTACCGCTTCTGTCCACCATTGCCTGTTTCAGACCCTCTGAATCTGTCACCATGAGTGGCGGAACTCCGTTCTGCCTGGCAACTTTATCGTCATCGGCACCGAATGTAGGTGCAATGTGAACGATTCCTGTACCGTCCGATGTAGTGACGAAATCTCCCGGGATGACTCTGAATGCTCCCTCTCCCGGATTTACCCACGGTATGAGCTGCTCGTATCTGATTCCGCAAAGGATTTTTCCCTTGGTTGCGGTTCCTGTCTCTTTGAATGGAACAAGCTTATCTCCGTTTTTGTACTCCTCAAGCTGTATGCCCTCTGCCTTTTGGTTGAAGTGAGCTGAGAGAAGATCCTGTGCCAGTATGTAGATTGTAGGTTTTCCCGAGTAAGGGTTGAATGATATGACTCTGATGTAGTTTATATTAGGTCCTACGCAGAGTGCTGTGTTTGAAGGAAGTGTCCATGGGGTTGTGGTCCATGCCAGGAAGTGTGCATCAAGAGGTTCTCCGTTGAATGTCAGAGCTTTTCCCTTCTCATCATTGAATATCCACTCTGAAGAGTTGTCCCTGACAATCTTAAACTGAGCCACACATGTTGTATCCTTGACATCCCTATAGCATCCCGGCTGATTTAGCTCATGAGTGCTGAGGCCTGTTCCGGCTGCCGGTGAGAAGGGCTGGATTGAATAGCCCTTGTATAGCAGCCCCTTTTTGTAGATCTGAGCCAGAAGGTACCATAAAGTCTCTATATAACGGTTGTCGTAGGTTATATATGGATTCTGCATATCCACCCAATATCCCATCTGCTCTGTAAGCGCCTCCCACTCTTTGGTGTACTTCATCACCTCCTTGCGGCAGGCTGAGTTGTACTCCTCAACTGTTATGCTTTTGCCGATATCCTCCTTTGTTATGCCGAGCATCTTCTCTACTCCCAGCTCCACAGGGAGTCCGTGAGTGTCCCATCCCGCCTTTCTCTCGACAAGGTAGCCCATCTGTGTCTTGTATCTGCAGAATACATCCTTAATAGATCTTGCCATGACGTGGTGAATACCCGGCATGCCATTAGCCGAAGGAGGTCCTTCAAAGAAAATAAATTTTTCTGCACCCTCCCTCTCTGTCAGAGTTTTGGCAAATGAGTGCTCTCTGTTCCATTTTTCAAGAACGGAACGGTTAATGCTAACAAGATCAAGATTTTTGTATTCGGCAAACCTCATATTATTTTAGTTTTGAATTTGCAAAGATACGATTATTCACTACTTTTGAAAAAAATTGATTATGGGTGCCTCACTGACAATTCTGGACTACTGCATGATTGCACTTTTCATCCCTGCAATCATCTCAGGATTGATTAAGGGATTCATAGAACAGGCGGCATCCCTGTTGGCAATTTTAGCCGGTATATGGGCTGCGTACAGTTTTTCAGGCATTCTCTCCCCTTATATTAAGGATTGGTTTGGAACCGAAAGTTCAATGGTTAACCTGCTTTCTTTCATTGTCATTTTTATTGCAGTGCTGATTTTGGGGCGTCTCGCAGGCAAACTGGCCTCAAAGCTAATGGAGATAGCAATGCTCGGGTGGATTGACAAGCTGCTGGGTGTACTCTTTGCTGTACTCAAGACTGCTCTCATCCTTAGTGTCATTATTTATATCCTCAACTCACTGGACCACTATCTCGATTTTCTTCCTGATTGGACGATATCTCAGTCAAAGTTCTACCTCTTCCTGCAGGATATAGCTCCGAGGATATTCCCATATTTCCGTGACCTGCCGGGCTTGGATGAGATTGTCTCTGCTCCTGCCAGGGTAATGAATATCTGATTTCAGAATCGTCTTTGATAAATACAGAATCGCACTCGATAAAATCAGAAAAAGAAAATAACTGACTCATTCAACAAGTGTCTCCGATTTATTCTTTTTGGCATTCAATATCCCTCTCCTTCACATACTTTTGCCTCTGAAGGGGGTCGCAATGTGCGGGAGAATGGTCTTTTGAGGGTGAGACCTGTGGGGTTTGGTTTTTTTCATAGTCTTAAAGTTATAGATGTCTAAGGCCCCCTTTTTACAATCTTGGGCCGGGTAATATGGACGTTGGATATAAGGAGAGGGATGGATATGAGGAGGTCGGTAAAGATAAGGCAACATGATATCAGTGATTGCGGGGCGGCATGCCTGGCATCGGTTGCTGCCTTTCATGGCCTGATTTTTCCTGTATCCAGACTGAGAATATATAGTGGTACCAATAGTGAGGGGACGACAATTGCTGGTATAATCAGCGCTGCCGGGATTATAGGATTGTCTGCCAAAGGGTACAAAGGTAAAACCGGCTCTTTGTATAAGATTCCCAAGCCTGCCATACTTCATTTTAAGAAATCTGACGGTTCACTGCACTTTGTTGTCCTATACCGTATAAGCCGGAAAGGTGCACATATAATGGATCCGGCAGAGGGGCGGATAAAACGGATTAAGATTGATGAACTTGGTCAATTGTGGAGTGGTTATCTTATAGTTCTAACACCTGACAGTTCGTTCAGCAAGGGGCGCATTGGAACTCCCCCTCTGAAAAGAATATGGGAGCTATTCAGGAGTAAAACCAAGTTATACTTTAAAGCACTCTTTTCATCCATACTTTTTGTCCTGGTTTCGATCAGCATTTCATTCATGATCAAATATCTCATAGACACGGCCATTCCTGCCGGAGACAGTGCGATGGTGACCAGGACTGCCGTTACAATGTTTGTTCTTACTCTGATCTCTTTTCTACTATACACACACAGATCCAGAATTCTTCTGAAGCTTAATGTTTTCACAAATAATGACCTTATAAACTCGTTTATCTCAAAGTTGTTCTCGCTTCCTCACTCCTACATCGAGAGCAGAAGGACAGGTGATGTTACATCGAGGGTAGATGACGCCTTCAAGGTTGGCAGCATGATTTCAGAGGTGATGATAAATCTGTCAATGAATCTGCTCACTCTTCTCATTTCACTAATTACACTATTCTGGATCGACTGGAAAATATCACTGCTGATAGTTGCATTTATCCCGGTTTATACAATCTTATACTATATCTGTGACCGTTTTAACAAGGAGATCCGAAGCAGGATAATGGAAAACGGGGCTAAATTTGAAAGCACTCTCATAGAGGGGATCAAAGGGACCCTGACTATCAAATATTTTGGAATTGAACAGGAGACTTCGGCAAAAATCAGGGAGCACCTTTCCGAGCTGAACAACTCTATCATAAAGGCCGGAAAGTGGGGCATAGTACTATCCGGAGCGACAGACGTCAATTCGAAATTCATGTCTCTGGCAACACTTTGGGCGGGGAGCTTTTTCATTCTCTCCGGAACACTCTCCCTGGGTGAACTGATACTTTTCTATACCATGACAGCCCTTTTCTCCTCCCCCATTGCCGGTCTTATGGGGTTAAACACCACATACAGGGAGGGGCTGGCTGCGGCCGGGAGGTTGTTTGAGGCTATGGATCTGGAGAGTGAACCATATAATGACGGGATAACACCTGACCTTACAGTTGAAGAGCTTAGAATTGAGAATCTGACATTCGGTTATCCGGGAAGAAAAAGGCTATTTGAGAATTTCTGCATGACTCTCAAAGCGGGCAGGATTACAGCGTTGTGCGGAGAGAGCGGCTGCGGTAAGAGTACGATTGTCTCTCTGTTGATGAGGATTCTGAAGGCTGAACCGGGAGCCATTTCTCTAAACGGGATCGACATAAACAATATAAACCTTCAGCTCTGGAGAGAGTGGATAACAATCGTTCCTCAGAACCCATCTCTCCTGTCGGGGACAATCTGCCGCAACATCGCTCCGGGAGAGGAGGAACCGGATATGGACTCCATTCTCGGTTTGTGTCGTGAACTGGGGCTAATGGACTTTATCAGGAGGTTACCCTCAGGTTTTGACACCATACTTGGAGAGGAGGGATCACGGCTCTCAAGAGGCCAGCAGCAGAGAATCGCCATTGCAAGGGCGTTGTACCGGCATCCACGCATTCTTCTGTTAGACGAGGTGACATCTTCCTGCGACAGTGAATCGGGATGTCTGATTAGAAATGCCATACTGAAGGAGAGAGATAAAGGGTGTATGATCCTGCTTATCTCCCACAGCCGGGAGGAGTTGGAAATTGCGGACGAAACAGTAACAATAAGATAAGGAGGGTGCACACTCCGGGTGAAACCCGCTCACCATTTTCAGCGGGGAAACTAATATTTTATGCCATGAAAGAGTTTGTAGAAAGAGAGTGGGGAGTTGAGACACTTGACGATGAATCTCTGCAGTTACAGGGTGGCCTGACTTTCAGAGAGTTTATGAATCTGATGGAAAAGGCTGCTGCACTGGCAGAAGAACTGGAAAAATACTGGCCTCGTTTCCGCAGAGGATTCGTTGACGGATGGAGGGCTGCATGATGAGAGCATTAGCCTTGGAAAATGATTCAATTATTCTCCTGAGTAACGAGGAGAATATCGCCGTTATCGGTGGTGCCGATGAGGGGTGGGACTACGATCTTGCCGAGTATTTAGGCAGAGGTGTCGGTTATAGTGCAAAGAAGTTGTGGAAACTTATCAAGTTAATGAGTGCCAACATCTACTCCATGAGTTCGAATCCTAAGCTGCTTTATCAATAGCTGATGCAACTTAAAAGGTCTAACCGGGTGTTTGTTAAGGAAAATGTAATATATTTGTCAATTATGAAAATTTTCTACAAACTCCCGGTTTTGTTCCTCCTTTTTATCCCTGTCTCCCTCTCTGCACAGAAGAGCTGGAGTCTGGAGGAGTGCATCAAATATGCATGGGATAACAACCTGATTGTTAAACAGAAGGAGATATCCGTATATCAAAGCAAGAACAATGTGCTGCAGTCCAAAATGGATTATATACCATCGGTGAATGCTTCACTCTCTCACAGTATGAACTGGGGGCGTTCGGTTAATATGCAGGATCTTGAGATTATCGAAAACAAACTTTCACAGAGCACAAGTGCCTCCCTTAATGCTTCGATCGACATTTTCGAGGGGTTAAAAAAAACAAATACAGTAAAAAGCAAGAAGGTTCTTGAGGAGATGTCCGAGCTGGAGGTTACCAGGATAAAGAATCAGTTGTCTTTACAGATTTCAAAAGGCTATCTTGAGGTTATGCTTGCCAAGGAGATATTACAGACTGCAAAGCAAAACCTTGTAAGCATCGAGGAGCAGGTTGCGAGAACAGGTAAGCTGGTTGATGCCGGAAGTGTTGCATACAGCTCACTTCTGGAGATGAAATCACAACTTGCAGCGGAGAGGGTTCAGGTGGTCTCGGCACAGAATCAGGTGAGATCTGCACTGCTCAATCTTAAACAACTTCTGGACCTGTCGAATGATACAAATTTCGAAATTGAGACTCCGGATCTTGGTATAATGATATCCGAGTTCCACGGTGAGTCTGTTGACAATCTGTACACACGATCTAAAGATCTTCCCGAAATTAAGAGCGCTTCACTCAATTTCAGGAACTCTCAGCTCCTGCTCTCAATTGCTAAAGGGTCCAGCTACCCTTCAATTTCATTTTCAGCAGGTTACGGAACATACTACAGTGACCAGAGGGAGGAATTGATTATGGACCAGTTCAATGACAACAGAAACCCGTCTGTCACATTCGGTCTGAGAATCCCAATTTTCAACAACTGGCAGACAAACACATCCATCAAAAATGCCCGTCTTGGTGTAAGGAGTGCGGAAATTGACGTCAGAACTGCCGAACAGACACTTTACAAGGAGATCCAGCAGGCGAACAATGATGCCCTCGCCTATTTTGAGAAATATAAGGCCGGAATTGACAATGTCAAGTCAATGGAGGAGTCATTCAGATATGTACAGCAGAAGTTTGAGATAGGAATCCTCAACGCAACAGATTACACCGTGGCAAAGACCAACCTTTTCAAAGCTATGTCTGAACTATCTCAGGCGAAATACCAGTTCGTATTTCAGTTGAAAATTCTTGATTATTACAAAGGACTGCCGATCACTCTCTAATATACAAACGTGATGAAGAACAAGAAGAAAACTTGGATAATAATTATTGCGGTTGCAGTTATCATTATCCTCATAATTGCAGGAATAACAGGTAAAAAAGACAACACACCGGTAACTGCAGAGAAGATTAAACTGAACAATATAACCGAGGTGATTCCTGCCAATGGAAAGATACAGCCTGTGATAGAGGTTAAGATCAGCCCCGATGTCTCAGGTGAGATTGTCGAACTGAATTTCAAAGAGGGAGATAAAGTGAAGAGAGGTGATTTGATTATTAAAATCAAGCAGGATGTCTATATTTCGGTAAAGGAGAGGGCTGAGGCCTCCCTTAATGCCACAAAGGCTCAGCTTGACCAGCAACTGGCACAATTCACTCAGACCGAGGCTAATTTCGAGCGCAACAAGAAACTTTTTGAACAAAAGGCTATTTCCGAAAAAGAGTATGAGGATGCTCTCTCTCAATACGAGGTTGCGAAGGAGCAGATAAAGGCTGCCAGATATAATGTGCGCAGTTATGATGCGGCTCTCAAGGAGGCAAATGAGAATCTTTACAAGACAAGCATATATGCCCCTATGGACGGTATTATTTCCAAACTGAGCGTCGAGAAGGGTGAGAGGGTTGTCGGAACTAGTCAGATGGCAGGTACCGAGATGCTGAGAATTGCAAACTTCAACGAAATGGAGGTGCTTGTAGATGTCAATGAAAACGACATTATCCGCATCAAGGACAATGACACAGCCATTATTGAGGTTGATGCCTACCCGAACAGAAAATTCACCGGAGTTGTCACACAAATTGCCAACTCTGCAAAGAATATCGGTTCAACAACAGACCAGGTGACAAATTTCGAGGTAAAAGTACTGGTTCTCCCTGAATCATACTCAGACCTCATGATCGAAGGAAAAAATCCATTCAGGCCTGGTATGTCTGCGTCAGTCTCAATTCAGACTGCGACAAAAAACAATATCCTAACAGTTCCTATCCAGGCGATTACAACCCGTAGTGACCTTCTCTCCGACTCTGTGAAAAAAAATCTGACGGTGAATGAGTCTGTGGAGAATGTATTTGTAGTCAAAGGTGATACTCTCCAGGTAAGAAAAATCACCACAGGTATCCAAGATCTTAACAACATTGAGGTTCTTACAGGGCTTCAGGAGGGTGAGATGGTCGTTACCGGTCCGTTTTCAGGAATCAGTAAGACACTCAAGAGCGGAACAAAGGTAACCGTTGAAGATCCTAACAAGAAAAAATAAAAATCCATTATGTTTCCACAGCTCCTTTTAATAGAGACAAGTACCGAAGTTTGCTCTGTAGCCCTCTCAAGAGGCAATCAAATTATATGTTCCCGTACCGTTAAGGAACCAAAATCTCACGCAAGGATCATTGCTCCGCTAATTCAGGAGATTATGACAGAATGTTCCACCTCTATCGGAGAGTGCAACGCTGTCGTAGTAAGTGAAGGGCCAGGCTCATACACAGGCCTGAGGGTGGGCGCCTCTATTGCAAAAGGTCTCTGCTATGGTGCATCAATACCTCTGATTGCTGTCAGTTCACTGGAGCTTCTGGCAAGGATTGTTGTTGCCGAAGCCGGCCAGTTTCCATCCTCCACAATCCTGGCGCCTATGATTGATGCCAGAAGGATGGAGGTTTATACTGCAAAATTCAGTATGGAGTGTGAGGTTTTATCTCAAACTGAGGCCGTTGTTGTTACCCCCGAGAGTTTTGCAGAAGAGCTCTCAAAGGGCATTGTGGTATTCACAGGCGACGGTGCCCCTAAATGCAGGGATATAATCACACATCCGAATGCCCGCTTTTTTGAAGGCGAGGCAAATGCAACGGGAATGTTGATACCGGCATTGAAAAAATTCAATGCCGGGGAGTTTGCCGACGTCGCATATTTCGAACCTTTCTATCTGAAAGATTTCGTAGCCGGCGTATCAAAAAAGAGTTTCTTTAAAATTCCCGAAGCCTGATTCTATAAGAGGCCGGAGACAACACTTTCAAGCTTGGATCCGAAGAGATCTCTCGCAACTACATTTCCGTCTTTGGCAATTACAAAGATTGAAGGGACTTTTGATACATTGTAAGAGATAACGCCGATTGAAGACGATCCCATACCATCACATACACTTATCCATGGCAGGTTTTGGTCTGCAACAGTTCTTGCCCATAGTGTCTTGTCAGTATCTACTGATACTTGGTATATCTCAAGTCCTCTTCCGCTGTATTTCTGATATAGCTGCAGAAGATCCTGGTTTAGCATTTTCTGATTGACATCCTGAGAACTCCAGAAAGAGAGTACGATAACTTTACCTGCCAGATCAGACAAGCTTCTCTCCTTCGAATTGACATCCGGCATGGTGATGTCAGGATGGCCGGCTACGTTTGCACCCTCGATCCTGTCGTTGAGAGCCATATATCTCTCCTGTTTCTCAACCTCATCCTTAAGGTTGGTGACATAAGGCGATGTTGGATACTTAACTATAAGTGAATCACATACTCTTCTAAAGAGGAGTATGTCTCTTGCATCTGCAAACAGAGGCAGTTCATTAGGAAATTTCTGATAGAGAAGCGGAATGTTTGTTATCGAATAAGGATTCGTATATAGATGTTTTATTGCTCTCTGTTTCTGTTTAACATACAAAGAACCAAGCTGATAGCCAATACTTCTGCTCATTGCTGTATCTCCCGATATGTCAGACATTTGTTTTGCATTTACAAGCGAGTCATATCTCATGGCTACCATATCTGCATCCTTCTCAATCTCTTGCATAAGTAAAGTCTCTTCCGAACCTTCGCAAATTATTTTTTTCCCGAGAGTGTCAGTGGAGAATTTTATCGATTCTCCCGGCATTACTACAAATGAGGCTATTTTATTGTCCTTATAATAGAGGTAATAGAACTCGGGAGAGTTGCTTCTGGTTTTAAATTTATATGAGACCTTTCCATCTTCAGCGATAAGGGTGTCAACAACTTCCTGACTATTATAGGCAAGATGCTTGAGTATAATCTTCCCCTTCTCCAATCCCTCGATTGAACCTTTGATGCTTGACCTGTCTGAGGAGCATGATACAGCTATTAATACTGCAATTAGTATTGAAATATGTTTTCTCATTGTTTATGTTTTCGGTATAGGGTTACTTTATTCCGGCTGAAATTGAGGCCGCAATTGAGGCCATCTCTTCTCCCTCCAGTCTGAGTTTGGGCTTTCTGAAATCCATGTCACTCTCACTGTTGATAGGAATAAGATGAATATGTGCATGAGGCACCTCTAGGCCCAGAACAGCCACACCCACCCTTTTGCATGGTATTGCAGCCTTTATGCCTATTGCCACCCTCTGTGCAAATACGACCATGTCAGAGAGCTCATTGCTCTCCATGTCGAAAATATAATCTGTCTCACTCTTTGGAATAACAAGAGTGTGTCCCTTTGATATGGGATTAATATCGAGAAATGCGTAGAATCGGTCACTCTCCGCTACCTTGTATGAAGGTATCTCCCCTTTGACAATTTTTGTGAAAATTGTTGACATCTTATAGTGATATTTCTATTATTTCGAATTTCAAGACACCTGAAGGTACCTTAACCTCAACAACATCACCTTTTGTCTTGCCTATAAGAGCCTTACCGATTGGTGTGGCAGCTGCCAGCTTGCCCTCCCTCAGGTTAGCCTCGCTCTCAGCGACCAAAGTATACTCGACTGTAGAGTTGTTGTTCAGGTTTTTGAGTTTAACCTTGTTCAACATCTGAACATGTGTAGTGTTGATCTTGGACTTATCTATGATGCGTGCATTGGCGATCATGTCCTCAAGCTTTGCTATCCTTAGCTCGAGGAGGCCTTGTGCCTCTTTGGCGGCATCATACTCTGCATTTTCCGAAAGGTCGCCCTTATCTCTGGCTTCTGCGATAGCCATAGTAATTGCCGGTCTCTCTACACTGACCAAGTGACGATGTTCTTCTTTGAGCTTTTCCAGCCCCTCTGAAGTTAAGTAGTGAATCTTTGACATAAATGAAAAAATTAAAAAGAATCCTGCGGTTTACAGGACTCTTTGTTGCAAAGATAATAAATTTTCTTTACAAATGTTATTGTTCTAGATATTTCGGTTTCATGATTTCAGAAAAGATAACCAATTGCCTTGGATCTGCTATAAATGGCTTTTCCGTTGTCTCTTCGACATCTTTGATCTCCCCTGAAGAGATACTTTCCAGTTCAGGTCTTACAATATCAATGGGCTTAAAATGAGAATTTTGTGGAGTATCCAGAATAACCTCCCGGACCTCTCTTACAGGTTCAGGCTCCTTTTCAATCTCAGGCTCAGGTTCATTGGTAAAAAAGAATGGCTCATTGCTAAAGGGTTCATTACTGATAGTGTTCCTTTTAGATTTGGCCGCCTCCTTCTTTTTCTTCTCGGAATATCCCTGAAAGACAAGAAGTGCCAGACCCAGCAGTATTGTAAGCCAGCTTTCCATATTACCTGAGATTTACATTAATATCCGGAATAATCTTGTAGCAGCTCTCCTTATCCTTACCTATCTGCTCCTTAAGCTGCTCTATCGACTCGAAACGTCTTTCGCTCCTGAGTCTTGAAACGAATTCTATTTTTATTGACAGACCATAGATATCCTCATTAAAATCCAACAAATGTGTCTCTATTGTCCTCTCGTTACCATTGCCTATAGTAGGTCTTGTGCCTATGTTTGTTATACCCCTGTATGTCTTTCCCGCATACTCAACCCAAACTATGTATACACCGTCGTCAGGCAGGAGTTTTAATGGCTCGTAAAGCCTGATATTTGCTGTCGGAAAGCCCATGGTACGTCCTATTCTTCTCCCCTCAACAACTGCTCCCTCCAATCCGTATCTATAGCCTAAGAGTATATTCGCCTCCTCAACCCTTCCTCTCTCTATAAAATCCCTGATCCTTGTAGAGCTGATCTTTGAATCCACCTCATCTGTAGTGCACTCTTCGACTCGTATTGGTGTAATGCCGCATATCCTGGCTATCCGGAACATCTCCTCCTGAGTCTGATTCACAACGCTTCCGACATGGTGGTCATAGCCGACCACAAGAGTCTCAATTCCGAGCATCTCGACCAGATACTTCTCAAAAAACTCCTCTGTAGTCTGGCTGGCAAAATCCTTATTGAACGGCAAAACCACAACCTCGTCTATGCCGTAACTTCTTATGAGGTTGCGCTTTTCATCAAGAGTGGTCAGTAGTCTGAATTTAGCTGCATCCTGTTGCAAAACAGCACGCGGGTGTGGCCAGAAAGTCACTACCACACTTCTTCCCCTGCTCTCTTTGGCAAGAGAACAAACACTATTTATTACTGAGAGGTGACCTCTGTGGACTCCGTCAAAAAAGCCTGTCGTACCTATAACCATCTTACTAAATCAAAATCCTGCCTGTGAGGCAATTCGGGATGTTTTGCATATACTCGCCCTGCAAAGTTATAAACTCCTGCTGTTTCTGGCATCATCTGACATCGGTATTTTGCAATTCCATCCTTAAAGCTCACAATATCAAAGCTATATATTTTCAACAATTTCATTTTGTTATCCTTGCCCTTTGTGGCAAAAACCATCTCTACACCAATATCCTCCGGAGTTAGATCACCTATCATGAGTTCAACCTCTGCAAAGTATTCATTACCCGGTGATATCTCCTCCTTATAGTTTTCCGGCTTTATATAGTTTTTAACCTCAATAAGCGGCCACTCTCTTTTCACTCTCTTTTTCCAGTATGATATCTCCCTGGCTAAGGCATAATCATTGCTGACAAGTCTTTCGTTCCGGCGGTTAAGTGGATTGTAGAATTTCTTCTGGTAGTCCTCCATCATTCTGTGGGTTGTGAAATTTGACGCAACCTGTGCTATGGTGTTCTTTATATACTTTATCCACTCCAGAGGCAAATCGCTTTTTTTGTCCAACCGGTAAAAAAGAGGTGCGATATCGGTCTCTATCATGTTGTATATTGTTGCCGCATCGAGCTCATCCTGAGAGGCGGGATCATCATAAGTGACCTCTTTAGGCAGGGCCCATCCTGCCCCATCTTTGTACCCTTCAACCCACCATCCGTCAAGCACGGAAAAATGCATGACCCCGTTCATGGCAGCCTTCTCCCCGCTTGTGCCTGAAGCCTCAAGCGGCCTTGTAGGTGTGTTCATCCAGACATCCACCCCCTGTACAAGTATCTTGGCAACACCCATATCATATCCCGGGATGAATATTATTTTTCCTATAAATTGAGGCATCAGGGAAACCTCAATGATCCTCCTGATAAGATCCTGACCGGCTTTGTCTGCCGGGTGTGCCTTTCCTGCAAACACAAACTGTACAGGCTGCTCTTTGTTGTTGACGATTGCGGAGAGACGTTCCAGATCCCTGAACAGAAGTGAGGCCCTCTTGTATGTTGCAAATCTTCTGGCAAATCCTATTGTGAGGACATCGCACCTTAATGCCTCCTTGATGGCTACAATTTGATGCGGCCTGTAATGTACCGTTGTAACAGGCTCTGAGAGAGTGTGTTTTATAAAGGTCATTAATCTCTCTCTTAATCTGTTCCTGATCTCCCAAATCTTCTGATCGGCAACTTTGTATATACCTTCGAAGCAGCTTTTATCGTATATGTGCTCGGAAAAGCCGGCCCCGAATGCCTTTTCGTAAATGCTCTTCCAGTCTCCTGCAGTCCAGGTAGGATAATGGACTCCGTTTGTAACATAGCTTACATGCAGCTCTTCGGGGAGATATCCAGGCCATAACGGAGACAGTATCTCCCGGCTTACCTCTCCGTGAAGCATGCTTACACCATTGATCTCCTGTGAGAGATTTGAAGCAAGATTGCTCATCGAGAACTTCTCGTTAGGATTTGCCGGATCTATCTTTCCGAGTGACATCATAGTCTCCCACGATATCTTGAGACGGTCTGCAAAATGTGGGATATACTCCCTCAGAAGGTCTTCAGAGAATGAGTCGTGTCCTGCAGGAACCGGTGTGTGGGTGGTGAAGAGCGATGAAGACCTTACAACCTCAACAGCCTCGTTGAAGGAGAGGTTCTCATCCTGTATATACTCTCTGAGTCTCTCGAGACCTATAAAGGCTGCATGTCCCTCATTACAGTGATATATATCAATCTTCTTATCCAGCGCTCTAAGGGCCAGTATGCCTCCGATTCCCAGGAGAAGCTCCTGTTTGAGTCTGTTCTCCCAGTCTCCGCCATAAAGGTAATATGTGACAGGTCTGTCTTCAGGCAGGTTATCCTCAAAGTCCGTATCCATCAGTATCAACTCTGTCCTGCCAATATCCACGCGCCAGAGTCTCGCATGAAGAGTCCTGCCGGGAAGGGATATACCAATAGTAGTCCAGTTACCTTTATCGTCACGGATCGGTGTTACGGGTATCTTCATGAAATTCTGAGGATCATACAGGGCAATCTGATCTCCCTGAGCGGAGAGCCTCTGTGTAAAATAACCGTACTTGTACAGAAGACCCACCCCTGTGATTGGAACCATCTTGTCGCTGGACTCCTTCAGGTAGTCCCCGGCAAGTATTCCAAGTCCTCCGGAGTATATCTTGAGTGATGAGTCCAGACCGTATTCCATGCTGAAGTACGCAACCGAAGGACCCTTCATCTCGTTTTTGACTGAGATGTATTTGTTGAAAACTTCAAACACATGATCCATCCTCTCCAGGAAACCGGCATTTATCTCAAGAGCCGCATATTTGCCTGACGGTATATTGTCCATCATGTTCAGCGGATTCCTGTAGCTGCTCCTCCACAGATTGATGTCTATTGATTTAAATAGATCCTTTGCCTCCTCATTCCAGCTCCACCAAAGGTTTTTTGCAATTATCTCCAATGGTTTTAGACGTTCCGGAAGCACTTTATTTACAAGCATTGTGCTCCAGCTTGGTTTGTTTGTGGTACTGACTTTAAAGGTGATGTTGTCTTTTTCGTCAGAGAAGAGAGGGAACTCTCCGTTTTTGAGAACAATCTTCTCCAAGGCTTCAGAGTATGCCTTTTTGTAATATTGTATCTGATTCTCCCACAAAGCCACCTCCGACACATCCTTTGCATTGTGTCTGTAATCTGTCAGCCTCTGCTTGCTCAGCTTTGAAATTTCTATAATTTTTGACTCAAGGGCGGAGATCACCTCATCGTTGTTTGTATCTGTACGCTCGACGATTTCGATACCCGGGTGTGCTTTCCGGTAATGTTCCTTCACCCACAGACCGAAGCCGGCCAGAGATGTTGTGACTGTAGGGACACTGAATGCCAGACTCTCCAGTGGCGTATATCCCCATGGCTCATAGTACGAAGGAAAAAGAGTCAGATCCAAACCTGCCAGAAGCTGATAATACGTCTTGTCAAACACCCCGTCATTGCCGTTGAGATATGCCGGGACAAACAATACCTTGACCTTATCGCTGCATTTGTTCTGCAAGTGCAACTCCCTTATTCTCCTTACAACCGGATCCCAGTCGGGGTCGTTGAGCATGTGGGTACAGTTTGTGGTATAGCTGGAAAATGTGGTTATCTTATTAACAAGCTCCTTATTGGGACCATTGTTCCCTGATGGTACAAAGATCCATGCAACCAGCCCTTTTGTCAACTTCGGGTCGCGGTTGAGCCTGTCTAAAGTCTCAAGAAAGAGGTCAATTCCTTTGTTCTTATATTCATATCGCCCGCTTATTGCAATCATTACAGTATCATCCTGCAGCTGACACCCGGTCATGAGTGTTGCAATCTCGTTCAGGGTAATCCTTGCATTTTTGTGATAGGCTTTGTAATCATCAGGTGATGGTGTAAATGAGTTCTCAAAACCGTTCGGGGTCACCAGATCTACGTTTTTGCCCAAAAAAGCCTTGCACTCCCGGGCTGTTACCTCACTTACAGTGGTGAAGATATCTGCGATGTGAGCTGCCGTTTTTTCCAATGAGTGTTTTGCCATTACATTGAACTCCCTGGCCTTCTCATCTGCCACATAACTCTCAAGAGAGCCGTATAGTGGCAGATTGTTTCCGGAGATACAGCGTCCTACTACTGTGGCGTGAGTTGTGAACACCGTTGCCACCGGAATATTTGCAAGATTCAGATAAAGCACCCCGGCTCCTGTCATCCATTCATGAAACTGAGCCACTACTTTATGATGCGGTGAGAGATTGAATCTTACATAGCTCTCTATAACCTTACCGCATGCATATCCGAAGAGGGCCGACTCTATATAATCCCACTGTCCTGTTATTGAATCGAGCTTAAATTTTGTCCAGAACTCGGTAAGTATCTCATCCTTCTTGGTAATATAGGAGCTGAAGTCAACCAGTATGGCAATCGGGCGACCGGCGACATTCCAGCGTCCGACCCTTATTCTTAGCCCCTCCTCTGCTGCCTTGACTCGCCATGCTCTCAACAGGTTGCTGTCCTCGTTGAATTCAGGATTCTTGTGTGTATCTCTCCAGACATCAGGACCTATTAAAATGTGTCTGTTCTGGAACTCTTTGGAGAGGTTGAGGGCCTTTGTCGCAATAACAGTATGGATTCCGCCTACTTTATTGCAGACCTCCCAGCTAACTTCAAAGAGATAGTCGGGGGATAATATTGATTTGTCTGACATTTTTAATCTCGTTTATTCCTGGAACCATTAATTCTCTCTACCCGTATGAGAAAGTCGCTCAGGATGTTCATATAATTGATAAATGCCTCATAAGGGGTCTCATAAGGGTTGAAATAACCGTGTACCACACCATCTGAGAAAAATTTAGTACACATGTAGTAGAAATGGTCGCTCTCCTGCAACTTTCTGAAGTCTGCAGTCAGTTGTGGATTTTTTAACTTGTGAATGCGTTTCTCTACGGAGTATAGCTTGCTGAAAGCCTCATTCTGCAACTCGTTACCCAGCCATGCGGTAGTATCTCTCTCCTCATCTGCCCAAGAGATCGGGAAGGGCACATTGAGAGGAGCGATCGGCTGATGTCTCTTGCACACCTCCGAAGGTGTGCAGAATTTAAAACTTGTCTGTGACAATACTGTCGCAGGAAGATACCTCATAAACTGGAAGATCCCGGTAGATGCGTGCTGATGCTCTCCGAATGTCTCGTAATCCATGAAAAGATTGACAACCTCATCTTTTGAGAGGGCGTTTGATATCCATGTGACATATTTGTCTGAGGTGAGCGGCCAGTTTGACCAACCCCTGTTTGAAAATCTGAAAGCAATGTCATCACTGAGGTTAAAGTTTCTCAACAAGAGCTTCAGCCTTGGGTTTATTGCGTTCGTATATACATAATTGGGGCTTTTCCATCCGAGAATATGCCTTGCTCCCTCTGTGAGCATTGCATTGAATTTCATATCTGCAACCATGGCCCCTATCTCGTCGGAATAGATCATCTCCGTGTTTCTGAAAACAACAGGTCTCTTTCCAAACAAAGCCTCTATACGCTTTGAGTGCATTGTCACCTGAGCCTTGAATTCATCCGGTGAAATCAGGGATGCCAGAGTGTGATAATATGTCTCAGCCAGAAATTCCACACAACCGGTATCGGCAAGCTCTCTGAAGCTGTCAATTACCTCCGGCGCATGTTTTTCCAGTTGGTCAATAAGCGAACCGGATATGGAAAAGGCTATTTTAAAAGCTCCCTTACACTCCCTGATAAGATCCAGCATAAGCTGGTTTGCCGGCAGGTAACAGAGATCGGAAACCCTCCTGAGAATTGTTCTGTTGGCAAAATCATCATAGTAATAAGACTCTTTCCCAATATCAAAAAACCTGTATTGTCTGAGCCTGTCCGGTTGATGAACCTGAAAATACAAACATATACTCTTTTCCATCTCTTTTGTTATTTCCTTATTAATTTGACATATACATCCTTCACCATTGCTGCAGCATTGTCCCACTTAAGAGAATTCACCTCATCCAGGCCATTTTTCACTGCAAAATCAGAGAGTGCCGGATAGGCGAGCAGTCCGTGAATAGCATCAGCCATTGCATCTATATCCCAGAAATCCACCTTTATGGCATGGTTAAGGACCTCTGCCACACCGGATTGTTTTGAAATTATCGTAGGCACATTCGCCCGCATCGCCTCAAGAGGTGATATCCCGAAAGGCTCTGATACCGAAGGCATCACATAAACATCCGAATAGGCAAACATCCTGTGCACATCGGTTCCCTTCAGGAAACCTGTAAAATGAAACTTGGTAGCAATTCCTAGCTTAGCCACCCGCCTGATAGAGCGATTCAGGAGATCCCCGTTCCCTGCCATTACAAAACGGACATTGGGATATTGCCTGAGAACCTTTGCAGCAGCCTCGATAAAATACTCGGGCCCCTTCTGGAATGTAATCCTGCCGAGAAATGTGACAATCTTTTCAGAGACACCTCTCTGCCCCTCAATCTCTTTGTAGTTTTCAAAATCAACAGCATTATGTACAGTAACCACCTTATCGGGACTAATGCCGTATTTACCTATCACTATGTTTCTGGTCAGATTGCTGACTGAAATCACCATGTCTGCCTCCTTCATGCCCAGCTTCTCAAGATCGTAGACCTGTGTGTTGATATTCAGACCGCTCCTGTCAAATTCTGTGGCATGAATGTGAACCACCAACGGCTTACCGGTCAGCCTTTTGGCAACAACGCCTGCCATATAGGTAAGCCAGTCGTGTGCATGGATTACATCAAAGTCATATTTAAGGGCTATCTCACCGGCGACGAGGGCATATCTTGCAACCTCCTCCATGAGGTTCTCTCCGTATTTGCCTGAAAATTGATATTTCTCGCCGAGTTTAATCTTATAATCCTCTACCTGTCTCTCTTTCTGTGATTCCACAAGTGAGGAGAACCTCACCGGATCAACATAGGGAACCATGTTGGAGCCGATTCTGAGAAATTGTACCTTTTCAAGAAATGTATCGATATTCTTTATAGAGTCGGTAACCGCGACATCACTGGCATTTATTATACTCACTGCACTCTGATCCTCTTTTCCCGAAGCTGATGGCATGACGAAAAGAACGTCAACGCCATGGTTTGCCAACCCCTTAGTCAAACCATAGCAAGCTGTCCCCAAACCTCCGGATATATACGGGGGAAATTCCCACCCAAACATCAGTACTCTCATTGCTCAATGTTTTTATACTGTTCTATGAGACTTATCGAACGCAACAGTGCCGCTACGGAGGCGGAATAAGAGGTGCATCCGTGAGGCTGGTGAGGAGGATCGCCATCGTACACTTCTGATATTGATCCTATACAATGGACGTTCAGATCCTCTTCGAACGCACAGACAATCTCATTGGCTCTCTTATGAAACGATTTACCAAGAATTTTAAAACAGGCCTCAACATAGAACTGAAGAAGCCAGACTCTTGTAGTCCCCTGAAAATATGCCATACTGCGGGAATACTCGTCTCCGTCATATTCTCCCCTATATCTTGAATTTTTAGGAGAGAGGGTTCTTATTCCACGGGTCGTCAGCAACTCTTTTTTCACACTGTTTATAACCATGTCCTTGACCCCATCATCCAGCGGAGAGTAGTCAAATGCACAGGTAAAAAGCTGATTCGGCCTCACATATTTATTCTGTCCCTCCGGTCCGACGTAATCGGCCAGATAGTCTCTTCCCTCAATCCAGAATGCCTTCATGAAGTTTTGTCCGACACGCGTTTTTACATCTTTGCATTTTTTGATAAATTCACTCTCTTTGACTTTTGGGGCTACCTCCATGGCAAAGCAAAGTGCATTGTACCATAAAGAATTAAGCTCTATCTGATAGCCGGCTCTTTCAATTAGAGGAAGACCATTTATAACCGTATCCATCCAGCTTGTCGGCCTGCCTTCCCTCTCTGCCCAAAGCAGCCCTGTCTCATGCATAAACACTGCATCCCGACTATAGTCAATGTATGATTCTATTATCGCTTTGAGAAGCTCTCCGTACTCACGCCACAATGCGGTTTTATTATCTTTGGCTTTGAGATATTGCTGAAGTGTCCAGAACAGCCACAATGGTATATCGGGATCGCAGCCCGGGGAGAAGAGAGTTCTCTGCTCTTGTTTGATAAAAGTCTTTAAAACGCTGTTGAAAAGATCTGTATTCTTATTGAATGACAAAGTCAAACCGGGAAGGGATATCAATGTATTCCTGTTCCTTTTTCCCAACCATGGATATCCGGTATAGATAAAAGTGTCCTCGTCGTCATGTATAATAAACTGTTTTGCTGCCAATTGCAGACACTGCTCAAAACTATCCCTCAATCCCCGTTTGTTTTCGTTTCTTGTAAATTCCGCAGAGAGTCCGGATGGGTTCTCCACATTGGTAGATGCAGAGAAGATTATCTGTTGCCCCTTTTTTATGGGTACTTCAAAGAATCCCGGAACAAAGAGATCTTCAGAAGAGTCATAGGCTCTCCTCCTCTCCTCTTTGTACTCTATGTTGTAGTACCAATCGGGAGAGGATATGAATTCGCCCTTGACACTGAGTTGCATGTTGAGGTTTGGAAAACCATCATACATTCTGAAGGAGACTCCGTTGTCAATCACTTCATAGTGCCGGTTTACATCATTGTTCACCTTGGATAGTGTGTGGTAGTTCCTGAACGCCAGGAAAGGTCTTAATCGTAAAATGGTAGGTGAGTGTGCTTCAAGAAGTGTATAGCGTATGAGTATCTGCTCTTTTTTGTGCGGAAACATGATATCCTTGCGCAGAAGGACACCTCCAACTATATAAGTGATTGATACGACCCTCTCAATTTCAAAATTCTTGATGTATTTATGTCCTTTTGGCTCATAAATATCACCGTACCTGTGTATGCCCAGATTAAACTCTTTGTCATGCTGTATGACTGTCTCATCCAAAGAGGAGAGTAAAACAAACTTATCATCCCCGAAGCCCTTGACAGGGACAACCAGCAGACCGTGATACTTTCTGGTATTGCAACAGACAATAGTAGTATTCATGTAACCTCCGGCATGGTTTGTAGACAAAACCTCCCTCTTAAGTGAATACTCCAGGTTCACAAGTTCATCCTTATTGAATTGTAAATATGACATGACAATTATATTAGCCCTTTAAAGATAATAAATTTCCCTTAAAATAACAGCACTTCTGGACGGAAGATAGACCGACAGAGAGTCTCTCCCGTTTTCTCTCTTGGTGAGATACTTCATCTCTTGGTCAATCCTGCCAAATCCTCCAAATTCAGGGGCATCCGTATTGAGGATTATCTCATATTCACCAGCCGGCAGGTTGAAACTGTAGTCGGGATACGAGAGTGACGGATTGAAATTGAATGCCATTATCAGACCTGATCTCGAGAAGATCAATATCTGCCTATCGTTGTCCTCATAAATTGAAACAGCCGGTTTCCCAAAAAGTTCTCCCTCATTGGCCAATTCGATTAAAGCCTTGTCAAAACAGAGAAGATAGTGATATTTCAAATTTTTGTCATCTGCCAGAGACCACTGCCTTCTGGCATAGTGATATGACCATGAGTTTCCTTCTCTCGGGAAATCAATCCATTCCGGATGGCCGAACTCGTTTCCCATAAAATTGAGATATCCGTCTCCGGCAGTCGTAAGTGTTAGCAATCGTATCATTTTGTGCAGGGCAATTCCTCTGTCTACGTTGAGATTTGGGATATCCTTGCTCATATAATGATACATATCCTTATCCATTAACCTGAATATGATTGTTTTGTCTCCGACAAGTGCCTGATCATGGCATTCTGAATAGCTTACCGTTTTCTCGTCAGCCCTCTTTCTTGTCAATTCATGAAATATATGGCTCATATTCCAATCCTCGTCCCTTAGCTCCTTAATCCATTTGATCCAGTGATCGGGTACCCCCATGCTCATTCTGAAATCAAAACCATTGCCTCCATTTACAAAAGGAGATGCCAGACCCGGCATACCGCTCATCTCCTCTGCAACGGTAATTGCATATGGATTTATCTCCTTTATGAGAATATTGGCAAGTGTAAGGTATACAAGAGCATCCTCATCCTGATTGCCGTCGAAATAACAGGAGTAATCTGTGAAATCCCTTCCGAGACCATGATCGAGATATATCATGCTTGTGATGCCGTCAAAACGGAATCCGTCCAGATTGTACTCTTCAAGCCAGAATTTACAATTTGAGAGCAAGAAATGCAGAACCTCATCCTTCCCATAATTGAAACACTTTGAACCCCAGGCCGGATGGTCTCCTCTGGCCCCTTCGTGAAAGTAGAGTGCGGGATTCCCGTCAATCTGTGAGAGTCCCTCCAATACATTACTAACGGCATGTGAATGGATAAGATCGATGATAACCGCTATCCCGTAGCCGTGTGCTGCATCTACAAGCCTTTTAAAATCCTCAGGCGTACCGAAGCGTGAGCTTACCGCAAAGAAAGAAGATACCTGATATCCGAATGAGCCATAATAGGGATGTTCCTGAATTGCCATTATCTGTAGTGTATTGTATCCCAGATCAGCAATTCGCGGCAGAACACTCTCCCGGAAATAATTAAAACTTGCAACTTCGGGTTTTTCAGAACTCATACCCACATGAGCCTCATATATCAGTGGTGTGAATTTTTTATCAATCCGCCGGTTAACCCATTTATAAGCCGTGGTTTCCCAAATCTGAGCAGAGAAAATCTTACTTGTTTCATCCTGGAAACATCTGGTTGCGTATGCAGGCATTCGTTCTCCCTCTCCCCCGTTCCAGTATACATACCACTTGAAAAGATCCCCTTGTCTGACACTCTCTGCAGGAAGTTCCAACTCCCAGTCTCCATTACCTTTGGGGTTAAGGGCATACTTTTTCTCTATCTTCCAGTTGTTGAATGTGCCAATCAGGTACATAGCCGTTGCGCCTGGAGCCCACTCCCTGAATAACCAGGAGTTGCCTGTACGATGCACTCCGTAATAGAGGTGAGAGTTAACCGACTTGTATAAAGGTTTTCCGTATCCGGCCAACTCCTGTCGTTTGGTAACCGCCTTCTGATACCTTCTGAGAATATCACGTCTGTAGGGTACCAGCCAGGGGTCATCTTCTATCAGCTTCAACTCTTCCATAATTTTATGATTATGTTATAACGGGAATATCCTCTTCAATTGCACGGAGCTGCTCCTGGCATTGCCTTACAAGCTCGGAGGCTCTTTTTACATATTTTGATATCTCCTGAAGGTCTGTATCAGGATTTTCTATCTTTTCCACAATTTTCTGGAGTTCTTCCAGAGACTCCTTATAATTTTTCTTAATCTTTTTCATCACTTTTAACTTTTCACTAATCACTTATCACTAATCACTTATCACTTATCACTTATCACTTTAACCACACACTCTATCTGCCCTCCATTGAGTATTATCCCAATCTTATCATCTATACTGATGTCATTTATATTCTTTATACGTTTTCCCTCCTTGTGAATAAGTGCATAGCCCTTCTCCAGAAGCTTAAATGGATTGCCTGACACAATCCTTTGTTCCAACAGCTGAATCCGGCTTCTTTCGCTCATAATCCTGTTTTGAAGGGCCATAGAGAGTCTTCTTGCAAGATATAATATCTGCTGCTCCTCCGCCGCAAAAAGATCAACTATGAAGTCTGCCAGTGCCGTCGGTGTCTTTACCGATGTGTGTGCAACCATGTCTGCTATGTGATAGTCATGATCGTGGCCGACACCGACTACAACCGGTAAGGGGAACTGTGCAATGTTCGCAGCAAGGTTGTAGTCATCGAAGCAAGCCAGATCGTGTGCTGCGCCTCCACCACGCAGAATCAGCAAAAGGTCAAACTCTTCACCCCTTGCCGCAACTTGATCCATCGCCTCTATTATCCCTTCTGGTGCAACAATACCCTGCATCGGAGCCGGGAAAAGCTCTGTAAAAAACTTGAATCCGAACTCATTTTCGTGAAGTTGCTTCATAAAATCTCTATATCCGGCTGCCTGCTCGGATGATATTACAGCAAGCCGTCTTGGCAAAGGAGGAAAATCAAGAGTAGAGTTCATCTCGAACATTCCCTCCGCCTTCAGACGGTTGATAGTTTCCTGACGAAGCAGTTCCTGCTCGCCTACGGTGAATGCCGGATCTATATCTATTATAACCAGACTAAGTCCATATAATGAAGAAAACTGAACCTGAACACATACGAGAACATGCATACCTTTTGAAAGCGGCGAGCCTGTCGTGGTTTCAAAAAAGGGTCTGAGCATCCGGTAATTATTGGCCCAGATTATTGCCTGCGCCTTGGCCGAAACAGCATCTTCCCCGGGATTCTTGTCAATAAGGTCCAGATAGCAATGGCCTGAATAATGGTTCTTTATCTCACTTATCTCTGCTGTTATCCAGTATTTTCCGGTAAATCTCTGCTCTATTGATTTTCTCACCTGCTCCTGTAAATCAGAGAGTCTCATCTTCTCCTCTTTTCCCATTTATTTTTTTTTAAACTCCATTCATACAAATATAAGCAATATTGTTGTAACTTTGCAGCGCATTTTTCTCTTATGAAGATCACAAAAGCCATATTTTCCGGTAGTAGCAGGGTTGTAACCGATAGACCCAAATCCAGACTCCCGGAGTTTGCATTTATCGGCAGGTCAAATGTGGGCAAGTCCTCTTTGATCAACATGTTGTGCAATAACGGCTCGCTTGCCCATACCTCCTCAAAACCCGGAAAAACACAGTTGATAAATCATTTTCAGATAAACGAGAAGTGGTATCTTGTTGACCTGCCCGGCTATGGTTATGCAAAACTTTCAAAGAAGGTAAGGGCCGATCTGGATGATATAATAAGAGGCTATATAAACGGCTCTGCCGAGTTGGTAAATCTATTCGTATTGCTGGATTCGCGACACGATATCCAGCCGATTGACCTTCGTTTTATGATGGAACTCGGTGAGGCTGAAGTGCCTTTCTCAATCATCTACACAAAAGGAGACAAACTCAGCACAACAGCACTGAGCAAACAAATTAAGAATAACAACGAGACTCTCATGGGGTATTGGGAAGAGCTGCCTCCCGTCTTTGTCAGCTCCTCTGTGAAGGGAACGGGAAGAGAAGATATACTCGATTATATAGAAACCCTATTATAAACATATAAAATCAAAATCATGGACCATAATCATAAGATTCAGATCTTCACATGCCGCAGTTCCAGATATCTGGCTGAGAAAATTGCAGCATCCCTCAATCTGGACCTTGGTAAATCAAATGTATTAGTGTTTAGTGACGGTGAGTTTCAACCCGCTTTCGAAGAGAGTGTGCGCGGCGCCACAGTTTTTATTGTTCAATCCACATTCCCTCCTGTGGATAATATGTTTGAACTTCTACTGATGATTGACGCAGCAAGAAGAGCATCGGCATACAAGGTTATTGCTGTTATTCCGTATTTCGGATGGGCAAGGCAGGACAGAAAGGACAGACCAAGAGTCCCTATAGGAGCCAAACTTGTTGCAAATCTTCTGGCAGCAGCCGGTTGCGACAGAGTAATGACTGCCGACCTTCACGCTGACCAGATCCAGGGATTTTTTGATTTTCCTGTTGACCATATTTATGCGAGTTCAATATTCCTTCCATATCTGCGTGAACTGAATCTGGAAAATATGTCTATTGCCGCTCCTGATATGGGTGGGGCCAAAAGGGCCAACGCATACTCACGTATATTGGGTTGCCCGTTGATTATCTGCCACAAGTCAAGAGAAAAAGCCAATGTAGTTGGTTCAATGACAGCAATCGGTGAAGTTGAGGGAAGAAACATTGTGATAATTGACGACATGATTGATACTGCCGGAACAATTACTAAGGCAGCTGACATGCTGATGGAAAAAGGAGCACTTAGTGTAAGAGCACTTGCCACTCATGCTGTTATGTCCGGCCCTGCTTATGAGAGAATTGCAAAGTCGAAACTTACAGAGGTTATTCTTTCAGATACCATTCCTCTCACAACAGATCCTAACGTAGACAAGACAAAAATCAAGGTACTCACTGTATCTGAAATTTTTGCGGATGTTATTGACAAGGTATACAATTACAAATCAATAAGCACAAGCTTCGTATTCTAATATGCTGACAAACACCACTCCGGACATACTCCATGACAAGATAGTCATGACACTCAGGCACTTTATGAAAAGTGCCGGAAAAAGTAAAGTTGTAGTCGGACTCTCCGGCGGAATTGACTCTGCTGTAGTTGCCACTTTAGCTGTTAATGCCCTGGGTGCGGAATCAGTTTCAGGGATACTAATGCCATCGCCATTCTCCACCCTTCATTCGGTGAGTGATGCAGTCGAGTTGTCAGAAAACCTGAAGATCAGATATAACACAGTGCCAATCGAGGCAATTTTTCACAAATATATGAGAGAGCTCTCCGATCTTTTCGGAGAAGAGCCTAACCGACTGACTGTTGAGAATCTCCAGGCAAGGATACGCAGCACAATTTTAATGGCAAGCTCGAACCAAACCGGTGCTTTATTGTTGAATACATCAAACAAAAGCGAGATGTCCATGGGTTACGGCACACTATACGGAGATCTGAGCGGTGCGGTTATGGTCATAGGAGACATTTACAAACTTGATGTATATGAACTGGCCCGTTATATGAATTCGCTCAAAAGGAGCATTCCGGACTCAACTATGACAAAAGAGCCATCTGCTGAGCTTAGTGTCGGACAGAAAGACTCGGATTCTATACCGCCTTATGATGTGCTGGATCCGATATTGTACTCTCTCAACGAGGGAGGCAAAACCCCGGAGGAGATTATTGCCTCGGGTGTAGATAAAAAACTGGTAGACCGGATAATCTGTCTCAGAAATTCGGCCTCATTCAAGGGCGCCCAGCTTCCGCCCATGATACAAGTCGGAGAGTATCCTCTCCTGCCTGCAAATAAATGTATAAGCTGTAAATAACAAAAAAACGATATGTCACTGTTTTTATTTTCAATAGCCCTGGTAGCACTTTGTGTATTCCTGCTATGTTTTAACATTATTTTCCGCAAGGACGGCAAATTTCCCGATAAGGAGATAGGTCACAACAAAGAGTTGAGGAAACTCGGCCTGAAATGTGCCAAAGCCGAGGAGAAGGAGATGTGGGGCGTCAACGGCTCCATGAAAAAGAAAAAAGGGCTTTCATACTCTCCGTCAGAAGGATGTTCTTCTTGTGTCGGTTCAAGCTGTGAGGGTTGTTGCTAATGGGAATAGTTGCCATAGTAGGACGCCCGAATGTGGGTAAATCCACCCTGTTCAACAGAATGGTGGGTATGAGAAAGGCCATTGTAGACGAGATGGCAGGTGTTACCCGTGACAGGCACTACGGTACCTGTGAGTGGTGCGGAAAGGAGTTTTCTGTCATTGACACCGGCGGTTATACTTTGAATTCAGAGGATGTGTTCGAGGAGGAGATACGTAAACAGGTCCTTCTTGCTATAGAGGAGGCAGATGTTATTCTGTTCCTTTGTGAAGTCGGAACAGGCATTACTGACTATGACTCCCAGATTGCCGATATTCTCAGAAGAAGCAAGAAACCTGTATTGCTGGCTGCAAATAAGGTTGACACAGGAGAGAAGATGTTTGACACTCACGTTTTCTACGGACTAGGTCTTGGAGCACCTTTCGCAATTGCTTCAGCAAACGGAAGCGGCACCGGAGATCTTATGGACAAGATTGTGGAGCTGCTGCCTGTTGAAGAGAAGGTGGAAGAGAGAAAAGAGATTCCTCACATTGCTATTGTCGGCAGACCGAATGTCGGTAAATCATCTTTGACCAATGCCCTTCTCGGTGAAGACAGAAACATTGTCACACCGGTTGCCGGAACAACCAGAGATTCAATCTCCTCATACTACAATAAATTCGGACACGAGTTCATGCTGGTGGACACAGCCGGACTGAGAAAGAAAAACAAGGTCAAGGAGGATCTTGAATTCTACTCTGTGATGAGGTCTGTCAGGGCTGTCGAAAATTCCGATGTATGTGTCATGATGATTGACGCTGCCACCGGGATTGAATCACAGGACATGTCCATCTTCAACCTGATTATCAAGAACAGGAAGGGGTGTGTGATTGTAGTTAACAAATGGGACACAGTAGGTGACAAGGATGCCAACACAATGAAGAAGAAGAGAGAGGAGGTAATGGAAAAACTTGCCCCTTTCAATGATATTCCGATCATTTTCACATCGGTTACCAACAAACAGAGAATCCTTGACGTACTCGATGCTGCGGCTAAAGTCTACGAAAACAGGTCAAGAAAGATATCCACATCCAAACTGAATGAGGTTATGCTTGAGGAGATAGAAAACTATCCGCCTCCTGCAATAAAGGGCAAATATATCAAGATAAAATATATCACACAGTTGCCAACCCCTGCGCCTTCATTCGCATTCTTCTGCAACCTTCCTCAGTACGTAAGGGAAGATTACAAGAGGTTTCTTGAGAATAAACTGAGAAAACATTTTGAATTTTCAGGTGCTCCTATACAGATATTCCTTCGCCAGAAATAGGAAGCTTCATATTAAATCTTGCTCCTCCCAGGAGTTCTGATTTCGAATATGAAATCTCTCCCTGGCTTTGTTCTATTATGCTTCTGCATATGGCAAGGCCCAATCCGGTGCCACCACTCTTTGTGGTGAAGTTCGGCTTGAAGAGTCTGTGTGTAAGGTTGTCAGGAACGCCAGGACCACTGTCCTCAACGGATATCTCGTAAAAATCATTCTCTTTACGGAGTGATACACAAATCTTTCCGCTCTCCAGATGAGTCATTGCCTGGATGGCATTTGAAAGAAGATTTACGAGTACTCTGGTGAGCTGTGTCTTACGTGCAATTATCTCTGCTCTCTCCTGATCCGAAACAAACTTTATCTGAATATTGTCTCTTGTATTGAACAGGAGTATCTGTTCACGGATGAGTGTGTTGAGCTCAACAGGCCTCAACTCCTCTGAATAGAATCTTGAATAGCTTGAAAACTCACCTGCTGTCTCAGAAAGAATATCTATCTGCTCAATCAGAGAGTTTGCCAGTGCGTCAAACTTGTTAGGCCAATCCGGAACTCCCTGGCTTTTCATCCGAACAAGGTGCTGTATGCTTAGTCTCATTGGGGTAAGAGGGTTCTTTATTTCGTGGGCAATCTGTCTTGCCATCTCTCTCCATGCCTGTTCCCGCTCTCCTGCAGTAAGCCTCTTGGTACTCTCCTCAAGATCATCGACCATTTTATTGTATGCGGAGACAAGAATTCCAAGCTCATCTTTATTGGTGTAATCGATATGCTCCGGTTTCTGTGATATATCCAGCAGCTCCATCTTCTTACTGATTTCGGCCAACGGTTTGGAAAGCGAGTTGGAAAGTGCAATTCCACCGAATACTGCAGCCAGAAGCAGGAGTATGTATATATTAATGATTGTAGCAATGATGTTGGAGACATCGCTTCTCATTCCCGTCCACTGTGAGAAGTACGGAATGTTGATAATTGCAATAAGGACACCTTCCTGATTATATAATGGAGCATAGAGTGAATTGTATTCTACCCCGGCAATCTTCTCCTTGTGAACGAACTCCTTTTTGTTATTCTTTACCATCTCAATGAACGCCTTATCGTTCATCCTCTTACCCACAATAAAGCGGTTGAAAATTTCAGGTTGAGTTGTTCTCAGGAGGAATCCTGAAGAGCTATAAAGATTAACATCAATCCTCGCATTGTTTGAAACACGGTTCATAGCCTGTTGCAACTGCATATTGTTGAATCTCGGGTCGTTATACATGCCCACATTCTGACTGTAAAAAGAGAGTGTGGATTGTACGGATGCCATCTTCTCCTGAAGCTGTGATTTTGTATTTTCGTTAAAATAATTTATTGAAAACCATACGCTTCCCGTACCCATAAATACCAATGCAATTACAAGAGAGGAGAGCAGGAGTATTGATATTTTCCACCTAAAGGAGTTCCTTGGCATTGTAGCCAGCGAACCTTTTGACCCTCGTCCTATAAGCCCGAAAATTATCAGGAAGTAGAACAGCATTGTGTAGGACAGGGAGACAAAGTATGGAAATACACTCCTTTCGGGACGGCTGAGTACTATTGTTGTCTCCGGCGTTACCCTGCTTATAAAATGTAGATAGCCATCACTCTTGTTTGTATAATACCCGATCTTGTCATATTTCTTTGCAACTATCGGATAGCTGTAATCACCGCTGGACAAGACAAGTCTGTCGTTTATGTATTTACCGTAGGAGTATATATACGGTATGGAGAAGTTATCCATCTGAATATGGTTCAGGAGCTCCGCTGGATACCCTATTGTCTCATTGATGAACTTTGAATCCAGCTCTATATAGAGCCTTATAGGCCCCTGATTCAGGCCAATAGGAGGATATGTAAAGATCCCAAGATATCTTACTCTTCCGTTGAAATTGTTCATAAAGAAGAATCTTGAACTCTCATATAACTGGGATCCGTATCTTGCCACCTCGTTTTCAAAAAAGCTGTTGCAAAGCATAGGCGGTGAGTCCGGGTCAACCTGCAAAGGTGTATACTCCCTACAGATCTTGATATTCATATCGTAACGCTGGAGGATATTCCAGAAATAACTTTCGGATAGTTGGCTGTGAACCATATCATCTCCGCCAATTGCGTTTACAAGTAGGGTGAGTTTAGGGTCTGACTCTATCTGCTTTTCAATCGTTTTCAGCTGAAGTTCAATATTGAGATCTCTCTCTGTCGAGAGTTTATTGGCCCAAACACGGTTTCTGTTATCCTCCTTCATGAACCCGTAAAAACTAACCACACCAAGTGTATAGAAAGAGATACAGATTATATAAATAGCAAGGTTACGTGTCTTGAGAAACGAAAACCTTTCCAGATGTGACGATAAAGGTCTCAGCAGTTGAAGTGAAAAGAGTAAGGCAATGAAGAGAAGGGCATATGAAAGATAGACCAAAAGGGAGTATAGAGTAATCCCATCTACCCTGTAGAGCTCCAGAACCACGCTGGAGTTGAGGATTACAGACCTCAGGCTTATATGTATATATGGGAGCAGAAGCAGCGGTATTGTGATAAATACAGCCTTAAGCAGTGATCTTTTTCTACCCTTTGATTTTATGACAATGAGAGCCAGTGTCTTCCTCATTATGAAAAGCGCCGTTATGATGAGGGTTATGACCAGATTGATTATCAAAAGGTCGGCAAGGGAGCTGAATAACTCAAAATCTGCATAAAGCGTAGGCGAAAAGAGTGCAAGCTCTCCCTGCATCTGAGATGACATATATAGGCCAAAAAAGCTTACGGCTATTAACCCTCCCGTCAGGTAGAAGAAATGCCTGATCTTCCTGGTAATCTTCAATCTGGCAAACAGAGCCAATATTATGAATACAATTGCAATAAGCCTGAGAAGTGAACCGGACTGTTCCCCTTTTGAAGGGAGGTCTTTCAGGACAGAAAACAGCACACCCCCGTCCTTTCCGTGAATTACATAAGACTCGTCATAGGTTACCGGGACAATTGACAGCCTCTTCTTGGGGGAGAGATTGGGGTTAATCTGATTCTTGAGCATTGAGTTCTCCGTAGGATAGTCAGTCTGAACTAGCAATGCTGTTATTATAAGCATGTCCCCCTTCATGTACATTTTTACAATATACCATCCTGAACCAAGGCTCAGATATTGCTCCTCCTCCGGATTTTCATTTGTAAGGGCTGAATAGTATGCATAGGCTAACGGTGTGTTGCTTACACTCCCGCTGTTTACATGCTGCAATCTGTATCCGAGAGAGAAGTAAACATCATCATCATTTGTAATCGGGAGTCTGTTTACCCAAGACTGGAGGGTATCGTGGTAATACCTGTATATCACCATGTCTTCAGGGAAATCCTTGAATGAGAGGAACACTGAGTCAGGAGTCTCCAGAGCAATCTTCGCATAATCCTCCAGAATCTGCTGTCTCTCATGAATTTGCTCCTGAAGCTCTTTTACCGCATGGTCTACCGAATTGACCGGTGAGTATCTTATAAATGAAGAGATTGCGCAAATAAAGACAATTGCCCAATATATTGCTATTCTCTTATTTTTCAGCTTTATGAAAAAATCCTTCATTACTTGTGGTGATAAGGTTCCCCCTTAATTATTGTATGTGCCCTGTAAAGTTGCTCCAGAAAAACAAGCCTGACCATCTGATGAGGAAATGTCATACGTGATAGTGATATCATATCATCTGCCCTTTGATACACTTTCTCCGAGAAACCGTAAGCACCTCCGATAACAAATATTATATTTCTTGTTCCTGAAACACTATGTTTTTCAATATAACGGGCAAACTCCTCTGATGTTCTCAATGTTCCCCTTTCATCCAACAGGATCAGAGTGTCTGAGACCTTTACATTTTTGAGTATTCCCTCTCCCTCCTTATCTTTTATCTGTTGCTGGGACATTCCTGAGACGCTCTTCAGCTCGGATAGCTCAACCCTTTTATAGTCCGCATAATGGCCTAGCCTCTCCTCATATGTCTCAACCGCACTCCGGAGCCATGAGGTGTCATTCTTACCGACAAGAAGTAAAATAATCTTCATTGAGACAAATGTAAGACTTTATTCTCAAAATATATACCAGAGTCATGGCTTGATTTTTGCTTACCGATTGGATGTTGTTTATAAAAACATTATGAGCACTCTACTAATAACTTTTTTTTCGATTCTTTTAAGCTTTACTACAGCTTCAGCCCAACAAACTCCTGAACAGGATGTTTTTGTACCTATTGCAAAATATATTCAATCAGGAGATTCAGAAAAGCTCTCTGCTTGGTTTGCACCTAACTTGGAGATGGATATCCTTGGTACAGTAAATGTATGCAGTAAGACACAGGCAAAACAGATTATAAAAGAGTTCTTCACCAACAACTCCCCAAAGAGTTTTGTGATTGAACACAGAAGTGGAAAAGCCCCTCTTAAATATGCAATCGGGTCGCTGAGCGCAGGAGGGAGCAAATTCAGAGTCACACTCTTTGTCAAGACACAAGAGGATGGAAACTTCATCCAGCAGATCCGCATAGAGATGGAGTAACCTTCGGGAGGTTAATCTATAAAGTTATTTGAATACAGGGCGGGCGTAATTCAATACGTCCTCTTTTGTTATTGTATTGTTGCTGAGAATAAGCAGTCTCTCTGTAACATTCCTGAGTTCCCTGATATTACCTGTCCATCTGTATGATGCCAGCTCATTAAGAGCATCCTCCTCTATCTTCCTGTGCGGCATGCCGCTCTCTTCGCATATCTGGTCTATAAAGTATCTGGTGAGCAGTGGTATATCCTCTGTTCTCTCACAAAGAGGCGGAACGTGAATAATAATAACGCTGAGGCGATGATAGAGGTCCTCTCTGAAATTTCCCTTCTGAATCTCTTCCTGCAGGTCCTTGTTTGTTGCAGCAATAACCCTCACCCTGACATTTATGTCCTTATCACTCCCCACCCTGCTCAGCTTGTTCTCCTGAAGAACCCTGAGCACTTTGGCCTGAGCTGCGAGGCTCATATCCCCTATCTCATCCATAAAAAGTGTGCCGCCGTCTGCCTGCTCGAATTTACCCTTATGCTGCTTTATTGCCGATGTAAATGCACCTTTTTCATGTCCAAACAACTCACTCTCTATCAGCTCACTAGGTATAGCAGCACAGTTAACCTCTATAAAAGGCATATTGTTTCTTCCGCTCTTCTCATGCAGCCACCTTGCAACGAGCTCCTTCCCGGTACCGTTGGAACCTGTAATCAAGACACGTGCATCGGTCGGAGCAACCCTGTCTATCATATTCTTAATTTTGGTTATTGCTGGTGAAACTCCGACAATTTCCTGAATCTTTGCAACTTTTTTCTTGAGGATTTTGGTCTCCTTGACAAGATCACCCTTTTCAGTGGCATTCTTCAATGTTATAAGGATTCTGTTCAAATCCAACGGTTTCTGAATGAAGTCATATGCTCCCTTTTTGATACACTCTACAGCTGTGTCAATGGAACCGTGTCCTGAAATCATGATTACAGGGGACTCGACACCTGCGTCAAAAGCCTTATCCAGGAACTCCAGCCCGTCCATATTGGGCATCTTGATATCGGAGAAGATTGCATCAAAACTGTTTGAGGTGGCAGCAGCAAGGCCTTCAGCCCCGTCAGCAGCCAGAGTAATTTCGTGTCCCTCAAATTCAAGTATCTCTTTCAGGGTGTTCCTGATACTCTTCTCGTCATCAATAATCAATATCTTCATTTCAATCTAATTTTTCTGATTCCTCAGCTGAGCTGCCAATTCTGACATATAGCCCTCCTTGAGGGAATATGAGGACTGGTAAAGCTCCTTTATTTTACAACTCTTCAATACTAACTGAACAAAAATGCTCCCAAGCACCATATAATCAACTCTGATGGGGGACATCCCAGGCATTTTCAACCGCTCCTCCCTGTTTGAGAGGAGCAGCCTCCGATGAAGATCCTCAAGCATTGCAATGTCAATCTCTTTTGCAGGCAGGCTAGCGTCATCATCAGCATAGAGTAGCTCCCTGAGAGTATCAAAGGAGCCGGAAGAGCCTATCATCAACCCCGGAGAGTGCTCCCTGCAGGCATCAAAAAGAGGCTGCAGCTCCTGTTCAAGATAGTTTACAATCTCATATATCTCCTGCTCTTTAATAGGATCACCCGGCAAAAATTGTTCACGCAGCCTGAGCATTCCAAGATTAAAGCTTCTCTTCCAAAATATTCTCTCCCTGTCTGCTATTATCAGTTCATTGCTTCCTCCGCCTATATCACACATCAGAACTTTCTCATCCCATATCAGCAAGGACTCCCTTATACCTTTACATATCAGCTCAGCCTCTCTCTCCCCTGAAATAATCTCAACATCGAATCCGAACTGATCGCGAATGGTCATTGCAAAATCCGAACCATTTTCTGCATCTCGGAATGCAGAAGTGGCAAAACCTTTAACTAAAGTCACCCCTCCCTCTCTGTCAATAATATCTTTTATCTTCTGAAGAGCCTTTAAAGACTCACTCATGGCATCGTCTCCCAACCTTCCTGCCCGAAATCCTCCGGTGCCGATAAATGAAGGCATCTTGACAACCTTTATAATTTTGCATGATTCTTGTTCTATCTCAGTAATAAGCAGATTGAAAACGTTGGTTCCCAGGTCAAGTATGGCGACTTTCATTGATTAATTTTTTACAAAGATAATCCTTTTTCGTATGTTTGCTTTTTATGAATGACATGAACATTTCAAGGATAATTATAGCAGTGGACGGCCACTCCTCTACGGGGAAAAGCACATTTGCCAAAGCCATTGCGCAGAAGTACGGCCTGCTCTATGTCGATACAGGTGCACTCTACAGAGGGGTGACACTTTTTGCAATCGAAAACTCACTGATAAATCAGGATAACATTATAGACTCTCACTCACTTGAATCAAAACTCGAATCCCTCAGACCGGAATTCCGAAATACGGGGGAGAACGGAAAAAGTGAGTTGTATCTGAATGACAGATTGGTTGAGAAAGAGATTCGCAGCCTCTCTGTGTCATCAAGGGTAAGCTACATTGCCGCACTTCCTCTTGTGAGGAATTATGTGGACAAAATATTGCGGATATACGGAGAGAGAAGAGGTGTGGTTATGGATGGCAGAGATATCGGAACTGCTGTATTTCCCGATGCCGAACTTAAAATATTTATGACTGCTGATGCTGAAGTTAGAGCAGAGAGAAGATACAATGAAATGATTGCCAAGGGTGAAAAGGCCGATTTTGAGAAAATCCTGGAGAATATAATACAACGTGATTATATTGATGAACATCGGGACACAGCCCCTCTCAGGATGGCTCCCGATGCAATTCTCCTGGACAACAGCCATATGTCTCCTGAGGAACAGATGGAGTGGATTTCGCAAAAAATCTCTCAAAAATGGAACTGAAGGTCGAGGTCGATACCATGTCCGGATTCTGTTACGGGGTGGTAAGAGCCATAGAGGAGGCAGAGAGTTTTCTGGACAAGAACAGGAAATTGTACTCGCTGGGCTCTATTGTTCATAACAACACAGAGCTGGACAGGCTTCGAAAGAAGGGTATGGAGGTGGTAAACCACGATGATATGAAGGAGCTGAAAGACTCTGTTCTTTTCATCCGTGCTCACGGCGAGCCCCCGTCAAGCTACGAGACAGCCAGGAAAAACAATCTCAGGCTGATTGACTGTACATGTCCTGTTGTGCTCAAACTTCAGAAAAGGATTAAGGAGCACTACGAGGAGGTCAGAAAGATTAACGGACAGCTTCTTATATTCGGGAAAAAGGGGCATGCCGAAGTCAACGGGCTTGTTGGACAGACTGGTGGTAATGCAATTGTTATAGAGGGGGCAGCCGATCTTGACTCAGTAGACTACTCAAGACCTGTCGTAATCTTCTCTCAGACTACCAAGGATCTGGATGAGTACCGTGAGATATGCAGGATTATTCAGCAAAGAATTGAAAGCGCAGGTGAACCCGCCGGAAATTTCAAATCTTTCAACACAATATGCGGTCAGGTCTCCTCAAGACATCCACATCTGAAAGAGTTCGCCGCTAAGCATTCTGTTATCATATTTGTCTCGGGAAAAGAGAGCTCAAACGGCAAAATCCTTTTTGAAAGCTGCAAATCGGTCAATCCATCTTCATATAAGATAGAGAGGGTTGAAGAGATAAAAAGGGAGTGGTTCAAAGAGGGAGACTCTGTCGGAGTATGTGGTGCAACCTCGACTCCCAAGTGGTTGCTTGAAGAGGTGGCCGGATATGTTAAGGGAGAGATGTTCGTAAATGTCATCCTTCCGCTTAAGTTCAGGGATGAGGTGACGTACCGGGTTCCTGAACAGTTTAATGACACCATCGAGATAGGGTCTGTTGTAAGGGTTAACTTTGCCAACAAGGAGTATAATGCGGCAGTGAGTGCTATTTCTCACTCTCCCGGAGAGTACAGGGGAAAGATTAAGGAGATTATCAATCTGAGTTCTGAATATAAGATAACCGAGAACGAGCTTAAACTCTGGGATTGGATGGCAAAATACTATCTGTGTACTCAGGGTGAGGTATATAAAGCGGCATATCCCTCAGGGATTTCTGTCACAGAGAGTAAGAGAAAAAGACGAAAGCCTGTCAGAGAGGTTAGCGAGAGTTTACCGGAACTCTCTCCTGCTCAAAAAGATGCTTTTTTATCAATCCAAGAGGCTTTCAGTGCCGGAAAGGTTGCTCTGTTAAATGGTATTACAGGTTCCGGCAAAACTGAGATATATATTCGTCTGGCTTCAGAGATAATCGAAAAAGGTGAGAATGTGCTTATGATGGTTCCTGAAATTGCTATGGGCAGACAACTCAGTTCCAGACTCGAAAAGGTCTTCGGGGAATCTCTGCTGGTCTATCACTCAAAACAGACACGTAATGAGAGAGAGAGAGTGCGTAGGTTACTGCAGGACAATAAGGATAGATACCTGATTCTGGGCACAAGGTCATCGCTTTTTCTCCCTTTCAACAAACTCGGATTGATTATAGTAGACGAGGAGCACGACCAGTCATACAAACAGGCCGATCCGGCGCCAAGATACAATGGCAGAGACACAGCACTAATACTTTCTGGTTTTCACTCTGCATATACATTGCTTGGCTCTGCAACCCCTTCTCTTGAAACACAATACAACACAAACAACGGCAAATATGCCCTTGTGAGGCTGAACGAACGTTATTACGGCACAGAATCACCTGACATAGAGATAGTAGATACTGTAAGGGAGCGGAAATTCGGAAGAATGGAGGGGGAGTTCTCAAGGAAAATTCTGGAGGCAATCAAAGAGAAAATTGATTCGAATGAACAGGTGATGGTTTTCAGGAACAGGCGATCATACTCTCCGATGGTGCAGTGCATGTACTGCGAAGAGATCCCGGTCTGTCCCCACTGCAATGTCTCTCTGAGCTATCACAAGAGCAGGAACGAGCTCAGATGTCACTACTGCAACTACCATATACGTTTCAACACTATCTGTACCAAGTGCGGGAATCCTGGGCTGAGAGAGAGGGGAATAGGAACCGAGAAGGTTGAGGAGAGGCTTAGGGAATTTTTTCCTTCGGCTAAGATAGAGCGTTTCGATTTTGAGACAACCCGGAGCACTGTAAATGAGAAGAAGATCCTTAAAGAGTTTTCTCAGGGCAAGACAGATATACTGGTAGGCACTCAGATGCTCAGCAAAGGCTTTGACTTTGAGCATCTGTCACTTATCTGCGTCCTCAACGCTGAGAGCATGCTCACTGTTCAGGATTTCAGAGCCGAGGAGAGAGCTTTCCAGATGTTACGCCAACTTGCAGGAAGAGCAGGCAGAAAGCACTCCAAAGGCAAGATAATGATACAGACATCCCGGGCGGAACATCCGATATACCAGCATCTGTTGAGCAATCCGGAAGAGCAGGAAGGCTCAATTATTGCGGCGCAGCAGCTCAATGAACGTGAGGAATACGGATTCCCGCCATATGTGAGGCTTATAAAAATTACACTAAAGAGCACCAATAAAGAGAAGTTACATGAGGCGGCATCGCTGGTTTCAGAGAAGGCTCCGTCGTGGGGTGCACGTGAATGGAACGGTCCGTTCACTCCTCCGTTGGAAAAACTCATGGACGAACATCAGCTACAATTTTGGATAAAACTCTCGAGAAACAATTTATTATTTGAGATTAAATCTGTGATTGCCTCTGAAATAGAAGAGATAGAAAAGAGAACACGCGGTTCGGTCAAGATAATAATTGATGTAGACCCTAATTAAATGCGTAAGCAAAAAAAGATTTTTGTAATTTTGTCCGATTGACTACTTATCAAACGAACTATATAAATATATGGGAAAAGTAATTGCTATAGCAAACCAGAAGGGCGGAGTCGGTAAAACAACAACGGCAATCAATCTGGCTGCCTCACTTGCCGTCATGGAAAAGAAGGTCTTAATTGTTGATGCGGATCCTCAGGCGAACTCCACATCAGGATTTAATTTCGACCCTGACTCCAACTCAAAACTCACCATATATGAAGTAATGATCGGGAAGGTCAAGATTCAGGATATACTTCTTGAGACAGAGATAACAGGGCTTAAGCTTGCCCCTTCTCATATAAACCTTGTCGGTGCAGAGTTTGAGATGTTGAACATTCCCGAGAGAGAGATGGTTATGAAAAAAGCACTCGACACTATCAGGGATGAATTCGATTTTATTATTATTGACTGTTCTCCATCTCTGGGAATAATTACCATAAACTCCCTCACTGCAGCAGATTCCGTACTTATACCGGTACAATGCGAGTATTTTGCACTGGAGGGTCTCGGCAAGCTGCTCAACACAATCAAGCTTGTCCAGAACAGACTCAACACATCGCTTCAAATAGAAGGATTTCTGCTCACTATGTTTGATGCAAGACTCAGACATGCGAACCTTGTTGTGGATGAAGTAAGAAGCCACTTTAATGAAATGGTGTTCAACACTGTGATACAGAGAAACGTAAAACTGAGCGAAGCTCCTTCATTCGGTAAGCCGGTTATTCTTCACGATGCTGTATCTGCAGGTACAAATAATTATCTGAATCTTGCCAAAGAGGTTTTAAAAAAGAATTCATAGGATGAAGAAGTCAGCTTTAGGAAGAGGGTTAGGTGCCCTCATCTCGGACGTAGATAATATGTCCTTCAACAAACCTCTTGTTGCCGAAAACCAGGCAACTCCTGCATCTATTTCGGAGATTCCGGTTGACAAGGTTGAGGCTAACCCGTATCAACCGAGGAACACTTTCGATGAAGAGGCTCTTGCAGAACTTGCAGACTCAATCAAGACTCTTGGTGTAATCCAGCCGATTACCGTCAGGATGACAGAAAATGGCAAATACCAGATAATAAGCGGCGAACGCAGATTCAGGGCAGCTACTTTAGCCGGATTAAACGCTATCCCGGCATATATCCGCAAGGCAGATGACCAGGGTATGCTGGAGATGGCAATTGTTGAGAATATTCAAAGAGAGAACCTTGATGCAATAGAGATTGCGCAAAGTTTTCACAGACTTATTGAAGAGTGCAGCCTCACTCAGGAGGAGATGGCAGGCAGGGTTGGTAAAAAGAGGGCTACCGTTACAAATTACCTCAGGCTGTTGAGACTCCCGCCTGAAATTCAGCTGGCAATCAGGGCTAAAGCAATATCTATGGGTCATGCAAGGGCACTCCTGGCAATAGAGGATCCAAAAAAACAGATAAAGCTTTGTAATCAGATAATTGAAAATGATCTTTCAGTAAGACAGATAGAAGATAAAATACGCAAATTTTCAGACGAGGAGCAACCGAAACCTGCACAGGAAGAGCTCCCGGAAAATCCACAGCTTGAAGAGGCATACATACGTCTTCTCGAGATATTCGGAAAGTATTTTGACAATAATATCAGCCTGAAAAGGGGCGAAAAAGGGACGGGCTCTCTCACGATCCATTTCAACGGAGACAATGAGATATATCAGTTCCTCAAAGCTCTTGAGCAAACAAATATTTAAAGCTCAATGGCCAGAAAGATCCTCATAATTGTCACCTTGTTCCTGATAACGCTCCCTGTGAGTGGACAGGTCAGATCAAGTACAAATATTGCAGGAGCTCCCGGAGCTTCAATGTTTCAGCAAAACACTACCAACAACAACACCAGGGATACCACCAATTACGGCGATACATCAACTGTTCCCCGTTATACAATAAAGAGATATTTTAAAAGTCTGGCTCATAGGGATTCAATGAGAATCAACCATATGTGGATAGGTTCGCTTATACTCCCCGGCACCGCCCAGATATACAACAGACAGTACTGGAAACTTCCTGTCGTATACGGAGGGATGGCTGCACTTATCTATCAGGGCTACAGCAACGGGGCCAAATTCAAGGACAACGGGGATGTTAAGTACAGGAACAACCGCGATTATTACTATATCGGTGCCGCGATGTTACATTACGCTACAATAATGGATGGTATTGTATCATACAAATCTGAAAAGAGTATACTTCCGGCAAGGGCATCACTATACTCTGCCATGCTTCCCGGTCTCGGACAGGCGTATACAGGCAACTACTGGAAGATTCCCATCATATACGGAGGTTTGATAACCTGCGGCTATTTTGTAAATTATAACAACCTGCAGTTCCAGAAGTACAAAGAGCTCTATATAGAGGCTTCCAATAATCCACAGGGCGATGTGGCAACTAAGTACAGTCTGGAGACTCTTGACTATTTCAAGACTGCTTACCGAAGATACAGGGACTACTCTATTTTAGCAGGAGCCCTTGTCTATGCACTAAACATCATTGACGCAAACGTATTTGCACACTTCAGCGAATTTGATGTAAGCGATGACCTTTCAGCCTCTTTTGAACCGGTCGTCATACAACCTTTAAACAACCAATTTGCAAACAGTCTCTCTCCTGCTTTTGGATTGCAGATGAATTTAAATTTTTAAAATGAAGATCAGAACATTATTTTTTGTATTGCTGACAGTTGTCTTCTCCACAGAATTATCATACGGACAACTTTTAACAAAAAAACCGACAAAAAAGGAACTTCTTACTGAGATTCAACTTCTCAGAAAGACAATAGACTCATTGAAAAATGAACTCAGCGGTGCAGCAATAGAACTTTCAGACACCGTAAGTACAAACGATACAATTAACCCCGGAGTAATAAACTTCTTCGAAGGAGAAGACCTTATTGAGAGCAAAATATCTACTGACAGCCTGTTGAGCCTCTATTATGTTCAAAAGAAGTTCTCGATGGTTGATGATCTGTATGTTGATCTTGACAGCGCAAAACTAAAATCAGACATTCCTGATTCTGTGTTTATTGCCCGTCTGAAAGCAATGAACTCTTTCATCCCGCTCCCTTACAACGATATTATTAAAAACCATATTGTCTTCTACACCCAGAAGATTCCTCACAAGATTGACCTTATACTAGGTATGTCTGCCTACTATCTCCCGATATTTGAAGAGATAATTGATCAGTATGACCTGCCTAAAGAGTTAAGAATAATGGCCGTTATAGAATCTGCGCTGAATCCCAATGCATGTTCGAGAGTTAAAGCAAGGGGACTTTGGCAATTTATGTACAGGACAGCGCTTCAATACAATCTAAAGATCAATTCTTATGTAGATGAGAGACTGGATCCGATTGCATCTACTCATGCTGCCTGCAAATATCTGAAAGATTCATATACGATTTTTGGTGACTGGGCTCTTGCAATAGCTTCGTACAACTGCGGGGCCGGCAATGTCAACAAAGCAATAAGAAGAGCCGGATCAAGGGATTTCTGGAAAATCTACCCATATCTTCCAAGAGAGACACGCGGGTATGTACCTTCATTCGTGGCTGCTCTCTACACACTCAACTACTATAAAGAACACAAAATTGTGCCTAGAGCTATTTCAATGCCTGCTCATGTTGACACATTTATGATACACAAACCTTTGCACTTTGGTCAGATCTCTGAGGTTGTCGGAGTTACTGTAGAAGAGCTTCAAAACCTTAATCCTCAATACATCAAACAGATAATCCCGGGGTCTCCTGAAGGAATGGTGCTCAATCTACCCTACCAATATACCACAACATTTGTAAACAATGAGGATTCAATATACACATACAAGGATTCTCTATTTTTCAACCCTATCATCTTTAAGGAGACAAAAGGAAGCAACCTTGCCTCATCCTCATCCGGAAGTGAAAGAAGTACATCATATACTCACATCGTAAGAAAAGGGGAGACTCTGGGCGGTATAGCAATGAAGTATGGCGTTAAACTCTCGGACCTGCAGAGATGGAATCACACAAAATCAAAGATCAGCATAGGACAAACGATTGTAATACACGGAAAACGCTCATCATCTTCAGATGACGAGCCTTCATACGCATCCGCTCCACAAACCAAAAAGAGTGGAGGATATGTATACTATACTGTAAGAAGGGGTGACACACTCTGGGGTATTTCAAGGAAATTCGAAGGAGTAACCCTCAATGACATTCTTGAACTCAATGGTCTTACAAAAAACAGCAAGATTGCTCCGGGCAAGAAGTTAAAGATAAAGAGAGCCTAAGTCAAAGGCGGAATCTAAGCTGAATTTTTGCTTCGCTTTTTAAGGGGCCGGATATCAATCCGGTCCCTTCGCTTATTTTATCCCGGTCGAGATATCTGGTTGCAGCTATTCTGAACCATATGTCGCATCTTCTGACAGGAATTATATGGAGATTGAGATAGCATCTTAATCCCTCGCCGTAGTATACCGGGACAGAGAAGTTATAAATCATGTCACGCTCGTAAACATATATGCGGCTATCCCAGAGAGTTGCATTAAAATAGGCCAGCCTCAGAGATGCGTCAATCTTACCTGCAGGTGTCTTGAAAATGGTCTCGGCAGAGAGATGATAACCGTATTTGAGACCATTATCACCTATCAGGTTAAGATCTCCTCGCCCTGCAATCCTGAACAGCGGAGATAGTCTGAATGTATGGTTGTACCTGAGGGAATGTCTCTTCTCGCTTAATGAATACTTGAAGAAAAGCTGACTTTTAGCCTTCTCTGAAGATGATGCAGAGAATGTAAGATAAAATTTATCATTGCAGTATTCAGCATCAGCGGTTGTCTTCCAATAATTGCCCAACAACAGCATTGCTGCAATTCTGAGAGAGCTCTCCCCTCCTATCGAGGATTTTCTGGAGATCGGGGATGCAAAAGGGGCTCTGTACTGCCCGGCATAATCTCTAAGCAAGATGGCTGTCTCCATTTTTCCCGTCGGAGAGTATAGAAGACCTCCGATGAAGGCACATGAGCCTGTATGATCTGAAGCCAGCTCTCCGAAAATCCTGAATTTGCGAAACACCCTGTATCCGTCAATTGAGAAGTTTGCCTGGTATCCACCCATCTGCCTGTCACGCCTGATCTGGATAGTGTCTCTTCCTCCGTATGGAAGAGAATACCAATAGATTGCCGTGGTCTGTGATATTCTAGAAGTATTACCAGACCAGGATATGTTACTTCCGATAAGTGTTCCGTCCAGAGATCCTTTTCTCTCAAGAGTGGTTTTCGTATTGTGCAAACCGGTCGTAAGAAGCGATGTGTACTCTCCGTCAACCACTCTTGCATCATATTTTCTGTGCGATGCAAGAATGGTGAACCTCCAATCATCATGTTCCAGAGTTGTAGAGATGCCCCTTAATGCACGGTTTTCATCAGTGGAATTATAAGGGGACAACCCGGCAGGGTGTTTTGACAAGGATCTGGCATCTGTATATGAGTCCATTGCAAATGAGTTCCAGAGCACAAGCCCTTGTCCGAAACGGGCAGAAAAGTCTCCTGCCACCAATCTGTTAATGATGCCGATTTTAGAAAAAGCGATATTGACAGATTTGTAATCCACCCCCTTTTCACCAGGATCTCTCTCAAGGGTAATTGCCGCTTTTATATGCTCAGTCGACTCATACTTAAGCTGAGAATAGAGTAATCCTCTCGGACCAAGATATCTGCTGTCGGGCTTTTTATCAAAATCAGCCTTTTTAATAGGGAAGTACCCCTGCTCCTTCTGTATGATATATCTGCTCTTTAACAGTAGCTCGGCTCTGGAATCCCTCAACATAGACCGGGGAGATAATCTGAAATTATCATCTTTTGTACCTGTCGTCAGAAAAGGAATTAACAACGAGACAATCTCTGACTTGAACCCGGGAATATTATAGAGCTCATTCAAAGAGAGCAGTTGCCCGTATTCTTCTCTGTAAGATATAATTGCACTGATTTGCCAATCAGAGAGTAACTCAAGCCTCTCCAGATCCTCTCTCTCTGCCGTGTTGATATTCAAAGGTGTGACCAGCATCTGTCTGTAATATTCCAGCAGCTCCTCCATACGGCCTTCATCAGGGATGTCGCCTCCCTCTTCTGCGGCCTCTGTTATCAACTCAATAATCCTTTCCGGAATCTCTTGTCCCTCTGCCCTATTGACAAAAAGAACCCCGCTGCCTGAAAAAAGCAGCATAATGAAAATCGCTCGCCTCATAAATCCCTCCCCTCATAAAAAATAAATGTTAATTATCCAACCTTGTACCTGTACTCAACCTTTTTTAACTCATCATTTGCCTTTGATATCTTTGAAGCAAGCTCACTCTTGAAAACAGAGAGCTTGTTCATAAGCTGCTCATCTCCGGTGGCCAGCATCTGAACAGCCAATATTGCCGCATTTTTAGCTCCGTCGAGAGCCACTGTCGCAACCGGTATCCCGGCCGGCATCTGTAGTATTGAAAGTACTGAATCCCAGCCATCCATTGAGTTTGATGATTTAATGGGAACACCAATAACGGGAATCGGAGTAAATGCCGCAATTACACCCGGAAGGTGCGCTGCCCCGCCCGCTCCTGCAATTATAACCCTTACTCCCCTTCCATAAGCATTTTTTGCAAATTGTGCTACCATTTCAGGTACTCTGTGGGCTGACAATGCATTTATCTCAAAGGGTATCTCCATCTCATCAAGAAACTCTGCAGCCTGTTTCATCACCGAAAGGTCGGAGGTACTGCCCATTATAATGCTAACTCTTGGATTCATTGGTGTTTCAGTTAAATTGGTTTAAGACAAAATTAATACTTAATTTCGCGAGCACAAAAACAATTTATATGGAAAAGATCACCCTGCACGACAAGAGTTTCCGCATATGCATACCTAACGAACAGATTGAGGAGAGTATCAGGAAGGTAGCAGAACAGATAAACAACGACTATAAAGATGTTGAATGTCCGTTATTCCTTGCAGTACTCAACGGTTCATTCATGTTTGCCGCCTCCCTTCTGAAGCATATAAATTTTGAATGTGAGATCTCTTTTGTCCGCCTCTCTTCATACTGTGGCACCTCATCAACGGGCGAGGTGAAGCAAATTCTCGGGTTCAACAAATCTCTCGAGGGAAGAAGTGTTATTGTAGTCGAGGATATTGTTGACAGTGGCGAAACTATGGTTGAGATGAACAAGACCCTGCTCTCTGCCAATGTAAAGGATGCAAAAATATGCACACTCCTCTTCAAACCGGATGCATACAAGAAAAATCTCAGGATTGACTATGTTGCAATGAGTATCCCTAATGATTTTATTGTAGGATTCGGCCTGGATTACGATGAGCTTGGGAGACAGTATAAGGACATATATGTATTGGATGAGTAAGTTTTTTTAATATGAAGTATTACATAATATTCGGCCCTCCGGGTGCCGGTAAGGGGACACAATCCGTTCTTCTTGCAGAGAAATACTCCCTTACCCATATATCTACAGGAGAGCTTCTTAGAAAGGAGATCGAAAGTAAAAGCGAGCTTGGACTAAAGGTCAAGGCTATTATTGAGAACGGAAGGCTGGTTGACGACGCCACAATACTGGAAATGCTTAACAAAGTGGTATCAGAAGCACAAAACGGCAACAAAGGATACATCCTTGACGGTTATCCCAGGACCATACCTCAGGCAGAGGCTCTTGACAAAATACTTGAAGCCAAGGGACAAAAAGTCACAGCTGTAATCTCTCTTGAGATTGATGAGGAGGTTATATTCCAACGCATCGCCATGAGAGCACAGATGGAAGAGCGGAAGGATGATATGGACCGGGCCACCATCGAGAACAGGATTGTTCAATATCATAAGAAAACAGAACCTCTTATCGCCTATTACAAAGAGAGCGGAAGATATTACCGGGTTAACGGGAATAAGAGTATAGACGAAAACTTCAAGGATATCTGTGATATCATTGACAAAATAAAATAATTAAGATGGGCAATTCCAACTTTGTAGATTACGTCAGGCTTCTTTGCCAATCAGGTAACGGAGGAAAAGGTTCTATGCACCTCCGCAGGGAGAAATTCGTGGCAAAAGGCGGTCCTGACGGTGGGGATGGTGGACGAGGCGGCCACATTATCCTTAGGGGAAATGCCCAGACATGGACTCTTATACATCTCAAATACAGAAAACATATCCGTGCCGAGCACGGTGAGGCCGGTGGCGGTCAGTTAAGGCATGGAGCGGACGGAAAGGATATTATACTGGATGTTCCGCTGGGAACTGTTGCCAAGCTGGCTGACACAGGAGAGGTTCTTTTTGAAATTACAGCCGACGGGGAGGAGAAGATTCTCGCTAAAGGCGGCAGAGGAGGACTTGGAAACGATTTTTTCAAAAGTGCCACTAACCAGACACCGAGATTTGCACAACCCGGCGAGCCAGGTACCGAAAACTGGTACATTCTGGAGTTGAAGATTCTTGCCGATGTAGGTCTTGTAGGTTTTCCAAACGCAGGAAAATCAACTCTTTTATCGACTATATCCGCAGCCAGACCGAAAATTGCAGACTACGCATTTACGACACTCGAACCGAGCATCGGAATCGTAGAGTATTATGACAATAAGTCTTTCGTCATGGCAGATATCCCGGGGATTATTGAGGGGGCACACGAAGGCAGGGGCCTTGGCCTGAGATTCCTCAAGCATATCGAGAGAAACTCCATGCTGCTTTTCATGATACCTGCAGACAGCAAGGATATAGCAACTGAATATAAGATACTCCTTAACGAGCTCAAACAGTACAATCCTGAATTGCTGGACAAAGAGAGATTGCTTGCAATCACAAAGTCAGACATGCTGGATGACGAGCTTGAAAAAGAGATAAAAAAACATTTGCCCCGTAAGATCAGGCATATTTTCATATCCTCCATAACCGGCAAGAATATTACGAAATTAAAGGATATGATCTGGGAATCATTAAACACTTAACAGATGTTTGAGAGGATAATTGATTTTGACAAATCACTCTTTCTTGTTCTGAATCATGCTACAACGCCCTTTTTTGACGGGGTGATGTTATTTGCTTCTGAAAAATTCACATGGACACCTCTCTACATTGCAATTATCTTCTTTACATTTTTTAAAGTTGACAATCACAGGCTTGCCCTAAGGCCCATAAAGCCTGCTTTTCTTACTCTTTCAGGCATTCTTTTAACATTTGCACTCACAGACATGATTTCGGCAAGTGTTATCAAGGATTACGTCCAAAGATTGAGACCGGGACACGATCCGGAACTTGAAGGGCTAGTAAGGATGCTTGACGGGAAAGGCGGCTTGTACGGTTTTGTCTCCAGCCATGCAGCCAATGTTTTCGGGTTGGCACTCTTTACCTCTTTCACTTTCAGGAAGAGCTGGTATTCGGCAATGATCTTCCTGTGGGCTGCTCTTGTAGGCTACAGCAGAATATATGTCGGGAGGCATTTTCCTCTGGATGTCATATGTGGCGCCCTGCTTGGCATTCTTGTAGGCTGGATTGTCTATAAAATCATCAGCCCTCACGGCTGGAGTATTAACTTTTTAAAAAAACCTCATGATATACATAATTGACAACAATACTGATCCATATTGGAATCTTGCTGCAGAGGAGTACCTCTTCAAAAATATGAACCAGCCAGTCTTCAGACTGTGGCAGAACGACAACGCAATAATAATAGGGATGCATCAAAATGCCCTGGCTGAGATAAACATAGATTATGTAAGAGAGAACGGGATGAAGGTGGTTAGGAGGGTTTCCGGAGGAGGTGCAGTATACCATGACATGGGGAATCTCAATTTCACCTTTATAGACAACCGAAGCGAGGCTGAAGAGAGCTCTGTGATGTTTGCCAGATTTACCAGACCGATAGTTGACGCATTGAAGAAGTTGAATGTTGATGCATACCTCGAAGGGAGAAATGACCTTTTAATTGAGGGAAGGAAGTTTTCGGGCAATGCTGTAGCCGTATATAAGGATAGAATCCTTCAGCACGGAACCCTGCTTTTCTCCTCTTCTATGAAAGATCTTTCAGAGGCCCTTGCCGGAAGACCGGAGAAATTTATAAGCAAATCTGTAAAGTCCAACCGTGCCCGGGTTACCAACATAAGTGAACATCTGAAAGAGAGCATGACAATAGAGCAGTTTATCTCATTTCTTGAGATGGAGATAGCCGTTGCCGAGAAATATGAGAGATACCACTACACCCCTGAGGATATGGAGGCAATAAATCAGCTTAGAGATAACAAATACAGTCTGGATTGGTGGAATCTGGGCTCGGCTCCAGCGTATAAATTCTCAAAGGTTTGTCAGTTCCCCGGCGGGCTCGTCGAGCTTTATATGGAGGTTTCAAAAGGCATTATTAAGGAGATTCGCATATTTGGCAGCTATTTCTTCACAAAGGAGACTTCTGATGTGGAGAAGTTACTTACGGGATGCAGCCATACCAGGGAAGATATAGAGAAAAGGCTGGAAACAATAAACCTCTCTCATTATTTCAACAATATAACGAGAGAGGAGTTTATTACACTATTTTGGGATTAGCCGAAAATCTTATCTTCTTTCTTTTTTCTCTTTATGTTTTATTAAAATATCCTTTAGCACGTCTACACAATCTACCAGTGCATCCTCAAATTTCATTGAGTGACGCTCAACTACAACCTCATCACCCGGTACCTTGATAATCAACTTTACATTTTTGTTGTCATACTCGGGAAGCAGGCTCAGCACGACGTCTATGCCCTGAATACCCTCATAGAAACGAGGAAGTTTGCCAAGTTTCTTCTCAATAAAGTCGATCAGCTTCTGATCTGCATCAAACTTGAGAGATTGAATTCTAATGTCCATAATTATCCTCCTTTTTTTGCTCTTGGATGAGCTGTTAAATATACTTTTTTCAGTTGTTCAAAAGAGTTGTGTGTATACACCTGCGTGGCTGCAAGTGAAGAATGCCCCAGGACCTCCTTTATACTATTCAGGTCTGCCCCATTGTTAAGCAGATGTGTTGCAATGCTGTGTCTGAGCAGGTGCGGGGATCTCTTGCCCGAAAAACCCTCCACTCCGGTAAGCTCTCTCTTTACTGTATTGTTAACAAAGGAAAGGTATAATGGTTTACCTGAATTTGTGACGAACAGCGGAGAGGCAGGTGTTGTCGGGAAAAGTCCCGAATAGGTGGTCAGATAGATCTCCAGCTCACCCTTCAGGGAATCGGTTACCGGAATCTCTCTCTGCTTATCTCCCTTACCTGTAACACGGAATAATCCGCGTCCCCTGTCCCAGTCAGAAATCTTAAGAGCTGCAAGCTCTGCACGGCGCATACCTGTGTTATAGAGTGTTGCTACAATTGTCCTGTCACGCAATGATCCGAAATCATCACCGACTTCATGTGAGAAGTAATTATCAACTGCCCGTTCAGTATAAAACTGTGGTAATTTTTTTGACTGTTTTGGACGGTGGATTCTCTTTACAGGATTTGTTTCAAGCTCACCGCTTCTGACAAGATAGTCGGAAAAACTGCTTAATGCAGAAAGTTTCAGATTCATAGTTCTGGAAGATATTCCTGATTCAAGTCCGGAAGCGACAAAGCCCCTTATCAGATTTGGGATGAGTACACCAGTACTCTGTTCATCCTGATTATCCGATGCAAATGCAAAGAACTCCTTTATATACCCCTCATAAAGAGTCAATGTCCTCGGAGAGTATCTTTTCTGAACCCTGAGATATTCGATAAACCCTTCAACCATACTCCATGTTTCTTCTTGACACTAATATACAAAAAAAAACGGTACTCCGAAAAAACGGAGTACCAATTTTAATATTTTATGCAGGGTATTACTCCTCGTTCAGACGAAGAGATTGTACATAAATTGCTTTCTTAATTTCATCGCGTCTCTTGACAGATGGCTTTACAAAAGTCTTTCTGCCTCTGAGCTCGCGGACAATGCCGGTTTTCTCAAATTTACGCTTGAATTTCTTCAATGCTCTTTCAATATTCTCACCCTCTTTGATAGGTACTATAATCATGCGGCAAACACCTCCTTTTTTTAGGATTGCAAAAGTATGGATTATTTTGATAAAAGACAACTTACCGGAAATAATTTTAGTAATTTCGTATAAAATTAGATAAAAATGAACTTAGAGGACTTTAGAAAATCGATAGTGCAAGGCATTCCTGACACTCTTCCTGAAATGAGAAAATATGAGACAGAAATCAATCATGCTCCTAAGAGAAAGGATATTCTGACAACAAAGGAGAAGGAGCTGGCTCTCAGAAATGCATTGAGGTACTTCCCGCAAAAACATCATAACATACTTGCACCTGAATTTGCAAAGGAGCTTCAGGATTACGGCAGGATCTATATGTACCGTTTCCGTCCGGATTACAAAATGGCTGCCCGGCACATAGATGATTACCCTTATAAATCACGTCAGGCTGCTGCAATAATGATGATGATTAACAATAATCTTGACTATGCTGTCGCCCAACACCCACACGAGCTCATCACATACGGGGGAAATGGTGCTGTTTTCCAGAACTGGGCACAATATCTCCTCACAATGCAGTATCTCTCTCAGATGACCGATGAGCAGACACTTGTTCTCTATTCCGGTCACCCGATGGGACTTTTCCCTTCACACAAAGAGGCGCCGAGAGTCATTGTCACCAACGGTATGGTTATTCCCAATTACTCCTCTAAGGATCACTGGGAAAAATTCAACGCTCTCGGAGTATCACAATATGGTCAGATGACAGCCGGATCTTTTATGTATATCGGTCCTCAGGGCATAGTCCACGGAACAACCATTACTGTACTTAACGCAGCCAGGATGAGGTCCGAAAAGGGAATAAGCAATTTTGGCGGCAAAGTCTTTGTAAGCTCTGGGCTTGGAGGAATGTCCGGAGCACAGCCTAAAGCAGCAGTTATAGCCGGTGTGATAGGAGTTGTTGCAGAGATCAATCCGAAAGCTGTTCAGACAAGATATTCGCAAGGATGGGTTGATGAGGTCTTCACCGATCTTGACCTGCTTATGGATAGGGTAATATCTGCAAAGCAGAAAAAAGAGTCGGTATCTATTGCCTATCAGGGCAATATAGTTGATCTTTGGGAAAAATTCATTGATGCGGGAGTTAATGTTGACCTGGGAAGCGATCAGACATCACTTCACAATCCATGGTCAGGAGGATATTATCCGGCAGGTGTCACATTCGAGGAATCAAACCGTTTGATGGCAGAAGAGCCCGAAGAGTTCAGACGACTTGTTCAGGAGTCCCTCAGAAGACAGGTTGCGGCAATTAACAAGCTAACAGAAAGAGGAATGTACTTCTTCGATTATGGCAACGCCTTCCTGCTCGAAGCATCCAGGGCCGGCGCAGATATAATGTCAACAGACGGCACTTTCAAATACCCTTCATACGTTCAGGATATCATGGGTCCTCTCTTCTTTGATCACGGATTCGGCCCTTTCAGGTGGGTATGCACCTCTTGCAAGCCGGAAGACCTGCAGGCTACAGATGAAATTGCAGCGGAGGTGCTCGAAAAGATCATGAAGTCTGCACCGGATGAGATCAAGAGCCAGCTTGCCGACAATATCCACTGGATAAAGGAGGCCGCGAAGAATAAACTGGTAGTAGGTTCACAGGCACGTATATTATATGCAGACTCAGAGGGGAGAATCGAGATTGCTCTTGCAATGAACAGGGCAATTGCTGAGAGAAGGATTTCCGCACCCGTCGTACTCGGAAGGGATCATCACGATGTATCAGGTACTGACTCCCCATTCAGAGAGACTTCCAATATTTATGACGGTTCCGGTTTTACAGCAGATATGGCCGTACAGAATGTAATCGGCGACTCATTCAGAGGAGCGACCTGGGTATCCATACACAACGGCGGTGGTGTCGGCTGGGGAGAGGTAATCAATGGAGGTTTCGGAATGGTTATAGACGGAACTGCCGAGTCTGAGAAGAAAATCAGTGAGATGCTGCTCTGGGATGTTAACAACGGAATTTCAAGAAGAGCCTGGGCAAGAAACACCGGGGCAATATCTGCAATTAAGAGGGAGATGGAGAGAACCCCTCTTTTGAAAGTAACTTTACCGAATATCGCTGATGATAAATTAATAAGCGAGACTGCGGAACATCATTTTCACAGGAAATCCTAGCTTGGCCGCGTAATCTTTCATTTCAAGGATTACGCGGGCATCCAGGTCCTTATCTCTTGCAATAATCCATAAGACATCCCCCTCAGGAGACCCGACTAATGCAACAGTATAACCCGGATCTACCTTGAGAACCCAGTAATCTTCAGAAAATGGCCAGTTGAATGAGACCTTCATTTTAGACGGATCCATCTTATCAGGAACCCAGCCTTTTCCTTTCCATTGTTTTATTCTTGTCCGGTCACTAATCAGACGTCCTTCGTTAACAATTGAGAAAGATCCGTCTTCCATCAAGGTAAAGAGAGATGTACACTCTTCAAGTCCATCCTGAATCTTGTTTGGCAGGCGCTCTATCTCATACCATCTTCCCATATACTTTTCTGTCTCGAAGGGCTTAACCGTCTCATACACAATGTATGCTGACGAACATGATGTCGCTGTTATTAGAAGAATTGCTGAAATTAAATACTTCATTTACAATCTTGATTAGTGTAGGATTTTATTCATCAAATTCTGTACCAAGTGTATCATATATCACACATCATTTGCATAAAGAGGGATATTTTTGTGAAAAATTAATGAAAATATGAAAAGAAGTGTCATTAAAATCGACGAGGCTCTGTGCAACGGTTGCGGAAGTTGCGTAAGCGGATGCCATGAAGGAGCCCTTCAACTAATCAATGGCAAGGCTGTGATGATAAGCGACCTTTATTGTGACGGACTTGGTGCATGCATCGGTGAGTGCCCGACAGGTGCGATTGAGTTGATTGAAAAGGAGACAGAGCCATATAATGAGATTGCAGTAATGGAGAGAATATCTGTCAAGGGAGAAGATGTAATCATAGCACATCTCAAACACCTGAAGAATCACAATGAAATTGAGTGGTTCAACCAGGGACTTAAGTGGTGTGAAGAGAACAATGTCAAAATAAACCTATCCAGACTGGAGGAGGAGAAACCCAAAATGGCATGCGGATGTCCGGGTTCAATGGAGAGAGATTTTAAACATGTTGCCCCCACATCCAATAGCATAGTTACAGGACCCGCTCCCGCTACAGAGTTACGTCAATGGCCTGTACAGCTGCATCTGTTAAATCCACAGGCATCATTTTTCAAGGAGGCGGATGTGCTTCTTGCTTCAGACTGTTCTGCCTTCTCATTCGGCAATTTTCACGGCAAGTTCTTAAAAAACAAAGCTCTTGCAATTGCCTGCCCGAAACTGGACAACAATCTGCAGAGCTACGTGGACAAGCTTTCAGAGATGATCAGAACATCAAGGATAAATACACTTACCGTTCTAATAATGGAAGTCCCGTGTTGTGGAGGGTTGCTTCAAATTGCAAAAAATGCAAGAGAAAAATCGGGAATCAACATCCCGATCAAGTGTATTGTCCTCTCAGTTCAAGGAGAAATTATTTCTGAGAACTGGGTTTAAAAAGAAGATTGTCTACCGAGAACTTCCCGGGACCGGCAATAAACAGTATTACCAGGGCCACCATATAGACAAATGCAAGCTCCTTCACCTGGAAAGGATCTGCAGCGTGTGTCACGAAGAAAGCCACACCCATCGTGAAAGCCATCGGTATCAGTGCCAATCTTGTAAGAAAACCTGCGATTACAAATAATCCTGCTACAAATTCAGCAGAGATGGCAAGTGTCAGTGAAATCTGCGGACCAAGTCCTATCGGGTCAGGAAACACAGAAGAGAGCATTGAGTAGTTCTGTATCTTCTGCCAGCCGTGAAGCATTAAAAGTATAGCAAAAGCAACCCTGAAAATCAGCAGGGTTGCTGATTGAGCATTCTCCTTAAGTGGTGCACTATATAATATAAAATTTTTCATTTTTTCATTGATTGTTATTAATTTGATTTTGCACAAATGACAGAAGGGGCTCCGGCAAATCAATCTCATCCTTGAGAACTGTCTCGAGAGTTATCCTCCCCTCTTTTGTGAGAGCAAAATACATCTGCCTCTTATCAACCTTTCCGAGTGTTCTTGTGATAAAGCCCTTCTCCTCAACGGCTCTGATAAGTTTGGATGTGTTTGAACAACTAAGGCTTAGCTTTTCTGCAATTTCTCCCGATGAGAGCTGCCCCTCCTTAAGAGAGCACAATAGCATTCCCTCATTAAGGCAAATTCCGTACTGATCGTGAAAACTCTCTTCATATGAGCATATTGCCCTGTATATATCCCTTATAGCACAAAGCCTTTCCATCTTCTTAATTTTATTTTTATTTCTTTGCAAAAATAATGTAATTATTTACTTTTTAAGCAGCACCTCCTCTATTGCCTGCTTAAGATTTGCCTTTGGAAGAGCACCTTGTGCAATCTGTGGGTTGCCTGTCATTGGTGCAAAAAGAAGTGTCGGGATGCTCCTTATTCCGAAAGCCGCAGCCAACTCCTGTTCAGCCTCAGTATCTACCTTATATATATATATCTGGCCATCATATTCAGCTGCCAGCTCCTCCAAAATCGGAGCAATAGTCTTACACGGGCCGCACCACGATGCATAGAAGTCTATCAAAGCCGGTTTATCTCCGAGATATTTCCACTCACTTGGATTGCCTTCAAAATCCACTACTTTTTTCAAAAACTCTGCTTTTGTCAAATGTATTGTCTTCATTTTCTTATCTTTTTTATTTATTTCTTTGTTACTAACGCTGTTTTTGTTTTCTGCCTGTGCCTGGTTACCGTTGTTTGCACCACAAGATACTACCAGGGCTGAAAAGAGCAGTAATGTCAGATATTTTGTAACTTTATTCATTATTGTGATTATTAATTTTTGCAAAGGTAAACATTATTTCCATACAAACAAATTTCTTTTGGAATATTTTTTATTAAGAATATATTTCCTACCTTTGC